>ENA-OQCV01000180-OQCV01000180.1-human-gut-metagenome-genome-assembly--contig:-NODE-180-length-18385-cov-2.802771_pt1 | contig 18385 bp, 23 predicted proteins | sample MGYA00242766_ERZ504592 | MGnify/ENA primary metagenome ERZ504592 (study PRJEB26092, sample SAMD00036315) | human gut metagenome | host: Homo sapiens | study: EMG produced TPA metagenomics assembly of...
GCCCTCGGGCAGGAGCACGAACTCCTGCTGCTCGTTGGTAAATTCGTCGTCCCAGCCCAGGGCGCGGTCGGTGGTGTTCATTTCGTTCATAAGTAATTACTCCTTTATTATAAAACTCCTTCAGTCACGCTTACACGTGCCAGCTCCCTCCGTGAGGGAGCCTGTTAAAACGGGATATCACGGTTATCCAGCACCATCTGGAACACCTGCGGCCATGCGGCGATCAGACAGCCCTCTACAAAGTCAGCGGGGTAGTCCTTGATGGGCATATCCTCCGGGAAATAGCCCCGTTTGCCCACAACGCCCTGCAGCTCTTCACAGCTGACCTTGTTGGCGCTCATCAGAGCGGGCCAGCTTTTCGGGCACGCCCAGACTGAGCAGAACATTTTTTCTCGGAGCTTTCCTGCAGCGGTGCGGGCTGCGGCTGAGCCACCGGCTTTGCTTCCTGCTGCGGGCTGGACAGGATATCGGCTTTCGGCTGGGAACGCGGCTGCGGTTCCAGTTTCGGTGCCTGTGCAGACATTGCGCCGGGGATGCAGGCGGCAATGCTGGCATAGTCAAAGGGTACTTCCTCCGGCAGGTCAAAGCGGTTTTTGGCATCCCAGCAGGGGTGATGCGCGGTGTACAGTACACGCCTGCCGCCGCTAGCCTTGCTCTTGGCGTTCTTGCCGTCGCCCACCTTTTCCACAACGGTCTTGTAGTTGGCAAACAGCAGCATATCGCACCACTCGCGCAGCAGCGGGGCCACCTGTTTGGAAGTTTTCATGCTCCAGCGGTCGTAGTTGCCCACGGCATCCGGCTGCTCAAATTTGGTAATAGCGGCATGGGCCAGCACCACCACGTTGTGCCCGGCCTGCAGCACCTCTTCCAGCGCGTCCAGCAGCTTGCCGAACTCTTCCTTAACATAGGTGTAGCCCTTGCCGTAGCCGAAATCTTCGATGCCGTTCACCTTGGCTTTGGCACACACGGCCTGAATGCACAGGCGTTCAGCCCAGTCGGCGGTATCAATGACCAGCGTGCCGCAGGGGACACTGCCCTTGCGTACCTCGGCCACCTCATCCAGCAGCATGGCCCAGCTGGTGGGTTGGGGCAGGCGCTTGACGTTCAGCCGCTTGGTGCCGCCCTCGGTGTCGATGAAAACAGGGTTCGGGAAATGGGATGCAAAGGTGCTTTTGCCGATGCCCTCGGGCCCGTACAGCACGGTCTTGACCGGCGAATTCTGGATGCCGGTGGTAACTGCATATTTGCTCATTTAGAACGCTCCTTTCGTCCAGCTTTTCTGCTGGGGCTTTTTCGGTGACGGGCGGCAGGGAAGTTTCGGCATCCTTCACCATGCCGTCCTCAATGATGATCTGGCACTCGCTGCCGGTGGAGACCCGGGTGGCAATGGCCTGCAGGTGTTCTGCTTCCAGCCATGCGGAAAACTCCTGCAGGGTGGTCATGTCCATCTGTTCCAGCTTGTCCAGCAGCACGAAGCCGCAGTCCGGGTTCAGGCGGCGGACGATGGCGGCGGCCACCCGCAGCTGGTCGCTGCCGGACATATCCCGCCAGTGCTTGCCTTTATAGGTAAGTGCGCCGTCCTCTACGCGTCAGCTCCGGCAGGGGCAGGTCGGCACCGTTCAGCAGGGCCATACGGTCGGCACGCTTCTGCGTGATGGCTTCGGTGAGCTTGTCGTAATCGCTGGCATACCGGGCGGCTTCGTCCTCGGCCCGGGATTTTTTCCAGATTGGCCCGCACCTTGCGGTTGATCTCTTCGATGTCCCGGATGGATGCTTCCAGTTCGGCAGTGGATTCGTCCTGCAGCTGTTCCGCCGTTTTACTGGCATCCATGGCCTGCGTGAACAGCAGCGTGTGCTTCTTGCTCACTTCTTCCCTCTGTGCAGTCAATTCGGCGATGCGCTCATCCAGACGGTGCATTTTTTCCAGTGCTGCATCCCGCTGGCGGGCCAGCTCATGGAACTGCTGGCGCTTGCGCTGGTTCTCGCCGTTGCGGGCAAGGATTTCCTGCTGTTGGCGGATGAGGTCGGACGCGCTGACCGGCTTTTCCGGTGCATCCGGGTAGGAGATCAGCTCCTCGGCAAAGTGCTTTTTCTGCGCGGCCAGCTGGCCGGTGAAGGTGCGCTTGTCGTACAGGGCCTTGATCTCCATGTCACGGGTGTGCAGCTCGGTGCCGATGCCGATGATCCGCAGCAGGATGTCGGCTTTCTCCTTGTCGGATGCTTCCATGAAGCGGGGCAGATCCAGCGCCAGCGGCTCGATGAAGGCGTTGAGCAGCTGCTGGCCGCTGCGTCGCCCGGTAGGATCGGTGACGGTCAGACTGGCATTCTTGCCCTTGCGTTCCACCACCACACCGTTGGAAAGCTTGACCTTCAGATGCGCCGGAGCCACGGCACCGTCCCGCTGGGCAGCGTCCGGGCGGAAACGGTCGCCGCCCAGTGCCCATTGGCCACGAGCATCCAGAACACTGGCTTTTGCCCTGAGTTGTTGTTGCCGCCCACGATGGTGAGGCCAGTGGGCGACGGCGTGAGTGCAACGGCCTTGATGCGTTTGACGTTTTCGGCCTCTAAGGCCATGATCTTTACAGACATGCGGATACCTCCCCTTGAGCGGATGCGAGTGTGTGCACGAACTGGTTGATTGCGGTCTCCCTCTGGTCATCCGGCAATTTGCGGAACTGCATTTTGGCGGACTGAACGATGCTTGTGATGGAGCGCCCGGCCAGAATGATGCTGTCGTAGGCATCGCGGGCATCCTGTTCCTGCTGTGCCTTATAGTTTGCAGTCATTCCGGCCGCAATCTCGTAAGCTTTTTTCGCCTGCCCGCCGGTCTACCTCTTCCTCATCCACCACAGCGGCGATGGGCTGCTTTTTTCAGGGCCGCATTTTCTTCCTGCAGCTTATCCGCCCGGAGCTTTGCCGCTTCGGCCACCTGCCGGGAGCCGGAAAGCTGGCCCTCGGCGTTCTTGGCCCGGGCTTCGGCCTTGCTCTGCATTTTCCACGCTTCCTCTTCGCGGGCTTCGGCAGAGTCGGCACGCTCTTTCAGCTGGGCGTTCTGCTCTTTCAGACCGCTGATGTCGGCAAGAGCGGATTCATAGCGGCTTTCTGCTTCTTCCCGCTTTTCCGCGTCCTTATGGGTCTGGGCTTCGGCGCTTTTCACCAGCTCCTTGAAATAGGCATTTTCCTTGCGGGCGTTCTGAGCGGACTTCTCGGCAGCGTCGGCACGGTCTTTCTCGGCCTTGAGCTGGGCCATAAGCTCCTGATACTCTTTGTAAGTAGTGATGTCACCGGTAAAAACGGCTTGCTTGACCACCTCCGGGGTGCTGGGCTTGGCCGCAGCATACAGCAGTTTTCAGGGGCTGCACGTCCAGAATGGACTTGCCTTCCAGCTGGATGTTGCCGCACTGTGCGGCAACGCTCACCATGCGGTCACCGGTGTCCCGGCTGATGCCGACGGCGGCACACCACTTGCCCCAGCTGCCCTGATAGTGGTTTGCGGTTAGGTCGTGAGCGTGCTTTGCGGCCATGATACGGGCCATGTTGCCGGTGATGAAGGTCTGCGCATCCTGCAACAACAGGGCGTTGGTCTGGTCGTCTGCACCAAAGTCAAAAGTGGGAGCGGTACTCGAGGGCACAGGCGCGTTTTCGTCTGCACTGACCGGAACACCGGGTGCGTCGGCAGCAGTCGCCAGTTCCGTCGTAGGGCTTGACCCCTCCGGTGCTGCCGGGGATGCCGCAGTTTGGTTTTCCGCAGCAGTGGCAGCATCCGAACACTGCGCGGATGGGGTAGGGTGTTCTTCCACCGGTTCAATGGGGGGCGTTCTTGCAGGGCTTGGGCCTCCCTGAGGGCCGTCAGCATCTGCTCCGGGGAGCTCGTAGTCGTCCATGGGGATGAACTCGTCGCTGGTCAGAAACGCTTCCGGGGTCAGATGTTTTTCAGCGGCCTTGGCTTTGCCGAACTTCTGGGTCAGCAGATGGCTTTCCTTCCAGACCCGTGCGGATTCGTCCCAGCGCCAGAAGCGCCCACGGGTATAGGCGTAGTGAACATCGTTGCTGTTCTGGCTGATGATCATACCCGCACCTCCGTGTCCTTGAGGCGGTCCAGCATCTCGGCCTGCACATCCTTGCTCATGGGCTGGATGTTGTTGCCCTTCCAGCCATAGCAGAGGATGGGTCCGTAGATATGCTGGCCGCGATAGATACGGTTCAGGTCTCTGCCCATGATGCCGTACACCAGCACTGCCGGGGTGCGTGGCAGGACTTTCTGCTCACAGGGGCACCGCAGCAGTGCTTCGATGCCCTGCAGCGTGTCCGGCAGGGTGGTGACTACCGGCTCTTTGCCCGGTTCAATCAAAATTCCTTTCATTGTAAAACCTCCGATTTTGTGATATCATCGGGGTGATGAAGTCGTTCAAACTCATCATCCCTTGCAGCTCGTCGGTGTTGGCGCACCGGCGGGCATTTTTTTCGTATAGTGCGTACCGGCGGCAGGCTGTCCACCTCGCTGCGGTCGATACGTTCCCGCGCAAATGTGTACTTGTAAGTTCGATGGCTGCCGCTGAGCCCATGGCTGACGGCAGACGCAAAGCTGTTCGCGCTCTTGTAGCCCAGCCGCCGGGCACACATCTCAGACGTGCCGGATGCCAGTAGATCGCCGGTCTTTGCGTCCCAGACGGTGTACCACATGACGCTGGCAGCGTTTTCATTACGCGCCCTGTAATCCCTGCAATATTGGTTGTGGTGCTCTCTGCGGCAGGAAGCGCAAAAGCGCAGGTTGCCAGCAACATTTTCCATCACCTTGCCGCAGTCCAAACAAACGCGGGTAAAGTGCTTTCCTTTATTCATGGGTGGTGTCAGCCCGCCTTTCTTCCGCTCTTCACGGTGTTGCGGGGCTGCTGGTGAATCTTGCGGGGCCGCTTCTCACGCGCTTCGGCTGCAAAGCCCTGCAGCATGAAGAAGATTGCCAGCAGGATCAGCACCATAGCCGTAATGAACGCACCGTCCGAGACGGTGCCCAGTGTCTGGGCAGTGCCCTCAACGCCCATGCCGTACAGCAGGCCTACCACAAAGCAGGCCATTGCCAGCCAGTACCATACGCCGGATTTGATCTTCATTGGTGGGTTTCCTCCATTCTGTCCATAAGATCAGCGGCAGCTGTCATGATGTTGATGATTGTCTCTGCTGGGTCTTTGCTGTCCATACAGATTCCCGCGACCAATGCGGTGCAAAGAGCCGCTTGTTCCATCTGTGTGCCGCAGGCGTAAATTTTGGGGTTGCCATCCGATCCCAGCTGGATTTTCAACTGAGCGTTCGGGTTGATTTTCATGCTCCTACCTCCTGATAGTCAGTTGCGGGGCCACAGCTGTCCAATGTCCATCCAATGACCGGGTGCCATTCGCCATCTGCAAAAACCTGCAGGCCGGTGTGATTTTCCTCCTTGACCTGCCCGCCCAGCTGGTAGCAGCCGGATGCCCGGCTTCCATCCCAGCGGAACCACTTGTTCCAGAACGTCGGTGCCACGTATGCGCATCCGGTGGGCGCGTCGGCCCGCTCGGATGCAAGGGTGTACTGTTTGCTCATGTGGATTCTCCTTCCTCGACACGCGGGAAGAAATACTCCCCGATTTCATTCTGCCGGATGCCCAGCAGCTCACACATTGCAGTGATCTCCGTGCTGGTCCACGGGTTGTGTCCCTGCATCCTGCCGCTCATGGTGTCCCGGCCAATGCCGATGTACTCGGCCACTTCCTGATCGCGGTAGCCGCAGCTGTGGAACCGGCCCCGCAGCTTCCAGTACGGAATCTTGCCGGAAGGTGCCGCGAATGGTTGATGTGTTTCAACATTTTATTCCTCCTTCTTTTCGGCGGGCAGCACGGTGCCGATAACTGCGTTCATGATCTCGTCGAAGCTGGGCTTTTTGTTGTTGTCCATGTGGTTCACCTCCCATTGAATGAACTTGCGTAGTCTACATTTAAGTAGACTTATTGGCGGAAAAAAATTTGGTCAATCGAGATGCCGACGACCTCACTGATTCTTTTCGCAGTGGAGACAGTGGCACATTCGGGCGACTGCTCGATTTTGCGGTATGTATCGCGCGAAATGCCAAGCTTTTCCGCCATTTCACGCTGCGTGAAACCAGCGTACTGGCGGGCTTGTTTAACGGTGAATCCCAAACTTACACCTCCTTTCATTTTTGGCTTGAGAACACTATACTCCACTTTTAGTAGAATGTCAAGAACTTAAAGTAGAAAATTTTTGGTTAAATGTTGACAATTCTCTACTTTTGGTGTAATCTCTACATATAAGGAGTGATTCAATTGAGCATCGCTGAAAATATTAAAAAAAGTCCGATTGGAGCACGGCCTGTCACAGGCTGAACTTGGCAAGATTGCAGGCGTCAGTGACAAAGCGGTGTCCACATGGGAACTCGGAACGAAAATTCCGCGCATGGGTGCTGTAGAGAAGATGGCAAATTATTTCGGCATCCCCAAAAGTGCAATTGTGGATGATGCGCCCGCTGCTACGACCTCCCGCCCTATTCCCCCGGGCTTCCAGCCTATGCCGGAGATGGACTGGGTGCCGCTGGTAGGCCGGATCGCCTGCGGGACGCCCATCACGGCGGAAGAAAATGTAGAGCAGATGGTTTGTGTGCCTTCCCGCTGGCACTCCACCTTTTACGCTGACCTGCAAGGGCGACAGCATGGAGCCCCGCATCCACGACGGTGATCTGGTGGCGATTCGCAGCCAGCCGGAGGTGGAGAACGGCGAGATTGCTGCTGTGCGGATCGGAGAAGAAGCTACCTTGAAGCATGTCTATCTGCACGAGAACTTCATTGAACTGCGGCCGGAAAATCCGGCTTTCAGCAGCATCATCCTCAGCCGGGAAGATATGAATGCCGTTGTCATTGAAGGCAAGGCCGTGGGGCTCTGCCGGGATATATGATGTTGGAGAGGAGTCTGTCATGTCAAGTAGAAAATCTGTTGGGCATTCCAAAAAGTATGCCCAGACCATGAAGTCCTTTGATAGGAGCGTGACCAGAACGACCAACGCTGTCTCGCGCGTGGCTTTCGGTCAAGCAAAACGGGGAAGAAGTCGGCAGAATCTCGATACAACCTCTGACAGCTGGGAAAGAACCAGCCTTACGAACAAACAATTGATTGCTTCGTGTGTTGTGGGGGCAATTCTTCCAACTATGTTTCTAGTTGGAAAGGGCGCGGCAACAGAAACAACAGGAACAACAGGAATGCTTCTGCTGGTCTTGTTCTTCTTCTTTACGATTCCGTTCTTTGTAATGGTTTTGATTTTTATGGTGTTCAATACCATTACTCGTCCGAGATCGAAATGCAATGCAAGGCAAAGCTGCATGACAGAAGAAAACGTAAATGAAGTGAATGAGCCTGCGCAACTCTACTCTCCTAATCCTGAATGGATGGGGCAGACTGACCTTGTGGATTCTCGTGCGAATGCAAGGGTCTTGGCTCCACAGTTTCTGAAGCAGGCTCAGGAAAGCGCCAAAATCCTTCAGACGACCACGGAACCGGCCACATTTTTTACAAGATATGATTTTTGCGTTGGACGCTTGATAGAACTTGAAAAGTGCAAAAAGTACGGTGCACCGGTAAGCGCTACAGCTGATTTGAAAAAGTATCGCAGCCTTAGCTTCCGGGATGATGCTGTAAAGGAAATCATTCACCGTACAGAAGAAAAGTATCAGGCAAAAATCGAAGGCCTGAAAACAGCAAAAGCAAAACAGAGCTGGGCCGAAAAATATCATCAGGCATTTGAACCGTATTTGCCTTACATGACAGACGGCCAGAAGTCTGAGCTTGGAGAAGCAAGCGCATATCTGTTTGATCTGGCTCAAAAATAAAAAATGCCCGCCCATGCTGGAACATGGACGGGTAGCAATAAAAACCTCCCCCAGCGCGCTAACGCCGAGGGAGTTAAGATAAGCGGCTCACCCTTGCGGGGTCATCGCACACTCGACACTGCGATTATACCTCTTTTGGGCGGGCTTGTCAAAGTGTACCCTTTTGGAGGTGAAAACAATGAAAAAGAGGACAAACACAGCGTTTTGGGTCGAGAAGGAAAAGCGTTGGTGCATTGCGGTGCAGAAGAACGGCACCCGCAAACGGTTTTACAGCAGCACGCCTGGCCGCACCGGCCAGCGGGAAGCCAACGCAAAGGCCGATGCCTGGCTTGACGACAGCATCCGGGACGGCAAGAAGAAGGTAGCTGCCCTCTATGCCCAGTGGGTAGAAGAACTGAAGCTCACCTGCGGCACATCCTATGTTGAGCAGTGCAAGAAATACGGAGATTACTATATTCTGCCTGTCTGTGGGGACATCCGCATTGACGAGCTGACCGAAGGCGATCTGCAAAAAGCCATCAATATGTCTTTCAAAAAGCGATGCCTTAAAAAGGAGCGTCAGCGTAGGTCAAGCGACAAGCCTTTGAGCCGCAAGACCATTATGACGATCCGCTCAACGGAGATCAGCTTTTTGAAATGGTGCCGCCGGAACAGGTACAGTACGATGTTCCCTGAGCTGTCTATCCCGAAGAATGCCCGCATGGGGAAGAAAAAGATTTTACAGCCGACCGCTTTGAAAGTCCTGTTTGATGTGGACACCCGCCTTTACTATGGCAAGCTGGTCTTTGACGAGTATATCTATGCCTACCGGTTTGCAGTCGCTACAGGTGTACGCCCCGGTGAACTTGTGGGGCTCTGGTATGGTGACGTCAAAGGGAACACGGTCAATCTGCGCCGCAGCATCAACCGGTTGGATGAGGAAACCACCGGCAAGAACGAAAACGCCATTCGCTCATTTGACATGGGCGAGGAAGCCCATGAGGCCTACGAAGCGCAGGTGGCCTTGCTGAAGGCTTCCGATATCCCGCTGAACTATACCACCCCTTTGTTCCAGATCCCGAACCAGAGGGCTTTATTCAAGCGCTGGAAGAAGTACCAGCGTGACAATGGCATTGAGCCTCAGGTCACGCTGTATGAGATGCGACACACTTTCGTCAGCATTGAATCAGGCGTATTGACCGACAGCCAGCTGAAGATGCTGGTCGGTCACAGCAAGAACATGGACACTGCCGGAGTGTATCGGCACGAGCTTGACGGTCAGAGGGAAGATCTTGCTGCCGCTACCACCGCGGCATTCAAAAAAGGCACAGGCCTGACTCTGGTAACAGTTTTTGGTAACACTCTTTTTTTGTAAACGTAGCAAAAATACATGGGTTATCAAACCAACCCCACTACATTTTTTAGCCAAGTGTTTAGGCGTCGTTGCAGATTATGCTTTTTTGACGTCACTCAATCAATTTTTTTGTTGTTCGACCCCCACTACCCGCATAAGAGAAAAAACGCGATGAGTTCTCAGAATTCATCGCGCTTTCTTTTATATAATAAATAGTGTTGTTCGAGGTCTTCTCCCTCGCACAAAAAGAAAAACCAGCACACAATGTGTACTGGCTTTTTGGTGCGAGGGAGGGGACTCGAACCCCCAAGGATAAACCACACGCACCTCAAACGTGCGCGTCTGCCAGTTCCGCCACCCTCGCATACCGTATTGTTTTCGCAGCCCTGAAATCTCTGAGGTGAAAGACCGTGATGCGGACTGCTTGAATATATTACCACGTTCCTGGCAGATAGTCAAGCGCTTTTTCTCTTTTTAAATGAAATTTTCGGGCCGTCATTTCTTAAGAATATGTTGGTTGAAATGCATGGATGGGTGTGATATTATAAAACTAACTATCTCTGCTCAGTTGTTTTTGGCAGCAGGGAAGAGGATGATAAGGATACGGCGGAAATGCATTTCTGCGCAGGGTGCAGACCGACCGGCTTTTTTGAAAGGAATTTGAGTGGACGCAGGAATGAACGAGAAAAAAGAAAATGCTATTGTAAACGGGTTTTTCTGGCGCTTTGCAGAGCGGTGCGGTGTGCAGCTGATCTCAGCGGTAGTGTCCATCCTTCTGGCGCGCATCCTTACACCCGATGATTACGGCAAGGTGGCACTGGTGACGGTGTTCAACAATATCATGTATGTCCTGCTGGACTGCGGCATTGGCACCGCGCTGGTGCAGAAGAAGGAAGTGGACGAGCTGGATTACTCGTCGGCGTTCTTTTTCAGCATTGTGATCAGCTTTGTGCTGTATGGGGGAATGTTCGTGGCGGCACCGTATCTGGCTGCTTTCTACAATGACCCCAGCATGACCCCGATCTTTCGCGGCATCAGCCTGACAGTGGCGGTCTGCGGCATCAAAACGATCCAGCAGGCGCATGTGACCCGGAACATGAAGTTCCAGTACTTTTTTCTATTCCGCCTTTGCGGGCGCGATCGTATCCACGGTCCTGGGTCTGGGCCTTGCCTATATGGGCTTTGGAGTCTGGGCGCTGGTGGTGCAGCAGGTATCCAATATCACGGTGGACACGCTGGTGCTGTGGAAGCTGTCCTCCTGGCGGCCTAAGATGGAATTTTCGTGGCAGCACCTGAAAGGGCTGCTCTCTTATGGCTGGAAGCTGCTGGCCTCGTCGCTGAGCAGCGTCATCTACAACAACCTGCGCAGCCTGATCATCGGCAAGATGTACACCTCGGCGGATCTGGCGTATTACAATCAGGGCGATAACCTGACTTATAATATCGCGTCAAGCGTGGATACTTCCATTGAGAGCGTTTTGTTCCCGGTCATGTCCTCACTGCAGGATGACCGTGCGCAGGTCAAGAACATGACCCGCCGCTCCATCAAGACCTGTACCTATATTATTGCGCCGGTGATGATGAGCACTGCGTTCTGTGCCGAACCGCTGGTGCGCCTGATCCTCACCGAGAAGTGGCTGCCCTGTGTGCTGTTCCTCAGGGTGTTCTGTCTGGGGTATGCGTGCTGGCCGATCATCACGGCAAACCTGAATGCAGCCAAGGCGGTGGGCCGCAGCGATCTTTACCTGAAATGTCAGCTTTTGAACGAAGGGGTGTGCATCCTTCTTCTGCTGGCAACATTCCGTGTCAGCGTCGAGGCCATTGCATATGGTATGCTGATCACGAATGTTGTGACCCAGATCCTGGATGCACAGCTCAACAAAAAGCTGATCGGCTATGGCTATCTGGAACAGATGCGTGATATCCTGCCGACCCTGCTGCTGGCAGTGGGCGCGGGCCTGTGCATGTATCTGGTCATTTTCCTGCACCTGCCGGATCTGCTGACGGTGATCATTCAGGTGGTGGTTGGTCTGGGCATTTATCTGACAGGCTCTGCCATTCTGGAATTGGACACCTTTGAATATTTCAAGGATGTGCTGGCTCCGTCCATCCGGCAGAAGCTGAAACGCTGAAACCGGCATTTTGAATCGTGTAAAAATCCGTCGGGCGGGTGATGTCCGACGGATTTTTTCGTTCTTTTTGTCTAAAGTATACAAGAAGAAACATTAAAAACCGGCAAAGCGACCATTGAAAAAACCGCAACTGATATACTAGAATATAAGTACAAGAGCGCGGCACACGGCTGCGCGGAAAATGCAAAGCAGAAAATATAAAACAGGAGGATTTTCCTATGCCTATGAAAATGGGTTGGCGCTGGTATGGCGAGGGCAACGATCCCATCAGCCTGAGCGACATCAAGCAGATCCCCGGCGTGACCAGCATCGTCTGGGCGTTGCACGACAAGATGCCCGGCGAGATCTGGGAGATCGACGAGATCCAGAAGGTAGCTGATCAGATCCACGCCTACGGCTTCGACATGGACGTGGTCGAGTCGGTCAATGTCCACGATGACATCAAGATCGGCCTGCCCACCCGCGACAAGTACATCGAGAACTACAAGCAGTGCATCCGCAATCTGTCCAAGTTCGGTGTCAAGGTCATCTGCTACAACTTCATGCCGGTGTTCGACTGGACCCGTACCGATCTGTTCCACCCCGTGGGCGACGGCTCCACTGCACTGTTCTATGAGAAGGACAAGATCAAGGGCGATTACAAGGCTATGGCTGAGTACATCATGTCCTTCACTGAGAAGTATAACATGACCTTCCCCGGCTGGGAGCCGGAGCGCATGGCAAAGCTGGACGAGCTGTTCAAGGCTTACGCCCCTGTCACCAAGGAAAAGCTGTGGGAAAACCTGAAGTACTTCCTGGAAGCACTGATGCCCACCTGCCATGAGTGCGGCATCAAAATGGCTATCCATCAGGATGATCCCCCTTGGGATATCTTCGGCCTGCCCCGTCTGCTGGTGGATGCTGAGAGCATCGACCGCTTCCTGAGCATGGTGGATGATCCGTACAACTGCCTGACCCTGTGCACCGGCAGCCTGAACGCAAACCCCAACAACAACTGTGCCGAGATCGTGCGCAAGCACTGCGACCGCATTGCCTTTGGTCACATCCGCAACATCCACCACTTCCCCAACGGCGACTTCTCCGAGGCTGCTCACCGCGACTGCTGCGGCGAGACCGGCATCATCGAGGTGCTGCGTGCTTACCATGACTGCGGCTTTGAGGGCTACATCCGTCCCGACCACGGCCGTCAGCTGTGGGAGGAAGGCCCCGGCAACTGCCGCCCCGGTTACGGCAAGTATGACCGTGCTCTGGGCGTTCAGTACATGCTGGGTGTCTGGGATCTGCTGGATCGTCTGGATGAAGAGAAAAAGAAGGGCTGATAAATATGAAGCTGTCTGAGATCAAAAACGGCAATCTGTCCGCCGAGTGGGCAGAGAAGGGCTATGAGCTGCCCAAATTCGATATCGAGGCTGTCAAGGCCAAGACCCACGCCGAACCCACCTGGGTGCACTTCGGCGCAGGCAATATCTTCCGTGCATTCCCGGCTGCCATCCTGAACGATGCGCTGAACACCGGCAAGTATGACCGCGGTGTCATCGTGGCCGAGAGCTTTGACTACGAGATCATCGACAAGGCTTATCGTCCCTACGACAATATGAGCCTGCTGGTCTGCCTGAAGTCCACCGGCGAGATCGAGAAGAAGGTGGTGGCTTCCGTTACCGAGAGCCTGAAGGCTGACTACTCCTTCGGCGAGGACTGGGCACGTCTGGTGGAGATCTTCCAGAACCCCAGCCTGCAGATGATCTCCTTCACCATCACCGAGAAGGGCTACGGCGTTGCTCCTGCTGATCTGGAGCGCGGCCTGACCCCCGTGCTGGCCATGGGCAAGGTCACTGCTCTGCTGTACGAGCGCTTCAAGGCCGGCAAGCTGCCCCTGACCGTTCAGAGCATGGATAACTGCTCCCACAACGGCGATAAGGTCAAGAACGCTGTCCACGCCTATGCTGCCAAGTGGGTGGAGCAGGGCCTGGTGCCCGCCGAGTTCCTTGCCTATGTGCAGGACGAGACCAAGATCACCTTCCCGTGGAGCATGATCGACAAGATCACCCCGCGCCCGGATGCCAAGGTCCAGCAGATGCTGGCCGACGACGGCTTTGAGGACAACTACACCATCGTCACCGAGAAGCACACCTTTACCGCTCCCTTCGTCAACGCCGAAGAGACCCAGTACCTGTGCATCGAGGATCACTATACCAATGGCCGTCCTCCGCTGGAGCTGGGCGGTGTGCTGTACTGCGACCGCGAGACCGTGGACAAGATCGAGAAGATGAAGGTCTGCACCTGCCTGAACCCGCTGCACACTGCCATGTCCATCTATGGCTGCATGCTGGGTTACACCCTCATCTCCGCCGAGATGGCCGATGAAGACCTGCGTGCTTTCATCCAGAAGATCGGCTATATCGAGGCCATGCCTGTGGTCGTTGATCCCGGCGTGCTGAACCCTTACGAGTTCATCGGCGCTGTCATCAACCGCCGCCTGCCCAACCCCTTCATGCCCGATGCTCCCCAGCGTATCGCTACCGATACCTCCCAGAAGCTGGCCATCCGCTTTGGTGAGACCATCAAGGCCTACGAGGCACGCGGTCTGGACAAGAGCAACCTGATCCTGATCCCGCTGGTGCTGGCAGGCTACGCCCGCTACCTGAAGGGCATCGATGACAATGGTCAGGCCTTTGAACCTTCCACCGATCCGCTGCTGGCTGAGCTGCAGGCCATTGTGGCTCCGCTGGAGGTCAAGGAAGGCGAGCAGGACTTCAGCTGCCTGAAGAAGCTGTACAGCCGTGTTGACGTGTTCGGCGTGGATCTGTATGCCGTTGGTCTGGGCGAGAAGATCGAGGCAATGGCCAAGGAGCTGTTTGCAGGCCCCGGCGCTGTGCGCAAGACCCTGCACAAGTATACGCTTGCCCGCTGATCGGCTGACGCAATAACATAAGCTATCTTCGCACCCGCGCTGCGCTTTGCTTTGCCGCAGCGTGGGTCTTTATAAAAGAAAAGAACTGCTGAACGAAATGTCAGCAGTTCTTTTTTGCGTGTGCATATTTTTTGGGTTTAACCTTTTCTGCAGTCGTGCAGCTTTTCTTTGGGCAGGATGCCGGCCAAAAACTTCCACACCACTTCCATGCGGTCGTTCAGTAAGTAAGCTTTCTCTTTTTCTACGTAGAGGTACACCGCATTGTCCGTGCGGTAGGCGCAGTAAAAGCTGTCCCATGCGTGGCGGCTGGTGGGTTCGGGCTTGTCCTGCTGGCCGTACATCCACACAGCAATGCCGGTGTCGGCCAGTTCCACACGGTAGAAGGCACGCGGCAGGTGCATCTGTTTGATCTGCCGGGAAACGCTGCGGAAGAACGAGTAAAAGTAGCTCACCGGCAGGCCGATGCCCACAATGGCAAGCACAGCAGCCAGCAGCCCGGCACCCGGGCGCTTGCCCAGCTGCGAAAGGCAGACGGCGGCAAAAGCCAGCATGATGGCGGCAAAAACAGCGGGACGCAGCCATGCTTTGCGGTGATGGAATGCATCGAACACGGCAAAATCGCGGAAGCCCTGCTCACCCATGGTGGTGGAAACGGAGATGGTCTGGGACATAAAGTCGCCTCCTTTGTATTTACAGGCATCGTACCACAATTGCGCGGTTTAGGCAAGAGAAAAACATGCAAACCTTGCCAATCCGGCCCAAAGCGTGGTACAATAAATCGTTACCAAACGAAAGGAGGCGGCAGGCTTTGCAGCACCGCAAGCGGCAGATCACCCTCAAGCAGCGCATGGGCTTGTGTCTGGCAGCATTTTTTGCGGCCTTTGCCATGCAGCTCACGCTCAATGGCTACCAGTCCAGAGCAGTGCAGGCAGTACAGGACGCGCAGATGGGCTGCTTCAACGCCATCAGCCGCTTTCAGGGCGGTGTGGAAAGCTCTATTTCCGTGCTGGAGAACTACCGCTGGGAGAACAGCGAGCCGGAGGAGATCATTGACCGGCTGCAGTCGGCATCTTCCACCTGCAACGCATGGCTCTGGCGCATCGGTACCAGCCTGGACAGTCTGGAAAGCGTCAGCGATGAGCAGCGGGTGCTCTACAGCGCAGTGGATACGGTCTATCAGACCTACACCGGCCTGCTGGATGAGCTGGAAAACGACCTGCTCAGCGGCAACGATGCCGCAGCTTCCCAGCTGTATTATGCAAAGGTGGTGCCCTGCGGCGATTACCTGAGCCAGTACACCCTGCAATTGCTGGAAACCGCCATTCAGGATTCCCAGACCACCTACACCACCATCTCGGCCCTGAACGAGCGCATCACCATGCTGCAGACGGTGGTGGTGGCGCTGTGCGTGGCGCTGGGCTGCGTTACCGGTTTGATGGTCATGCGTCTGCTCACGCCGGTGCAGCAGATGATCGCAGCCTCCCGCGCCATTGGCAAAAGTGAGTTCGACACCCCGGACATCCCGCTGCCCAAGCAGCCGGAGATCGCTCAGCTGGCCGAGTCCTTCAACATCATGAAGCACTCCATGGCCCAGCAGGTGACCACCCTGCAGGAGAAAAACCGAGATCGAGCGGGAGCTGCACCGCCAGAAGACCGAAGCACTGGAGCTGCAGAACCGCATGGAGCGCAGCCGGCTGCAGCAGCTGCGCAGCCAGATCGACCCGCACTTTCTGTTCAACACCCTGAATGTGATCCAGCAGACCGCCGGTACCGAGACGGCCTACCGTACGCAGGCGCTCATCATGGCGCTTTCGCACCTGCTGCGCTACAGCCTGATGAGCAACGATGAACAGGTGCCGCTCTCCCGTGAGGTGCGCATCGTGGATGAATATTACTCCATCTACCATGTCCGCTTTGGTGAGCGGGTGCGTATGGAGTGGCGCATTTCCGATTCGCTGGATCTTACCGAGACCATGGTGCCGTCCTTTATTTTACAGCCCATCGTGGAAAATGCCTTCAAGCACGGCATCTGCCCCAAAGAGGAGGGCGGTGTGGTGCGCATCCGCGTGAACCCTCTGCGGGAGAAGGGACTGCTGTGCATCCGCGTGGTGGATAACGGCGTGGGCATCCAGCTGGATCAATTACGACAGCTGCGCGGGGCGCTCAGCCAGCCCGGTGAGCGCTGGGAGCATATCGGCATTTATAATGTTGCGGCCCGCCTGCGTCTGCTGGACCGGAACAGCCGCTTTGTGATACGGTCCCATCCGGGACGCGGTACGGCGGTGGTGCTGTATCTGCCATTGGTGGAGAATGAGGAGGAGTTTGAGGAATGATTCGTCTGTTGATCGCGGATGATGAAGCACTGGAACGGGAAACGCTGGCGGACATCGTGGCCCGCCGCTTTGAGCACGAAGTGACCATCGAGACTGCCGAGAATGGCCGCAAGGCAGCGGATACGGCGGTGCTGTGGGGCGCAGACCTGATCCTGATGGACATTGAGATGCCCGGTATGAACGGTCTGGATGCAGCCCGCGCCGTGCTGGAACAGCGCCCGGAGTGCAAGGTGATCTTTGTTACGGCCTACAGTCTGTTCCAGTACGCCCACGAGGCCATGCATCTGGGTGCCTGCGATTATCTGCTCAAGCCGGTGAACCCGGACGAAGTGGAAGCTTCCATCCGCAAGGCCATCCGTCAGATCGAGGCGGGCCGCCGCCTTGCAGAGCTGGCTCCGGTGGAACCGGAGCCGGGAGCTGACCCGGAGAGCGATGCCGCCGAAGCAGGGGAGAACGACCGCAATGCACTGGTCATGGCCCATGTGCGCAAGTATATGGAGGATAACTATATGTTCGACCTCTCGCTGGACAGTGTGAGCGAGATCCTGCATATCAGCCCGGCGTATCTCTCGGCACAGTTCAAGAAGTACCAGAAGATGAACTTTCTGGACTGCCTGACCGAACTGCGTATCAACGCTGCCAAGGAGCTGCTCACCGACCCGTTCCGTTCGGCAGCAGAGGTGGCTTCCATGGTGGGCTACGAGGATTCCAGCTATTTTGCCCGCACCTTTCAAAAAACGCACCGGCATGACCCCCACCCAGTACCGCAGGGAAGCGGCCAAGGCTGCACGGGAGGCCCGCCTGTGACCCGCCGTCAGATGCTGACCGCCCTGTTCGGCGCAGCCGTGCTGGCACTGCCGGTGGCGGGCTGCGGCCATCAGCCGGTGCAGGAGCAACAGGGGGCGGAACTGATCCTGCGCTATGCGGAGAACCAGCCGGAGGATTATCCTACTACGCAGGCGGCGCTGGCCTTTGCAGACCTTGTAGCCCAGCGCACCGATGGCCGCGTGAAAGTGCTGGTGTACAGCGGGGGAGAGCTGGGCGCGGAGCAGAGCGTGATCCAGCAGATGCAGTTTGGCGGCATTGATTTCTCCCGCGTGTCCCTCAGCGAGCTGGCAGAGTATGAGCCGGCGCTGAGCGTATTGCAGCTGCCGTACCTTTACACCGACGCTGACCAGATGTGGCGCGTGCTGGACGGCTCCATCGGCGACGAGTTCCTCTCCACGCTGCAGTCGCTGGAGCTGACGGGACTGTCATGGTTCGATGCCGGTGTGCGCAGCATCTACACCCGGCAGAAGGTGACAGGCCTTGCAGATCTGCAGGGCCTGACCATCCGCGTGCAGGAATCGGACATGATGAGCGAAATGATCACCGACCTCGGCGCAAAGCCGGTAAAGGTGGTGTACAGCAAGGTATATGCCGCTCTGCACAACGGCGAGGTCGATGGTGCGGAGAACAGCTGGCCCAGCTACGAGGCCATGGGTCACTACGAGGTGGCACCGTATTTCCTGAAGGACGAGCACACCCGCGTGCCGGAGGTGCAGCTTGCAAGCCCTGCTGTGATGGAAAAACTGGCCGCACTGGACGAGCGCTACCCGGAGATCATCCGCCTGTGTGCCCGGGAAAGCGCCAAGGTGGAGCGCAGGCTCTGGGCGCAGCAGGAGGCGGAATCGGAAAGTGATCTGCGTGCAGCAGGCATTGAGGTGACAGAGCTGGACGAAGAAGAAAAGGCAAGGTTCCGTGCTGCTGTGCAGCCGATGTATGATCGGTTTGCCCAGCAGGGCGAATTGATCGCCCGCATCCGGCAGG
>ENA-OQCV01000181-OQCV01000181.1-human-gut-metagenome-genome-assembly--contig:-NODE-181-length-18292-cov-2.444371_pt1 | contig 18292 bp, 20 predicted proteins | sample MGYA00242766_ERZ504592 | MGnify/ENA primary metagenome ERZ504592 (study PRJEB26092, sample SAMD00036315) | human gut metagenome | host: Homo sapiens | study: EMG produced TPA metagenomics assembly of...
TTTGGCAATGGTAAGTGTTGCGCATGATTTTTTTCTGTACGCAAGAATTCTATATAGTCATTGAAATGTTTTTTCCGTCCAACTGTCAAACGTAGTATTAGGGTCAAATGTATAAATGTGTTTTTTGACTGTTGCAAACTTTTTGAGGGTTGAGGAAGACCAGTCATTTTGTTTGCTACATTCTGCTACAAATTCATTGAAAACTTTCATGAAGTCTAATTCAACCTTTTGCTTTTCCTCATGGTTTTCTTTCTTTTCCCCTTTTGTCTTTAGGTTGAACGCTTCCTTAATTTGTGCAGGGGTGGGTATTACATCTTGCACCTCGAATTCTTTGAACACATTCTGTATTTCGGTGTATTGCCGTAATAGTTCGGCGTTGATTTCGGATGCACTTTGCTTTAGCTTGTTGGTACAACCGTTTCTAACCCGTTGCTTGTCTGTGTCCCATTTTTCTACATCGATTCTATATCCCGTAGTAAATTCGATACGCTGACTGGCAAAGATAACACGCATACGGATTGGCACATTCTTTGTGACTGGAATACCGTCTTTTTTGCGGCTTTCCGGTGCGAAAATGATATTTCTTTTAATATTCATAATTGGGTGTGTTTGAAAAATGACACCCAAAAATACACCCGAAAAATGAGATATACAATGATATTAAGAGATATTTAGATTAATGAAAGAAAGAGATAAATAACTGATTACATGATATTTGATATCCTGTGAAATTTTATAAAAAAGGTTCGAGAGACACCCTCCAGCTCCACGGATATAGTAAAAAGAAGTTTGTAAGTCCTTGAATTCCAGTAATTCAGGGGCTTTTTCTTTTCTTCTACTCCCCCTACCTTTTATATTCATTTAGAAAATAGTTGTAGTAAATGTGCTACAATTCAAAATTAATATCTACTTTTGTCTGTTCAAAAACCAATAACTATTAGAAGTGGGGGCAACACTTTAAATTCTGCAACAGATTTATGAAAATTCACGAAGGAAAATGTACAGAGAAGATTTTGAAAGAACGTGAACGGATTGGTAGTCGGTTAGCCATTCTTCGCAAGAAGAGAAATATGACCCAAGAGGAATTGGCTAATCTTTGTGGTGTTAATCGTGTTAATATAGCCAAGATAGAGAAAGGGGCTTATAATGTGAGCATTGATATACTATCTAAGGTAACATCCGCTCTTGGTTTTGTGATAGATATAAAAGTGGATAGCTCTGTTTGTCCGACTCATTTCTCTCAACGTAAACCTGTAAAGCTGGTAATAGGGAAAGACTATTATGTCAGTTTTGGCAATAACGAAGCCCATAGATGTAAGCTGGTTGATATTCCGGAGATGTACCAAGGTCAAAGAATTAAAATCGAAACTCCGACCCCGAGAGGGTCTATCACCCACATATTATTTGCCGATGAAATAGGAACGACACCTGACGAGGCTGTAATGAACCAAGTAACGATGTAAAAACATTAAAAGGGAGGAAGTGCAAGTTCCCCTTTTATTGAAATCACCTTCGCTACAACCATCTGCAGCGAGGGTGATTTTTTAGTTTATGAGGGTTTCTACACACCCTCTTTCATCAGGGCTATTCAGAAATTTAATGGTTTCTTCTGAATATATAATCTTAAATTGATGGTTCGGAATCAATTCTAAAGCTGGGAAATCAGTAGTGATTAACAGTTTTAGTCCCTTTCTTTAATATGTAAAAGCAACTTGTACAAAAGAAGTTTCTTATGTACGGGATAGCAGCAATAACTCCGTTGAGCCTTCGTGGGGACAAGCCGAATTTGATTTTATAATGTGGGTTTATAAGGTACAGTCTCCGGTCAATGATTTGATAGTTGGCTTGCCGGGCGATGCGATTGAACAGTTCGATGGTGCATCCGGTGCTCTTTATATCCAGTAGCTCCGTGATTACGCGTTCCTGCTCACCGCATAGTCTTAATATCCATCTGTATAAAGTGCGGGGAAGGAGGTGGAGAAAAGGGAAATGTGAAACAATGTGGCTGTGTGCTATCTGCTGGTGGCCTCCGAATGGCATTTGCCAGGCGGGAAATCCTACAAATACAGCTCCGTCGGCAGACAAATGTTTTTGTAGGCCGGAGAGGAACCGTTCTTTGTCTCTGATATGCTCTATCACATCGTGTAGAAGAATCAGGGGAAAATTCGTAGCCTTGTCCTTAAGCTGGAAAATGTCGGTGGCAATGAACTGTCCCTGCTGATGCCTTTGGGCGAAGAAGGTCCTGGCTTGCTCTATTCGCATGGCATCAATGTCTACGCCCATCACCCGGCAATCGGCTTTGGCAAAGGGAAGCAGATTGCCTCCCTCTCCACAGCCCACTTCCAGCACTTTATCGGGGATGTGTCCGATGACTTCCTTTATGTAGGGGATATAATAGTTCTTGCTGGTCTGTGACTGTTCATCAAAGTAGCTTTGCCCCGGTCGGTATGTCGTTTCTGCATGTTCTTTGTTCCTTCTTGAGTTTGATTATCCATATAAATAGATAATCAGTCGGGTAAAAGACTGCGTGGCGCATCGTTTTTTTACCAGGAAATGCGGAGGCCTACCGGGAGGGTGAATGTGAACGGGTGTTCCTTTCGGATGGTGCGCAGTTGGCTGCCGTCGGGGATATAATAGTTTACAGTCGGCTCCAGATAGATGCCTGCCTGGGGTGTGAGGCGATATTGTATGCCTATACTTGTGTTGACCGACCACTGCCAGGGAGCACTTACCGGCTGGCTGTCGAGCTTGTGTGGAATACTGTCCGTGACATGGAAGCTTTGGAGTGTTCCTTTTATGGGGATATCCACCTGTATGCCTGCCGTGGCATAACCGGAGAAACGTTTGTAATGCCAGAAACGGTAGGAAAGCCGGAGAGGAATGCCGATATAATGCAACTTCTGGTTGTCTTGAATGCGGAATGCTTCGCCGGTAGTGAACTCCGACCTGAGAAGCGTATATTGCAATCCGGTTTCCAGACTCCAACGCTCATTCAATTTCTTGCTGAGAGAGAGTCCCACGACGATGGGGGCATGATGTTGCTGGTTCTCAACAATCCTGCCGCTGTTATTCTGGGCAATCTGCATGAGTCCGATGGAATCTTTTCCCAGAGTACCCTGCTGATAGCGGGTGTGCAGATAAGAATAATACTCTTCCCACGTGCTGACTTGTTGAGGAAAGTCACTTGAAATGCCGTCGGTATGTGGAGTGGCAATCAGCTTATATAAGTTCTGTGCCAGTTGCGGTCCGAGTGAACCTGCCAGCATCAACTTCCATTTTCCGGATTTCTTCTTGCGGGTTGGCGGCATCAGGGGAAGGGGAGAAGACGAAAGCCATCTGTCGGTTGGTGATGGTCTGTCCGGTGAATGGAGAAGGTATGGGATATTTGTGGATGCTATCTTTCATTGTGGGTATGGCAAGGGGCCATTCTGTGGAAACTGGAACGGGAGGGATGATTCGTTCCCTTTTGTTCAGATTTTCTTTGGTATGGCATTGTTCGTCGGTTCGGGGAGTATCGGTTTTCTTTGTTTGTTGCGTACTCCCGGCTTGCCTGGAAGAAACTTTGGACAAACGGTTTTCCCTGATACTCTTTTTCTCTCTGTACAGATAGTCATACAGCGTTGGAAAGAGAAGCAATACTGTCAAAACAATGAATACACGGTATCCTGCCAGCATCTTTTTAAGTAAAATTTTCGCCCGGAACAATTGGGAGGAAGAGGAGTGTGGCGCTATACCCAGTAAATCTCCGATTTCTTTGTGGGACAATCCTTCCAGTACTGCCAGTTTAAATACCTTGCAGTAGCCCTCCGGAAGGCTCTCCACTATATCCAGCATCTTATCGTACGAAATGAAATCCGGACAAAAGGATTTCAGCAGGCTCTTCCTCTTCCGGAATATCTGTCAATGGGATGGTGGGGTTGGCATTGGCATGGTTGAGGTATTGCAGTGCCAGGTTTCTCATAATCTTTTTGCATCCAGTATTCCAGTTTCTCCGGGTTGCGCAGCGAATGAATGGAAGTGAATATGATGACAAAACCGTCGTGAAGAAGATCTTGGGCTATCGTTGGGTCGGGAATATAGCGTAGGCATACTTTCAGCATTTTCCTCTGAATAGTTTGCGTAGAGCAGGCTCAAGGCCTGCCCGTTTCCCTTCTGGCATAAAGTGACAAGAGCTTTTGTATCCATGTGTTTGTCTCAATGTTATTTCTTAAGGATAGAGAAGAACATGAATGACTGCATGGAATTTTTAGTTTTTAACTAAGACCCCCCGGTTGGCTTCTGCTGCACAGTCCGGACAAATGCCTTTCAGTACATAGTTGATGCTGTTCAGCGTAAATCCTTGAGGCAGCTTCACCACCGGAGTGGGAATGTTGGTGAAGCAGAAGGTTTTGTTGCATTTCTCGCAATGGAAATGGGTGTGCAGGTCGCTTACGTCGCAAGAGCAACTGTCGCTGCACACGGCATACTTGAAGGAACCCGTCCCGTCATCTATACTATGTATCAGATGATGGGAGAGGAATAGGGTAAGGGTACGGAAGATGGTGGATTTGTCCACCGTATCCAGCATGGTTTCAAGGTCGAGCAATGAGACGGAACGGCCTGCCTGCATCATGGTGCGCAATACCAGGATGCGGATGGCAGTGGGCTGTATGTCCCTTTTGGCCAATAGGTCCAAATATTTCTTTTCTTCCATTTTTTACTATTTAATAAGTTTTTCGTATGCGTATGGCGTTCACTATCGCAATGAGGGCGACGCCTACGTCGGCAAAGACAGCTTCCCAAAGTGTAGCGATTCCACCGGCACCGAGGATGAGGACAAGCAGCTTCACTCCGAAAGCCAGCGAGATGTTCTGCCAGACAATCCGGCGGGTTTGCCTGCCCGCATGAATGGCGGTGGCCACTCTCGAAGGCTGGTCTGTCTGTATCACTACATCGGCGGTTTCGATGGCGGCATCGCTGCCAAGTCCGCCCATGGCGATGCCCACATGGCTAAGGGCAAGAACCGGGGCATCATTGATGCCGTCGCCCACAAAGGCTATTCGGTTGGCAGGGTTGCTGCGGAGTGCCTCGATGTGCTTCACCTTTCCGTCCGGCAGCAGGTCTCCGTATGCCTGGGTGATGCCTAGCTTTTCTGCAAAGTTAGTAACAATGGCTTGTTTGTCTCCCGATAATATCTGAATATTATTGATATTTAAAGCTTTTAATTCTTTGACGGCGTTGACGGCATCTTCCTTTAATGTGTCTGATAGCAACAGATAACCGGCATATTTTTGTTCCGATGGCGCAGGCCACAATCGTATCGACAATTGATGACAATTTCATCGGGATATTCTATCCCGAACTTAGTCAGCAGGCGGGTGTTGCCCACCAGGACACGCGTTCCAATCCATAGTGGCTTGCAGTCCGTGGCCGGCAATCTCCGTAACGTCCGTTGTGGCAATCAACTCTATATGCCCCTTTGCTTTTGGCATAGCTTACGATTGGGCCTTTGGCTATTGGGGTGCGTACTGTTTCGCTCTGCCGAGGCGGCAAGCTGTATCAACTTCTCTTCCGTAACTCCCGGTTGTGCCTGGCAGGATTGTACATCGAAGGTGCCTTTGGTCAGCGTACCCGTCTTGTCGAATACCACCGTGTTGACTTGGGTGATGGCATCGAGGTAGTTGCCACCTTTGAAGAGGACACCCTAGGCGGGAGGCGGCGCCGATTCCTCCGAAGTAGCCTAACGGAATGCTTACGACGAGGGCGCACGGGCAGGAGATAACCAGAAAGACCAATGCCCTGTATAGCCAGTCATTGAAGATGAACGAGAATTGTGCATCTGCCAGCGAATAGAGGAAGGGGAGCAGTACAATCAATGCCGCCAGTCCGGTGACGGCGGGCGTATAGATACGGGCAAACTTACGGATGAAAAGTTCTGCCGGCGCTTTGCGCTCGGAGGCATTCTGCACCAGTTCCAATATACGGGAAAGAGCACTTTTCTCGAAGGGTTTGGTGACTTGGATGCGTACGACTTTGTCGGTCGCAATCATTCCGGCAAGCACTTCCCCGCCCTGGCGGATGTTGCGGGGAACACTTTCTCCCGTCAGTGCGGAGGTGTTGAAGGCGGCAACTTCGTCCAGCATCGTTCCGTCCAGGGGGACGCGCTCTCCGGCTTTTACTTCGATGGTTTCGCCTACCTGCACATGTTGGGGAGCTTCGACAAGCGTACTGCCGTTTCTGATGACCGTTGCCGTTTCGGGACGTACGTCGAGCAGGGCGCTGATGTTACGCTTGGCTTTGTCTACGGCTTTGTCCTGAAAGAGCTCTCCCAAGGAGTAGAAGAGCATGACGGCAACGCCTTCGGGATATTCGCCTATATAGAAGGCGCCGAGGGTGGCGATGGACATAAGGGTGAATTCGCTGAACACGTCCTTTTGCAGGATGCTTTCCCAGGCTTCCCTCATCACCGGGAGGCCTACGGGGAGATAGGCAAGCAAGTACCATATAAAAGGTACATACTCTCCCTTGAAGAGGGTGGCGTCAGTAGCATTCAGGATGAGCCCTCCGAAGAGCAATAGGGCGGAGAGGATGATTCTCCAATAATCTTTCAGCAGACTGTTTCTTTTTTTTTGTATCGCTGTATGTCCGTGTGTGCAGCAGCATTTGCAACTCATATTGTTTCCTCCTATTTTCTATTTTCTGCAGCAAAGGTAGCGGAAAGGAGATGCAACTTGGTTGCAAAGTGAAAAATCCCGGACTGTCCGGGTTATCTTAGATTTCCAGCATCCGTTTCTCCCGTTCCAGGTCTTTCGCGTTCAGCAGGGGAGAGGGGACGGAGCAGGTTTTGATGAAGTCGCCCGGCTGGCAGGTGTAGTTGTAGTAGGGGCGTTGCTCGTCGGTCAGCTGGTCTTGGGGGATGAGCTGGCCTTTCAGTTCCAGGAAGTCGTCCATGGAGGTGCTGTCCGAGTGTTTGATGAAGAGGATGCGGCGGGCTATGGGGTTGCGGTTATAGTCCAGGCAGAGGTAGAGCCCTTTGAGCAGGTGGGGAAAGTCGTACATGGGTAGTTGCAGGTAGATGGTGAACAAGGCCAGTTGGGGTGCCTCGCGTTCGTTGAAGAAGATATAGGCATTCTGGTGGTTGTTGAAGACAGCAGTGCCGAAGTGGGTGGTGTTGTAGGCGCTCATGTGCACCACTTTGACATGGTCGTTGCTGTCGGCAGGGGTTATCAGGTAAGGTTCCACTTTTAAGGCATTGGAGGAGGAAGAGAGGCTGTAACTGATGTAGATGCCGCTGTAATTGTACACTTCCTGCGCCGAGTGGAGCATCTCATGAAGTTTATTAATAATGGAAATTCATTTTTGCTGTCAGCACCCGCCTCTATCTTTGCCGCCGAAATCAAGAACGAACTTAAACGACACACTATGTTCAACGGTGAGAAAAAATCAGATAATACAGAGCAAGAGACTGGCTGATGCCTTGTTCATCCTTTGGGCGGGTGGAGCGGTTTTGCTCTCCTATTCACTGGTCTATGCGCTGCGCAAGCCGTTTACGGCTGCGGGCTTCGACGGGCTCGACTTCTTCGGGATGGATTACAAGACGGCAACCAGCATCGTGCAGATTTCCGGCTATTTTATTTCCAAGCTGATTGGCATCAAGGTAATTTCGGAACTGAAGAAGGAGAACCGTCTGAAGTTCATCATCCTCTCGGTGGCGGTGGCCGAGCTTTCGCTGGTGCTGTTCGGAGCGTTGCCCGGCCGCTGAATGTCTTTGCGCTGTTCTTCAACGGGCTTTCGTTGGGATGCATGTGGGGAGTGATTTTCAGTTTCCTCGAGGGGCGGCGGGTGACGGACCTGCTGGCGAGCCTGATGGGGCTGAGCATTGCCATCAGTTCGGGCACGGCAAAGTCCGTCGGGCTGTTTGTGATGGAGCATCTCCACATCAGTGAGTTCTGGATGCCTGCCTTTATCGGTGCCTTTGCCTTCCCGCTGCTGTCGTTGCTGGGCTGGCTGATGACGAGAATGCCGCAACCTACCGCGGCAGACCGGGCACTGCGCTCGGAACGGGTGACGCTGGACAGCAGGGCGCGTGCGGACCTCTTCAAGAGCTTCATGCCGGTATTGCTGATGCTGTTTGCGGCAAACTTGTTCATCACCGTCTTGCAGGACATCAAGGAGGACTTCCTGGTGAAGATTCTGGATGTGGAGGCGGCGGGGCTGTCGTCGTGGGCATTTGCCAAGGTAGATGCGGTGGTGACACTGATTATCTTGTTGCTTTTCGGGCTGATGTCCGCGGTGAGGAGTAATATAAAGGTGCTGTGCCTGCTGCTGGTGCTTGTGACGTGCGGCACAGCGACCTTGGGATTCGTGGCCTTCAATTACGATGGGTTGCAACTGCCACCCATGACGTGGCTGTTCCTCCAGAGTTTGTCGCTCTATACTGTTTACCTCAGCTTCCAGACGTTGTTCTTCGAGCGGTTTCATCGCCTGCGTTTCCGCATCAAGGGGAATGTGGGGTTCTTTATTGTCACACTCGAATTTTATCGGGTATACCGGTACGGTGGTGGTATTGGTATTCAAGGAATTCTTCAATCCGGACATCAACTGGCTGGATTTCTATAACCTGATGTCGGGCTATGTCGGCATTGTGTGCAGCGTGGCTTTCCTATGCTCGGCTGTCTACCTGGTGCAGCGCTATCGCAAGGAGAATGCTTCGGGACCGTTGGGCTCTTCCCTTTTCCGTTTGCGCCGTTGGTCCCGGCCGGCAATTCCTTGCTTCTTGAGACTGAATAATAATAATATATCGTATGAAAAGAATTGAATGTATCATTATGGACTGGGCAGGAACTGCCGTCGATTACGGTTGCTTTGCTCCCGTCGCCGCCTTTGTCGAGAGCTTTCGGGCCATCGGCGTTCCCGTCACTGCTGCCGAAACACGTGCGCACATGGGGCTGACCAAAGTAGAAGAAATCCGTGCGCTGTTCGATATAGAGCGTGTCCGTGCGGAATTTGAACGGAAATTCGGCCGTCCCGCCGGTGAGGAAGACGTGCAGGCACGTTATGCCGAATTCCAACGGGTGTTGTTTGCCTCGCTCGAAGATTATACCGACCCTATTCCCGGTGTGGTGGAAACGATTTCCGCACTGCGTGCGCAAGGCATCCGCATTGGCTCCACCACCGGCTATACCCGTTCTCTGATGGATGTTGTGCTGCCTGCCGCCACAGCCAAAGGCTATGCGGTAGATAATTGCGTCACTCCCGACGGGTTGCCTGCAGGCCGTCCTGCTCCCTACATGATATATAAGAATATGGCAGACCTCGCCATCCCCTCCGTAGATTGTGTGTTGAAGTATGGCGATACCATCGCCGACATCAAGGAGGGTATCAATGCCAAAGCATGGACCGTCGGCGTAGTCCTCGGCAGTAACGAACTGGGACTGACACAAGAGGAAGTCTCCTCCTTGCCTGCCGATGAGCTCGAAGCCCGTAAGGCCGATGTCCGCCGCCGCATGCTTGCCGCCGGTGCCCACTATGTGGTCGATACCATTGCCGAGCTCCCCGCAGTCATCGCCGAGATAAACCGTAAACTTGAGATTTTCGTAACCCTTATAAACGTATAAACTTAAAAACTCAATGCATATGAAACCCTACATTCTCCTTACCCCCGGCCCCCTTACCACCTCACAAACCGTCAAGGAAGCCATGCTGACCGACTGGTGTACTTGGGACGAAGACTACAACCTCCACATTGTGGAAGAAATCCGCAAGTCCCTCGTCTCCCTCGCCACCCAGCATACCGGCGACTATACTTCCATCCTCCTGCAAGGTAGCGGCACGTACTGTGTGGAAGCCGTCATCGGTAGCGTCATCAAGCCTGGCGACAAACTTCTCATACTGAGCAACGGCGCCTATGGCGACCGCATGGGCAACATCGCCGAGTATCACGGCATCTCGTACGACATGCTTGCTTTTGACGAAACAGAGCAAGTCTCCGTCAGCTACGTTGACGACTATCTTTCGCACAATGCCGAAATCACCCACGTTGCCGTGGTGCATTGCGAAACCACTACCGGCGTGCTCAATCCCCTCAAGGAGATAGCCCACCTCGTCAAGATGCACGGCAAGAAACTGATTGTAGACGCCATGAGCAGCTTCGGCGGTGTTCCCCTCGATGTACACGAACTGGGCATAGACTTCCTCATCAGCAGTGCCAACAAGTGCATCCAGGGTGTTCCGGGGTTTGGCTTCATCATCGCCCGCCGTTCCGAGCTGTTGCACTGCAAGGGCGTCTCCAAGTCACTCTCTCTCGACATTTACGACCAATGGGAAGCCATGGAGAAAGGACATGGCAAATGGCGTTTTACTTCTCCTACACACGTGGTCCGCGCCTTCAAGCAAGCCATGGACGAACTGGCAGAGGAGGGCGGTGTGGAGGCCCGTCACAACAGATATTGCGAGAACCACCGCGTGCTGGTGGACGGCATGCGTTCCCTCGGTTTCCAAACGTTGCTGCCGGACGAGATTCAATCGCCCGTTATTACTTCTTTCCTCTATCCTTATGCCGATTTCAACTTCAAAACTTTCTACACACAACTGAAAGAGCGTGGATTTGTCATCTATCCGGGAAAGATTTCGCAAGCCGACACTTTCCGTATCGGCAATATCGGAGATGTTCATCCCGAAGATTTCCGGCAGCTGATAGAGGTAATTCGCGAGTGTAAATACTAAGCTCCGAATCTGCACAGATTTAATCGTTCCATCGTGGAGGAAAAATCGTTCCACCATGGTGGAACGACTTTTTTCCCAGTGGTGGAATAATATTTTCTCCATGATAGAACGATTTGTCCTTCGCCTTCCTTCTCCTTAAGCTTCCCTATTAAATTTGACCTTCGTCAAGTCTGTAAACGCTATCTTTTCGTATTTTTGCACCCAATTTCGGAGGTATCAGATTTATGGCAACATCCAGAGAAATGACGGAAGGACGGGCTCTTCCGTTGATTTTCAACTTTACTTTGCCTTTACTGCTCGGCAATCTGCTGCAACAGACCTATTCATTGGTAGATGCAGCTATCGTGGGGCGCTTTCTGGGTATCAACGCCTTGGCTTCAGTCGGGGCAAGCACTTCGGTCGTTTTTTCTTATTCTGGGATTCTGCAATGGCTGTTGCGGAGGTTTCGGCATTCCGTGGCGCGAAAAGTTCGGTGCGCGGGAGTTATGTCACGATGCGCCGTTATGTGGCTGTCAGCCTGCAGCTGGCTGCGGTGATGTCTGTTGTCATTGCCGTGGTTACCAGCATTTACTGTGCAGATATTCTGCACATGATGAGTACGCCGGAGAACATATTCACGGGAGCCTATTATTACCTGCTTGTCACGTTTATCGGGGTTCCCTTTACTTTCTTCTATAATCTGCTGTCCAGTATTATCCGTGCATTGGGTGACAGCAAGACGCCGTTTTGGTTTCTACTTCTCTCTACGGTACTGAATATCCTGCTCGATTTGTTCTGCATTCTGGTACTGGGTTGGGGAGTGGCAGGAGCTGCCATCGCTACCGTATTTTCACAAGGCGTCTCGGCCATATTGTGCTACATCTATATGATGCGTCGTTTCGACATTCTGAAGACAACGCCAGCCGAGCGGAAATTCGACGGTGCTTTGGCACGCACACTGATGTACATCGGCGTACCCATGGGACTGCAATTTTCCATTACTGCCATTGGCAGCATTATGCTGCAAAGCGCCAATAATGCTTTGGGTACGGCTTGTGTGGCTGCATTCACGGCAGCCATGCGTATCAAGATGTTTTTCATGTGTCCTTTCGAGAGTCTGGGCATGGCAATGGCCACCTATAGCGGGCAAAACTACGGTGCGGGCAAGCCGGAACGTATCTGGATGGGAGTCAAGGCGAGCGCCTTGATGATGATTGTTTATTGGGCGTTCACTTTCTGTGTACTGATGTTCGGTGCCAGGACTTTTGCCCTGCTCTTTGTAGATGCCTCTGAGTTGGAGATTTTAAAGAATACGGAGTTGTTCCTGCACATTTCTGTTTCCTTTTTCCCGGTTTTGGGACTGCTCTGCATCCTGCGATACACTATCCAGGGGGTGGGATATACCAATCTTGCCATGCTTTCCGGTGTCTCGGAGATGATTGCCCGGATACTGGTCAGCCTGCTGGCTGTTCCGACTTTCGGCTATCTGGCCGTGTGTTTTGGTGACCCTACTGCATGGATTTTTGCAGATGCCTTTTTAATACCAGCCTTCATTTATGTCTATCGGCGGATACTTCGGATGAAGAAAAATTTAGTGTATCTTTGTATCGGGGAGTTGAAAGAAGAATGACCGGACGAAAAATTATACACATCGATATGGACGCATTCTACGCCTCCGTAGAACAGCGTGATAACCCTGCATTGCGGGGCAAGCCCATTGCCGTGGGCCATGCGGAGGAGCGGGGAGTGGTGGCGGCAGCCAGTTACGAGGCACGGCGTTTCGGGGTGCGTTCTGCCATGTCGTCACTGAAGGCAAAGCGGCTGTGCCCCCAACTTATCTTTATCCCGGGACGGATGGAAGTCTACAAATCCGTTTCCCGCCAGATACACGAAATCTTTCATGAATATACGGATGTCATCGAGCCCATTTCGCTGGACGAGGCTTTTCTGGATGTGACGGAGAATAAACCGGGCATTCCATTGGCTGTAGACATCGCGAAGGAGATAAAGCGGAAGGTGCGGGAGAGGTTGAATCTGGTGGCTTCCGCCGGCATATCCTATAATAAGTTTCTTGCCAAGATAGCCTCGGACTACCGCAAGCCGGACGGGCTTTGCACCATACATCCTGCCCAGGCACTGGACTTTGTTGCCCGGCTGCCCATTGAAAGTTTCTGGGGAGTGGGACCGGTAACGGCGAAGAAGATGCACACCTTGGGGATTCACAACGGGGAACAGCTGCGCATGCAGTCTTTGGAGATGCTGACCCGCGAATTTGGCAAAGTGGGGACAGTCTATTATGATTTTGCCCGTGGCATCGATACCCGTCCGGTAGAGGCTGTCCGCATCCGCAAGTCTGTGGGTTGCGAACATACGTTGGAGAAGGACATCAGCAAGCGTTCATCCGTCATTATAGAGCTGTACCATGCGGCAGTGGAGCTGGTGGGGCGACTGGAGCACACCAATTTCCGCGGGAATACGCTGACGCTGAAAATCAAGTTTCATGATTTTAGCCAGATTACCCGCAGTATGACCCAAACAAAGGAGCTGGGTGCCCTTGACGTGATTCTGCCTTTGGCAAAGCAGTTGCTGCAGGAAGTGGATTATGAACATCATCCTATCCGTTTGATTGGACTTTCCGTTTCCAATCCCCGTGAAGAGGAGGAGAAGGGAGTCTGGGAACAACTGAGTTTTGGAATTTAGTGACTGGGAGACGGACCATTCAAATAAATAATGCTATATTTGTGTTCAGTATTAAAAAAAGGAAAGCTATGGGCTGTTTTATGAATATTTTGTGGTTGATGTTTGGAGGTATCATCACTGCTGTGGAGTATCTTATTGCAAGTTTATTGATGATGTTCACCATTATTGGCATCCCTTTCGGCATGCAGACCTTGAAAATGGCAAGCCTTGCCTTGTGGCCTTTCGGCAAAGAGGTTCGTAGCGGGGAACGTTCCAACGGTTGCCTCTATGTGCTGATGAATATTCTTTGGATATTCTTGGGCGGCATTTGGATTTGCCTTTCGCACTTGGGATTTGGGTTATTGCTGTGCATCACCATTATAGGCATTCCTTTCGGTATCCAACACTTTAAGCTGGCAGGGCTGGCATTGACTCCTTTCGGGAAGGATATTGTTGCGGCTTGAGCGATTGTGCTGTATCGTTTTTTTCATAAATATATGTAAGTATAATTGATGGTGGAGGATGAATGGCGCTTTAATCTTATTGTAATGTGCTTCTGCTTGCATGCTAAATGTTTAGCTTTGTGTTTAGCATCCGATTATGGTTCTATTTTTTGTTTTTATTTGAATTATATATAATAATAATTTTATTTTTAAAAGTGAAATGTTATATTTGTGATTATCCTCACCTATAACACTTCACATATATGCGAAAAACACACCTTTACACGCTACTATGCGTCCTATGTTTTCCATCTTTGGTTTGTGCACAACAAGCCGTTTTTGATGAATTCAGAAAAGCGGCAGGAGATTATGCTGCTCTTTACTCCGGTAAGGCAGAGGAAAATTATAACCAGCAGAAGTATCTTAACCATCCCTATTGGAATACGGATGAATTTCGCGAGGGGGCTGTCTGTTATGGCAGATGGCTTTACTCGGATTTGCAGCTCCGTTATGATACCTATAAAAAGAGTCTGATTGTGGTTACTCCGGAGAAACGGATAACCTTGCAGGTAGATATGCGGAAAGTGGATTATTTTGTCATAGAAGGACAGAAGTTTGTACCGCAGGGTGACTGTTTCGCTGCGTTGCTATATGATAGTCCGCAAATGTGCCTGACACAGTATATCGTATCCACAATGGAGTCTCAGGTGAAGAAAAACGATCTTTATTACAGCCGGTTCAAGAAAAAGAGCTATTTCAGTCTTCGCAGTGGCGGAACCGATTATGTGATAACTTCCCGTTCGGGTTTCTTGAAACTTTTTCCTACATACAAGAAGCAGTTGAAGGCTTATTGCCGGAAAGAGCGGCTGGACTTCAAGGAAGATGGCGGTGTCCGGGCAATGACCCGGTTAACGGAATATATTGATTCCTTAATTCATGGAAAATAATATGAAAGCACATAATCTTAAATATACAGTAGCCTTTTTCCTCCTATTGTCGCCTTTCGGCATGTTTGCACAGCAACAGATGGCTATGGACAGCATTTCCATATTCGAATTGATGGATGCAGTAGAAAAGGGCACGTCTTGCCGTATTTATACAACGATAACGGTTCCATTTTAAAGTGAAGCGGGCAGAGGTGAAGAACCCCACTGCCGAGTACTTGAGAGAGGCTTTGGCAGCTACTATCTATAAGGTGACGGTTTATGGTGACAGAATATTTGTCTTGCCGGAGGTTTTTCTGGCCACCTCGCTGCCACCGGTATTGATGGGGGAAAAGTTGGAGACGGATGAGGAACTATTGCCTTCATACATTCCTATTGTGAAGTCTTCTTCAGAAAACAAGGTCTATGAGATAGGAAACAAGTACAAGCCTGCCCCCGGAGATATGATAACTTTGACCGGAAGAGTTTCTGACTTTAAGACCGGCCAGAATCTGGATGGTATCAACATCATTCATCGAGAGCCGTGGGTAGCTACGACGACCAACCGTCAGGGGGAATTTACCATTGACCTGCCTGCAGGCTATAATATTCTTGAAATCAGTGGGATGAATATCAAAGTGACCCATCGGCAATTTATGCTTTATGGTGAAGGCATTGTCCATATCGAGTTGGAAGAGGAAGACCATATGTTGGATGAGGTGCTTATTGTTTCGGGGCGTATACAGAACGTGAAAAGTGTGCAGTTGGGAATGGAGAAGCTGCAGCCTGCCCTGCTGAAAAACCATTCCTACGGCTATGGGTGAGGTGGATGTGCTGAAGATGATACAGACACTTCCCGGCATCAAGACAGTGGGGGAGGCATCAAGCGGTTACAATGTGCGTGGGAGTGCCGCTGACCAGAACCTGCTTCTTTTCAATAACGGAACGATTTATAACCCCAATCATCTTTTCGGTTTTTTCACGGCTTTTAATTCGGACATGATAAAGGATGCGGAACTTTATAAGAGCAGTATCCCCAGCCAGTATGGCGGGCGTATCGCTTCCGTACTGAACATCACCAGCAAGGAGGCGAACAAGGAAAAGTTTACCGGTTCTGCAGGTATCGGGCTTGTGACCAGTAAGTTGAATCTCGAGATTCCCATCATTAAGGAAAAGACTTCCCTTCTGCTGAGTGGACGTACGACCTATTCGGACTGGATAATGAAGACATTGCCCAACAAAAGCGGGTATCGTGATGGGAAAGCCGGTTTCTATGATTTGGGGACTGTCTTCTCGCATACGGTGAACGAGCGCAACAAGCTGAATGTCTATGGCTATTATAGTCACGACCGTTTTGCCTTTAATGACAATGAGAAGTATGCCTACAACAATATGAATTTCTCGGCAAACTGGAGGACTGTCTTTGCAGAAAAGCTGACCGGAAACTTCTCTTTCGGTTATGACCACTACGATTACCGAAATGATGAAACGGTGGAGGAAGCGTCTGCCGCACGGCTGTCTTTTGCCATTAACCAATGGTTTGGAAAAGCGGACTTTCTTTATCAAGCCGGCAATAGCCATGCGGTGAACTTCGGTTTGATGAGCCAGCTGTATAATGTGAATTCCGGGACCTACGAGCCGGTGGGGCCTAATTCGCTGGTAAGATATGATGAACTGCAAAAGGATAAAGCACTGGAAAGTGCCGTTTATATAGGGGATGAATGGGATATAACTTCCAGGCTCTCCATCAATGCGGGTATACGCTATTCCATGCTCAATGCTTTGGGACCGCGCACTTACTATACATATCAGGAAGGTATACTGCCCTCCATGTCTTCGGTGGCGGATTCTATCACAGCGGGGAATGGAAAGGTCATCAAGACCTATCACGGACCGGAATTCAGAGTGTCGGCACGTTATGCCTTTACAGATGATTTTTCCGTAAAGGCCGGTTTCAATACGATGAGGCAGTATATCCATAAGGTATCGAATACTGCCGTTATGTCTCCTACAGATACCTGGAAGCTGAGCGACCCCAATATCAAGCCTCAACGTGGCTGGCAGGTGGCGGCAGGCGCCTACTATAATACGCCGGGGCAACTTCTGGAATTATCTGTAGAAGGATATTACAAAAAGCTGATTGATTATCTGGATTATCGCAGTTCCGCCCAAATCTTGATGAACCACCATCTGGAGACGGATGTCATCAATACGGAGGGATATGCTTACGGCGTGGAATTCCAGGTGAAAAAATCCGGCTGGAAAACTGAACGGGTGGATGAGCTATACTTATTCGCGCACTTTCTTGCGTCAGAATGATCCGCGCATAGCCCGTCCCATCAATGGTGGAGAATGGTATCCGACCGAGTATGACAAGCCGCATGACTTCAAGCTTGTAGGCAATTACAAGTTTACCCGCCGTTACAGCATGTCTTTCAATATGGATTACAGTACGGGCCGTCCCACCACAATTCCTGCCGGGCAATACTACGACCAGGGTTTGAAGAAAATGCAGGTTTACTATACCGACCGTAACAGTTATCGTGTTCCCGACTATTTCCGTATGGATTTGTCGTTCAATATTGAACCCAGTCACCACCTGACATTGTTGACCCACAGTTCCCTTTCTTTCGGTATCTATAACCTGACCGGAAGGAAGAATGTGTACTCTGTCTATTTTGTGTCCGAGGAGGGTAGGATTCAAGGATACAAGATGTCCATATTCGGTGCTCCCATTCCTTTTGTTACTTATAATATTAAATTCTGTAAAGGGTATGAAGAATAAAGTATATTGGGTGATATGTATATGTCCGTTATGGTTGTTCCTTAGTAATTGTGTGGATAAGTTCAATGCCCACTTGCCGGAAAGTAGTATCGGCCTTCTCATAGTTGAAGGTAGTATAATATCGGATAGTGCTGTCGTGTTTTCTTTGAGCCGTTCCTTTTCCTTGGATGTGGAAGGGGTTCCTCCTGATTTCAATAAGGTGGATGCTGAAGTTTGTGTAACCGGTGAGGATGGCTCCAGTTTTAGGGGTGTTGCGTTGGGTAATGGAAAGTACCGGGTTGCTGTCGGAACATTGCATAGGGATGTTCGCTATAGCTTGAAGATTGTCTATGAGGGAGATACTTATATTTCCGAACCTCAATATCCGATAGGGACGGAAAGCATAGACGATGTCACTTACGAACAGCAAGGGGAGTATGGTGATGTCAGCATCCGTTTCTCCATGCAAAGCAAAGATGCTGCATGTTATTTCTGGAATTATGAAGAAGATTGGGAGGTTAGAGCAGTATACAATCCTATGTGTGCTTATGATCCCGATACAGACAAGGTTGTTGATTATGATGCCAGACCATACTCACGCGGATGGTGTCACAGTGAATCGTCCGAGATAATAATAGGTAATATGGAAATAAACAAGGATAATCGTGTAAAGGATAAGTGTCTCTATTCCATTGAAGCAGATGATATTCGCTTTTTCTTGTTGTTACAGTACTATAGTGAAACAACGTAAGATTTCGAAGAGTGAATATGAATATTATCAGGAGAAAATAAAGCTTAAT
>ENA-OQCV01000182-OQCV01000182.1-human-gut-metagenome-genome-assembly--contig:-NODE-182-length-18288-cov-2.323385_pt1 | contig 18288 bp, 19 predicted proteins | sample MGYA00242766_ERZ504592 | MGnify/ENA primary metagenome ERZ504592 (study PRJEB26092, sample SAMD00036315) | human gut metagenome | host: Homo sapiens | study: EMG produced TPA metagenomics assembly of...
TGATAAGAAATAAACAAAATTTTAGGATAATTTCAGTGTTTCATGGAAAATAGCCTTATATTTGTCCATTGAAAACGATTGCAGGTGTAGAAAAATGCTTTGAAATGATAATAAACTTAAATGATTTCTCAAAAAGATGTTATAAGACATGTTTTTTAATTTGGTTAGTATCACGAAAAGCGCCTATATTTGCATCGTTATCCTGAAAACAATCTTTTTACCTTAAAAAAAACTAATACCTATTGAAAACTGAAAAAGGAGGCTTTGTGAAAAGCTTCCTTTTTTTTGTACCTATACGAAGGGCTTTTTGTATCTTTGCGCATATTAATAATAAATCGCGTATAACCTAAAAGTATATAGAACCATGTTTTCCGGAATAGTAGAAGAATGTGCCACATTGGTGGCGATGGTCAAAGACCAGGAGAATGTACATTTTACTTTCAAGTGTTCATTCGTCAGTGAATTAAAAATAGACCAGAGTGTGTCTCACAACGGTGTTTGCCTGACGGTAGTCAGTCTGACAGATGATACCTATACCGTGACGGCCATGAAGGAAACGCTGGACCGTTCCAATCTTGGCTTGTTGCAGGTGGGAGATGAAGTGAATGTGGAGCGTAGTATGATGATGAACGGCCGGCTGGATGGCCATATCGTTCAAGGACATGTGGACCAGACTGCCACTTGCATCGATATAAAGGATGCGGAAGGAAGCTATTACTTTACTTTCCGGTATGCTTTTGACAAGGAGATGGCAAAGCGCGGCTACATCACGGTAGACAAAGGCTCGGTAACGGTCAATGGTGTCAGCCTGACCGTGTGCAATCCCACCGACGATACTTTCCAGGTGGCCATTATTCCTTACACCTTTGAGCATACCAATTTCCATGCTTTCAAAGTGGGCAGTGTGGTGAATCTGGAGTTCGATATCATTGGTAAGTACATCAGCCGCATGATACAATATAAATAAGGTAACGGCACTATGGACGATTTCCTGCAATTAGTGGCATCCCGTCAGAGTGACCGTGCCTATGATATGACTCGTGCCGTGGAGCCTGAGAAAATCGGTGATTTACCTTTTTAGACACAGATGACGCAGATGACGCGGATTTTTTTTAATATTCCAATCCGCGTCATCCGCGTCTCAAAAATAATCAAAAAGAAAGCAGATACGGAGTTTCCGGAAAGACTTCCGCGTGCTTACAAATCCTTCAGCAGCACCTTGCTTGCATTCTTGTAGTATTCCTCCCGTGCCTTCAGCAATGCTCCCCATTGGTTGTTGAATTCATTTTCCTTATCAATTTTGAAATCTTCTGAGCCGTGCGTGTCCAGTTTGTCCAGTAGGAGGGCCACATTCATTTTGTTGATATCCATGGAAGGCTGGTAAGCGATGTCTTCACTCTTTTCATCGGTCACCACTTCATGTAGGAGGTTGATTTCCTGCAATTCATAAAGGGTTTCGTGTGTCAGCCGGATGGGAATCTGGCACTCTTCGGATATCTCTTCGGCTGTATAGGGCTGGGCGTCTTGTTCAAAGCGCTTGGCTATGAGAGACATTATCAGGATGGAGATAAAATCGCGGTAGCGCCGGCTGATATTGCGCGCATCCTTGTCGAAGCTGAAGTTCCGGATATTCTGTCCGGCGTAGGTCAGTTCGGCACCGAATAGGCAGATGGTCCAGGATACCTGCAACCATAGCAGAAACATCGGAAGGGCGGCAAAACTACCATAGATGGCATTGTAACGGGAAACCCACAACTGGCTGCTGATGTAAAGGAATTGGAATGCCTGGTGTGCCGTACCTGCCAGAATACCGGATATGAGTGCGTGTTTCAGCTTGACCTTTGTATTCGGCATAAAGACGTACAGTGCTGTAAACATGAACCAGGTCAGCACGAAGGGGATGAGGCGCACCATAAACTTGCCGACGGGAGCCAGCAGGGTAAAGTCTTCGAGGTTCTTCACCATCGTACTCATGAAGATGGAAAGACCACCGGACACCACCAGCAGAATGGGCATCAGCAGAAGCATAGAGAAGTAATCCGTTATTTTGCGGTACATGCTGCGCGCCTTTTTCACCTGCCAGATGCGGTTGAAGGTGATTTCCATATTGTTGATTAGATTCAGGACTGTCCACAGCAACATAATCAGACCCACTCCGATGAATATTCCACTCTTGGTCTGAGACAAATACGAATTCACGAATTGCAGGATGACTTCCGTGGTTTCCGTAGGACCGCCGAAACCGTTGACAATCTGGCTTTCCATCAGATTATCGAATCCGAAACCGCGGGCTATGGCAAACAAAATGGCAAGAATAGGCACGATGGCAAGCAGCGTACTGTAAGTCAGCGCCGAGGCTTTGTTTACTATCCGGTCTTTGGTGAAGCGGTTGATGCAAAGATAAATCGTCTTGATGATATTGTATACGGAAAAGGTCGTTCGCGTGACTTCATCTTCCGTAATACGCCAGATGTCGTAGGTGAGGAATTTCCAAAGGGCAGCAATACGCTTGTTCATGCTATTATCTCGATTATCCATTGTCAATAAAAAATGCAGTCAGTCTGTAAGCCGGGTTCTGTTCTTCTGTTTTCTGAAAAAATGCCTAATTAGGAATTATCCATTCTTCATTATCCATTCTCCATTAAAGAAGTGTCTGTCATTTATCTGAGCCGCATGTCACCATACAAGCTTTAGCGGTCTACCCTCCGACATGGAGCGAGCAACTCTCATAACGTCGGTTTACATGACCTTACAACTCCCAAGACGCACAGCCCTTGTGTCGCCACAAGACTGGTAGGCTCTTACCCCACCTTCTCACCCTTACCGTAGCCCAAGGGCGACGGCGGTTATTTTCTTCTACGTTACTCTACCCTCACGGACAGCTTTCTGTTAGGAAGTGGGACGCTCTGTGTTGCCCGGACTTTCCTCATACGCACGAGGCGCAAGCGACAGACCGACCAACTGCTTTATAGGGTACAAAGATACGGAATATTAATGAAGAATGAAGAATGAAGGATGAAGAATTTGTTGTGCAGTGTGCGGATGCAGTACGGATGAATCCTTCATTCTTCATTCTTTACTCTTAATTATCTTAAAAACATGTATCTATTTCGGAATAAATTCGTAGCTTTGCTATTAGTAATAACCCCCAAATCCTTTTGGCCAATGAAAAAGTTATCCTCTCGTTTTTTCTTTATTTCTGTTAATCCCGCATTTTTGCTGTCGCTTCGGAAGTGGGTGACCGTACAATACCTGCAGAAGTGGCGCAACTCGCTGACAGTTTGAAACAAAAGTTTGCACCGGACAAGCGCGTGGCTTTGTTCGATGTGGATTACTCTTTCTCCGGAAAGAATGTGATGTGCGTGGTGTCACCACTTGCCTGGGCAGAGGCAAAGACGGCTTTGCTGGATGGTTTGGGCAAAGAAAGGATATGCGGTGATGGATTGTCTGCAAGTGCTTCCGGATGAGGCCGGACTTGAAGGCAAGACGTATGGCATTGTCAATGTGTCTGTGTGCAATCTTCGGGTAGCCCCGGATTTCTCTTCAGAAATGATGACGCAAGGCTTGATGGGTATGCCGGTGCGGGTGTTGCAGCGCGACGGCTGGTACCGTATCCAGACACCGGACAACTACATTGCATGGGTACACCGAGTAGGCATACATCCCGTCACGCGGGAAGAGCTGACCGCTTGGAACAATGCAGAGAAAATAGTGGTGACTTCGCATTATGGCTTTGTCTACTCACAGCCCAGCCAGGCATCGCAGACCGTCTCTGATGTTGCTGCCGGAAACCGCCTGAAGTGGGAGGGGACAAAAGGTGCCTTTTATAAGGTGGCTTATCCCGACGGCCGCCAGGGATATATCTCCAAATCCATCTCTATGCCTGAGAAGAAATGGCGGGCAGCCTTGAAGCAGGACGCAGCCAGCATTATAGCTACGGCGCATAGCATGATGGGCATCCCTTATCTTTGGGCTGGCACTTCCTCCAAAGGGGTGGATTGTAGCGGCTTCATGCGCACCGTTCTTTTCATGCACGACATCATCATTCCGCGGGATGCTTCCCAGCAGGCATACGTGGGCGAGCATATCGATATCGCTCCTGATTTCAGTAACCTCCAGCCGGGCGATTTGATTTTCTTCGGGCGCAAGGCGACGCCGGAACGCAAGGAACGTGTGGTACATGTCGGCATGTATATCGGCAACAAGCGTTTCATCCATTCGCAAGGCGATGTGCGCGTCAATAGCTTCAGCCCCGACGACGAGCTGTTCGATGAATACAACCTCGGTAGACTGTTGTTCGCTACGCGCGTGTTACCTTATATAAATAAGGAGGCGTCGCTCAATACAACGAAAACGAATCCATTTTATTCAATGTAATAATGTGCTAATGTGCCAATATGCCAATGACCTCGGCGTGACGGTGCAAACATGACGTAGTATATATATAGCGCAGCCCATTGGCATATTGGCACATTAGCATATTGGCACATTTAATACACACACAATTATGTCAAACAGAAGAGATTTCCTGAAAACCGCCGCTTTTGCCGCACTCGGCTCAGGCATGGCAATCAATCATGTATTTGCCGGAGGAAATGACGCTCCTTCCTTGTTCAACGTGAACAGTAGGGCAGGTGTAACCCCCAAAATGAAACTGCGTTTCTTCCCCTATGAACTGAAATTGCGCCATGTCTTTACAGTGGCCACCTACTCGCGTACTACCACTCCCGACGTTCAAGTCGAGATAGAATATGATGGCATTATCGGTTATGGTGAAGCCTCCATGCCCCGTACCTGCAACACGAATTAGGCACGATGGACAGTGTACTGGCTTTTCTGAAGAAGGTGCAGGATGTCATCGGCCAATTCTCAGACCCCTTTCAGCTGGAAGATATACTGGCTTATATAGACAGCCTCTCGGCAGGGGATTCCGCTGCTAAAACTGCTGTGGACATCGCCTTGCACGACCTTGTGGGGCAAACTGTTGCAAGCCCCTTGGTATAAGATATGGGGGTTGGACAAGGAAAAGACTCCCTCTACAACTTTCACCATCGGTATTGATACGGCCGACGTGGTGCGTGAAAAGACGAAAGAGTGTGCCGACCAGTTCAATATCCTTAAAGTGAAGCTGGGGCGGGAGAACGACAAGGAAATGATAGAGACCATCCGTTCGGTGACGGACCTTCCGATTGCCATTGATGCCAACCAGGGTTGGAAGGACAAACATCATGCGCTCGATATGATACATTGGCTGCACGAAAAAGGAATTGTCATGATAGAGCAACCGATGCCCAAGGAACAACTGGACGATATTGCATGGGTCACCCAGCAAAGCCCGTTGCCCATATTTGCCGATGAGTCCATTCAGCGTCTGAAGGATGTGGCAGGCTTGAAAGGGTGCCTTTACGGGCATCAACATCAAGCTGATGAAGTGTACCGGCATGCGCGAAGCCTGGAAGATGGTGACTTTGGCACGTGCATTGGACATGAAAGTGATGGTAGGATGTATGACCGAGACCTCTTGTGCCATTACCGCTGCCTCCCAATTCTCTCCGGCAGTGGACTTTGCCGACTTGGACGGTAGTCTGCTGATTGCGAACGACCGTTTCAAGGGTATGGAGGTTGTGAAAGGCAAGATAACGTTGCCCGATTTGCCGGGTATTGGAGTGGTGAAGTTATGAGAAAGCTATTGTATACCGTTGCTCTGTTTGTGATGGCTTCTGCATGCAGCACGAAGCCCGAGAGCAAGCCCTATAATTGGGAGGACGACCTGTACCAACGTCTGCTTACGGATTTCTGTATGACGGAATCCCAGGTGAAGGACTATATCCGCAAGTATATTCCCGACGTGACCGATGAGCAGATGCGCCAGTGGGAAGCCTCCAAAGCTTTGGAGTGCATGATGCTGGATGGAGAGAAACGCTATTTCCGCAATGCCGGACCTAATCTGTTTCGTGTGGACTCCACTTGCTATGACATCAAGATAGCCAAGGAAGGCACTTTGCCGAGTGGCAGCGAGAAAGTGAATATGGAGAACCTGCCCGAAATCATTTCTGCTGTGAAGAAAGAGGGCAAGGCCATTGTTGCGCCGAAGCGCATGCGCGTCACCTACACGTTGACCGTAGATACCAATGCCGTGCCTGCCGGGAAAATCATCCGTTGCTGGTTACCCTATCCCCGTCAGGACCAGGCCCGGCAGCAGGATGTCAAGTTCATTTCGGCCAGCGAACCGCAATACACCTTTTCGTCGCCCGAGTGCCGTCACAGTACATTGTACATGGAGAAACGTGCTGTCGAAGGCGAACCGACCGTATTCTCCGAAACCTTTGAGTTTACCGCCAACGGTGAATGGCATAATCTGAAGCCGGAAGACGTGCAGCCCTATGATACGACAACCGCCCTTTATAAGGAATATACTGCCGAGCGTGAGAAGCATATCGTCTTTTCCCCACGCTTGCGCGAACTTGCTGCCAAATTGACAGCCGGTGAAACCAACCCCTACTTGAAAACCAAACGTATCTTCCGTTGGGTGAATGACAACTTCCCGTGGGCTTCTGCACGCGAATATTCCACCATTGAGAATATCCCGGAATATGTGTTGGACAACCGTCACGGAGACTGTGGCCAAGTCAGCCTGCTGTTCATTACGCTTTGCCGCATCAGTGGAATTCCCGCACATTTCCAGAGCGGCTTTATGATGCATCCCCGTGCATGGAATCTGCACGATTGGGCAGAAGTCTACTTCGAGGGTGTGGGTTGGGTGCCTGTCGACCAGTCATTCGGCATTCCTGCCTTTGCTCGCAATGCCGACGAAGAATATTTCTTCCTGGGTGGTATAGACTCTTGGCGCATGATTGTGAACACTGATTACGGCATGCCGCTACAGCCCGAAAAGCAGTATCCCCGCAGCGAGACCGTCGACTTCCAGCGTGGCGAGGTGGAGTGGGAGGGAGGTAACCTCTACTTCCCGCAGTGGGACTACCACATGGACATTGATTACTTGAATTATTAAGGTACTATCTGCCCTCTAAAAACAGATGATGCGTTCAGCCCGAACACATCATCTGTTTGGTATAAACGCATCATCTGTTTACCCCAAATGCATCATCCGTTTCGGCCGCAACGGGTGATGTGTCCTTTTTATGCCCTATCTGTCAGTTCTTTAACAGTCAGCAATCGTACATAAATGCTAATTTGTCAGTCTTTGCCGTTAACCGCTGTTAAGCCCTAAATATCCTCTGTTAAAAGAGAACAAAAAAGAGTGACAAGCGGAATAACTGAACGTTTTTTGTCGTTATTTTAACGTCGTAATGTTAAACGAAACTTGAATATTAACAATTTAAAGAATAGGAAGAATAGTATGAAACAGACAACAAAAAACATCCTTGGAGTTGCGGCTATCGTGCTCCTGAGCTCTGGAGTGGCTGGATTGACCACTTATAAGATGCTGAATAAGGAAAAGCCTGCCGCATTCAGCGAGTTGTTCCAACAGAACCCCAATAATCTGCTACCGGCGGCTTTCCATGCAACGGATGCCCAGCCTGTGGATTTGACACAAGCAGCGGAGAGTTCGCTCCATGCTGTAGTGCATATACGTGCCACTCAGTTGAGTAAGACCCAGACGGTGCAAGAACAGCCGGATATTTTTGACTTCTTCTTTGGAGACGGTCGTGGACGCCAGCGCCAGATACAGACCCAGCCGCGTGTAGGTTTCGGTTCGGGTGTCATCATCTCCAAAGACGGATATATTGTGACGAACAATCACGTGGTGGAAGGTGCTGATGAAATCACTGTGAAACTGAATGACGACCGTGAGCTGAAAGGACGCATCATCGGTACTGACCCCAGCACGGACTTGGCATTGATTAAGATTGAAGGGGATGACTTCCCGACAATTCCGGTTGGTGACTCCGACCAGTTGAAGGTGGGAGAATGGGTATTGGCGGTAGGTAATCCGTTCAACCTGAACTCTACCGTAACAGCTGGTATCGTCAGTGCAAAAGCCCGTTCCATTGGCTCTTCTGCCTCCAACGGACAAGCTGCAAACATCCAGTCTTTCATTCAGACGGATGCTGCCATCAACCAAGGTAATAGTGGTGGTGCGTTGGTGAATGCCAAAGGCGAGCTGGTTGGTATCAATGCCATGCTTTACTCACCCACGGGTGCTTATTCCGGCTATGGTTTTGCCATCCCTACCAGCATTATGACAAAGGTGGTAGCCGACTTGAAACAGTTTGGTACCGTGCAACGCGCGCTTCTTGGTATCAAGGGTAGTGATTTGAGCACAGACCTGCAGATGGACGAACGCTGGACCGAAGAACTGAAGAAGAAGGCCGACGAACTTGGCGTGAAAGAGGGTATCTATGTGGCCGAAGTTGTTGAAGGTGGTTCCGCTGCCGGCGTCTTGAAGGAAAACGATGTAATCATAGCATTGAACGGCAAGAAGATTCACAAGTTCTCGGATTTGCAGGAAATGCTGGCAAAACACCGTCCGGGCGACAAAGTGAAGGTAACGGTGGTTCGTGACAAGAAGGAAAAGGAATTCGAAATCACGCTGAAGAATGAGCAAGGCACTACGAAGGTAGTGAAGGATGCCGGAATGGAAATCTTGGGTGCAGCCTTCAAGCCCGTATCTTCCGAGCTGAAGAAGCAGTTGAACCTGGGGTACGGTCTGGAAGTTACCGGGGTTACCAATGGTAAGATGGCCGATGCAGGTATTCGCAAGGGCTTCATCATTCTGAAAGCCAACGGAGTGCCGATGAAGACGGTGGACGATTTGGAAAAGGCGATGAAAGAGGCAAGAAAGTCTCCTGAGCAAGGTTTGTTCATCACCGGTATGTTCCCGTCAGGAAAACGTGCAATGTATGCCGTTGATTTGACTCAAGAATAAAAAATAAGGATAGTTAGGTAAGAAGATTGTAATATTAGCTAACAATAGCGAAAAGGGGGTGTCGGTACAATACATACCGGCATCCTTTTTGTTATATAGGATAAGATATAAATAAGGTGGAAAAAGTTAGGATGAGATTATTGTAACAAAATAATTTGTCGTACCTTTGCAACCCAAATCTGTATTAGTAAGAATGAGACAACTTAAAATTACAAAAAGTATCACTAACAGAGAGAGCGCTTCTCTTGACAAGTATTTGCAGGAAATCGGTCGCGAAGACCTCATTACTGTTGAAGAGGAAGTGGAGCTCGCTCAGCGCATCCGCAAGGGTGACCGTGTTGCACTGGAGAAATTGACACGTGCCAATCTGCGTTTCGTTGTATCTGTGGCCAAGCAGTACCAAAACCAAGGTTTGAGTTTGCCCGACTTGATTAACGAGGGTAATTTAGGACTGATCAAGGCTGCCGAAAAGTTCGATGAAACACGTGGTTTCAAGTTCATCAGTTATGCAGTATGGTGGATACGTCAGTCCATTCTGCAGGCTTTGGCAGAGCAGTCGCGTATTGTACGTCTTCCGTTGAACCAGGTGGGTTCGCTGAATAAAATCAGCAAGGCCTTTTCCAAGTTCGAGCAGGAAAACGAACGTCGTCCGTCTCCCGAAGAGCTTGCCGATGAACTGGAAATCCCTGTTGACAAAATCTCTGATACGCTGAAGGTGTCAGGCCGTCATATCTCGGTAGACGCACCTTTCGTAGAGGGAGAGGACAACAGCTTGCTCGATGTGTTGGTCAACGATGACTCCCCTATGGCTGACCGCTCTTTGGTGAACGAGTCTCTTGCGAGGGAAATTGATAGAGCTCTTTCTACGTTAACCGATAGGGAAAAAGAAATCATACAGATGTTTTTCGGTATCGGACAGCAGGAAATGACATTAGAGGAAATCGGCGACAAATTCGGCTTGACCCGTGAGCGTGTGCGTCAGATTAAGGAAAAAGCAATCAGAAGATTAAGACAAAGTAATCGTAGTAAATTGCTCAAATCTTATTTGGGATAAATAAGAAATATCAGTTTCCGACAAATAGAAGGAATTAAAAACCGTACGTCTTTAGTAGGCGTGCGGATTTTTTTTATATCTTTGCCCCATTGATAATTCATAACTTATAACTCATAACTCAATGAAATACGTTCGTATACTTTGTGCCGTAGCTTTGGTTTTTGCGTTGTGTTCGGCTTTTACAATGAAAGATAAGGAAAAGGTTGTATATGCTTTTGGGGTGGCGGCTTCTTTCAATGACTCCATCGTATATTATACAGACATCCAGGTATTGGACAGCGTAGAGCTGGATAAGAATGGATTCTTGCCCAAGCGTGATTTATACACTTACCAGCTCAAGAACTATCTGGAGTACAATCTGAAGAAGCCGGACTATACTTGTATGATTTATTTCTCTGAAAACAGGAAAAAGTTAGAAAAAGAGGCTGTAAAGGTAAAAGGTAAGTATAAGAAGAGTAAGAATATGGTTTTGCAGGTGGTGAAGCCTGAAGCTTTCACATTTGCAAAACCGCAGGAATAAGATTTCAAGTATGAAAACAAAACTATATCTTCATTTTTTTCTTCGTTTTCCCCTTGTTCATGTCGGCGTGTCGTGGTGATGACCCGATACCTGATCCTCCGGTTGATGGGAAACGTACTGTGCTGGTATATATGGCAGCGGATAATAGTATAAATCCATTGGCTAGCTTTACGGATGGGGATTTGGAGGAATTGAAAGCTGGGATGGCTTCAATTGATAATACATCTGATATGCATTTATTGGTGTATATAGATACGGGATTTCCTCGTTTGATTGAAATTGAAAATAAAGGTGGTACTGTTGTTGAAACAATAGTCAAAGAATACGAAGATAGAAATTCGTGCGGAGTCGCTGAGACGCAAGAGGTATTCAATGATGTGTTTGGGAATTCTTTATATAAAGCGGAAAGTTATGGTTTGATTTATTGGTCGCATGGGGAAGGATGGATACCTACTCCATTGCCTTCTACTCGCTGGATAGGAAATGATAAGACTGGAGGAGGGCATTATATGAATATTGAGGACTTGAAGTTAGTATTACAGAACGCTCCTCATTTTGATTTTATTATGTTTGATGCTTGCTTTATGCAGTCGGTGGAAGTCGCGTATGAGTTGCGTGATTGTTGCGATTACTATATTGGTTTCCCTGCTGAGAATCCAGGTCCTGGTGCTGCCTATGATAGAATGTTTCCATTTATATTTCAGAAAGGTGCAGCGGTAGAAATGGCTATTGGGACTTTTGCTGCTTATGATGAAATTTATACTGGAAAAATAGGAAGTAATAGCAATTGGACAATGGGCACTGCTATAGATGTGCTGAAATCTTCTGAGCTTGAGAACTTAGCTGCTGCTACAGCAAATGCTTTGTCGGGAGTGACAGCAGATAGAGAAGTTCTTCGGTCATCGGTCTTTGATTATGATCAGCGTAAAGTAGGATCGTCTTATTATGTAGGCTATTATGATTTCGTAGAATGATGGAAAAACTTGTTGTGGATGAAGTTGTCTTGGATGAATGGAAGCAAGCATATGATGCAGCTTCTGTCTGTTGGCAAAAAAACGCCAATGATTTATTCGATGTCTGTTGGTATGTTCTCCATGAAGCGGGCAAATGGGGTTAGCCATTATATACCTTCCACTGCCACTTCTGCTGCTGCTCAAGCTGCTAATGCCGCTTATCGTTCTACTTCATGGTATAGTGCTGTCGGTCTTGCTCGGCTTGGTTGGTAAGCTTATAAAAACTTGCATACTGAACGGATTATTATAGGTGTAAAAAACTTGTAATAATCCGTTTTTTTATGCCTATTCTTATTAAAAATGAGTCTTTTAATAATATTTCCTTTGGAAATATGTTTATGAAATAACTCTTTTCTTTGCATCATCAAACTTAAAAAACCGAAGAATTATGAAATATGTAATCATTGGCGGTGTAGCAGGTGGAGCCACGGCAGCCGCCCGACTGAGAAGAGTGGACGAAATGGCTGAAATCCTTTTATTGGAGAAAGGCCCTTACATCTCGTATGCTAATTGTGGTTTACCTTATTATATAGGTGGAGTGATAGCAGAGCGCGAGAAGCTGTTGGTACAGACACCCGAATCTTTCGGCAAGCGCTTCCGCATTGATGTGCGTGTGCAGAATGAAGTAATCGCCATCCATCCCAAAAACAAGACCGTTACCATACGCAATGCGGAAGGCAAGGAGTACGATGAAAGCTATGACAAACTTTTGCTTTCTCCCGGTGCTAACCCCGTGAAGCCCCCCTTGGAAGGCATTAATTCCGAAGGCATCTTCACGTTGCGCAATGTAGAAGATACCGACCATATCAAGGCTTATATCTCGGACAAGCAGGTGAAACGCGCCGTGGTGGTAGGTGCCGGTTTCATCGGATTGGAAATGGCGGAGAACCTGCATCATGCCGGTGTTCATGTGTCTGTAGTCGAAATGGGTAATCAGGTGATGGCGCCTATCGACTTCTCTATGGCGGCACCTATTCATCAGCATCTGTTGCAGAAAGGTGTCTCCCTCTATCTGGAAGAAGGCGTAACCCACTTCAAGCGTACGGACAACGGAATCACCGTATTCCTGAAAAGCGGAAAGGCCATTCCTGCCGATATGGTGTTACTCTCCATCGGTGTGCGTCCTGCCACTGCATTGGCGCAACAAGCCGGCTTGAAACTGGGCGAGATGGGCGGTATCTGGGTAGACGAACACTTGGAGACTTCCGAAAAAGACATCTATGCTGTGGGCGATGCCATCGAATATCCTCATCCGCTGACCGGAAAGCCCTGGCTCAATTATCTGGCAAATCCTGCCAACCGCCAGGGACGTATCGTTGCTGATAATATGGTGTTTGGCAATACTGTTTCCTACGAAGGAGCTATCGGCACCTCCATTGCCAAAGTATTCGACATGACGGTAGCCTCTACGGGCCTTGCAGCCAAACGCTTGAAGCAGTGGGGCATGGAATATCAAAGCTCGGTGACTCACTCGGCATCTCATGCCGGTTACTATCCGGATGCCCTACCTTTGACCTTGAAACTGACTTTCCATCCCAAAACCGGTAAACTCTATGGTGCGCAATGTATCGGTTACGAGGGAGTGGACAAGCGAATCGACCAGATTGCCGGACTCATCAAGCGGGGTGGCACAGTCTACGACTTGATGGAGACGGAGCACACGTATGCACCTCCTTTCTCCTCGGCCAAAGACCCCATCGCTATTGGTGGCTATGCAGCATCGAACATTATCAGCGGTGCTATGCCCGTCATCTCTTGGCGCGAGCTGGTAGAAGAGAAGGATAAAGTGATGCTGATAGATACCCGTACGCCCGAGGAGTTCTCTTTCGGCACCATTCCGGGAGCTGTCAATATCCCGTTGGACGAAATGCGCGAGCATCTGGCAGAGATACCTACGGACAAGCCGGTAGTGCTTTTCTGTGCTGTGGGTCTGCGCGGTTATCTGTCCCTGCGCATCTTGATGGGACGCGGTTATCGCAATGTGCGCAATCTGATAGGTGGTTATAAGACCTACTCCACGGCAACAGCACCTCTACCGTCTCCATCTGTTCCGGCAGGCGGCGACTCTTCTTCCGCTTCTTCGGCCAGCCCTGCTGACGACGACGTTCCCGCAGCGGCATCTGTCTCCAGAAAGGAACCGCTGAAGATAAACGCTTGCGGCTTGCAATGTCCGGGCCCCATCATGCAGGTGAAGAAGGCGATGGATAGCATTGCTGAGGGTGAGCGTGTGGAGATTGTGGCTACCGATGCCGGTTTTGCCCGCGACGCTTCTGCCTGGTGCGATACAACGGGAAATAAATTGATAGAGAAGCATGACGAGAAAGGACGCTATACGGTAGTCATTGAAAAAGGTGCTCCGGCTTGTACATCCGTTTCCAATGTTCCCGTAACTGGGGGTAGGGGAAAGACGCTGATTTTGTTCAGTGACGACCTGGACAAAGCGCTGGCAACCTTCGTATTGGCAAACGGAGCAGCGGCAACGGGACAGAAAGTAACCATTTTCTTCACCTTCTGGGGACTGAACGTCTTGAAGAAAGTGCAGAAACCCAGTGTGCAGAAAGACTTCTTCGGCAAGATGTTCGGCATGATGCTGCCGTCCAGCTCTTTGAAACTGAAGTTGTCGCAGATGAATATGTTTGGCATGGGCAGCCGCATGATGCGCTTCTTGATGAAGCGCAAGGGAGTGGATTCTCTGGAGTCGTTGCGCTCGCAGGCATTGGCGCAGGGAGTGGAATTCATCGCTTGCCAGATGTCTATGGATATGATGGGCATTCGGCACGAAGAACTTCTGGATGAAGTAACCATCGGCGGCGTGGCTACCTATATGGAACGTGCGGACAAGGCAAATGTGAATTTATTTATATAGGAGGACGAGATATGGAGACTTTATGTAAAATCCGTGATGTTTATCGGGCTATTGCCGAGTTCGAGGTACAGTTTACGCAGATGTACGATTTGTCGCTGAATGAAGGAATGCTGTTGTGCACGCTGCTCAATACTCCTAAGCTTACCTCCAGTGAGATAGCCGAGGCACTGGGTTTGTCTGCCTCCAACACTTCAAAGGTCATTCGCTCTGTCGAGGGAAAGAAGCTCATTACCCGTCTGATAGGTAAGGAAGATAAGCGTCAGATGCGTTTTTCCTCTTACGACAGAAGGCAAGAACCGGATTTCGGATATTAAGAATGCTACTTTCGAATTGTCGGGGTTGTTGCAGCAGGTCGTTAGCCTCGTATAGTTTTGTGTAAAAGCGAATTAATATCGTGTTTTGCAGGAAGTTAATATCCTGCGGACACGATATTTGTTTTTTGTAGGACACGTTATTAACTTCTTGCACGACATGTTGTTAGTATCGTGTATTGCATGCTATAAATTGTTTGTATCTGTTCGTGTGTATTTCTATCTTTTATTACTGAGAAATTTACTAAGAATCTTTAATAATGTCTCTTTCGACAATTTCTTAACTCTTAATCAATTCTTTTCTCTGTTTTAAAAAGTGAACTTGATTGGAAAGCCATTCTTTATGAATCGCCTATATACTCAGTCGTATTTCCGTAAAGGAACACAAGCTTGATACCAAAGAAATAAATTGAAACTTTCTATGTCAATTGCCTAATATTATTTTACTTTGCTGTCAAATAGTAAGCAATACAGCGATTGATATGCAGAAATTATTGTCTTTGCCGCCTAATCTGGTGTCGGCATTCTATGAACTGGAAAATGTAGACCGTACGGAATGGTTTTGTACTTCCGACCCGGTGGGAATGAAACTTGGCTCGGGTGGGGGAACTACCTGGCTCTTGAGAGAATGGCAGAAGGAACGGGATAGGAAGTATTGGGCGGAGGAGCGTATTCCAACAGAAAAGTGCATTCCAACAGAGAAAAGCATTCCAATAGAGAAGCGTATTCTGCTGCATGCCGGAGGACAAAGCCGTCGTTTACCGGGATATGCACCGTCGGGCAAGATATTGACCCCGATTCCGGTGTTTCGCTGGGCGCGTGGACAAAAACTGGGACAGAATTTATTATCCCTTCAACTCCCACTTACGAAAAGATAATGGAGCGGGCTCCCGAAAGACTGCGTACGCTGATTGCCAGTGGTGACGTATATATCCGTGCGGAAAAGCCGCTTCAAGAGATTCCCGATGCAGATGTGGTGTGCTATGGACTGTGGGTAGACCCGTTGCTCGCCACACATCATGGTGTGTTTATCTCGGACCGGAATCAACCGGAATCCTTGGATTTCATGCTTCAGAAACCCTCTCTGGAAGAATTGGAAAACCTCTCCAAGACACATCTCTTTTTAATGGATATCGGCATCTGGCTATTGAGCGACCGGGCCGTTGACTTGCTGATGAAACGTTCGCAGAAGGCAGATGGGGCTTTTGGACGTGGATACGCCATATTCCGACTTGAAATACTATGACTTGTATGCTGACTTTGGCTTGTCCTTAGGAAATCATCCCCGTATTGAGGATGAAGAGCTGAATAGCCTCTCCGTCGCCATATTGCCTTTGCCCGGAGGCGAATTCTACCATTATGGAACAAGCCGCGAACTGTTGTCTTCAACCGTCACCTTACAGAATAAGGTCTACGACCAGCGCCAGATTATGCACCGGAAGTTGAAGCCCAATCCGGCCATCTTTGTGCAGAATGCAGAAGTGCATCTCCCCCTTACTCCGAAGAACGACAGTCTTTGGATTGAAAACAGCTTTGTTGGAGCTTCTTGGCGGCTGGGGGCACGGCAGATTATCACGGGTGTTCCCCAAGAATGACTGGAGGCTGACCATTCCAGACGGTATCTGCATTGATATAGTTCCGCTTGCCGACCAGCGCTGGGCAGTACGCCCCTATGGTTTTGACGATACTTTTAAGGGGGATATTCGGGATGAAAAGACACTGTTCCTTGGGATGTCGTTTTCGGAATGGCTGGTCGAACGGGAATTTGTCGGTGGAAGACATCACCGGCAGAAAAGAGGACCTGCAGGCTGCTGCCATCTTCCCGGTTGTGGAAGATAAAGAGCAGATGGGGACAGTGCTTCGATGGATGGTTTCCGAACCGGGCTTGACGGAAGGAAAGGCTGTCTGGCTGGAAAGTCGTCGGTTGTCCGCCGACGAAATTTCAGCACAAGCCGACTTGCGTCTGCTGTATGCACAGCGGGAGAGCTTCTGCAAAGGAAACTGGGAAGTGCTGGCACGCAACCATGCGAAAGAGTGTATTCTATCAACTCGACTTGAGGATGTGGCCGGTAAATTCCATAAATTCGGCTTGACAAGCCGGAAGTGTTGCCGACAGATGCCTCGCTGATGCAGCGTATCCATAACCGGATGCTGCGTGCACAGATTGAGAAGCTGGACGGAAGGGACTTCAAGGCAGACGAGCAGGCCGCATTCAGCTTGTTGCGCGAAGGATTGCTGACCGATTTGTATGAACGCAAGAGCAGTCCTCGCCTGAATGTGTATAGTGACCAGATTGTATGGGGCGTAGCCCCGTACGCATAGATATGGCGGGAGGATGGACGGACACTCCGCCTTACTCCTTGTTTGCCGGTGGGAGTGTGGTGAATATTGCCATTGAACTGAACGGGCAGCCGCCTTTACAAGTGTACATCAAACCTTGCGCGGAGCATCGCATCGTGTTGCGCTCCATTGATATGGGAGCCATGGAGGTGGTGAATACTTTGAGGAATTGCAATCCTATTGCATGATAGGTTGCCCCCTTTTCCATTCCCAAAGCAGCATTGGCGCTGGCCGGGTTGTTCCGGCTTTTTCAGAAACGGCTTATCCTTCGCTGGCAAAAAACAACTGGAAGCCTTCGGCACAGGTATAGAGATTACATTGCTTTCTGCCATACCTGCAGGTTCCGGTCTGGGCACAAGCTCCAATTTTGGCTTCTACTGTCTTGGGTTCATTGAGTGACTTTTGCGGACTGATGTGGGATAAGAACGAAATATGCCGCCGTACGCTTGCCCTGGAACAGTTGCTGACGACCGGTGGCGGTTGGCAAGACCAATACGGTGGGGTATTGCAAGGCATCAAACTGTTGCAGACGGAGGCTGGATTTGCCCAGCAGCCATTGGTACGCTGGTTGCCCGAGCATTGTTTACCCATCCGGAATACCGCGATTGCCATCTGCTGTATTATACGGGCATTACGCGTACAGCCAAGGGCATCCTTGCAGAAATAGTACGCTCCATGTTCCTCAACTCTTCCCTGCACCTGGGGTTATTAGAAGAGATGAAAGCACATGCCTTGGATATGGCCGAAGCCATTCAACGGAATGACTTCAAGAGTTTCGGAACACTGGTAGGCAAGACATGGATGCAGAAGAAGGCACTGGACAGTGGAACAAATCCTCCTGCCGTAGAGGACATCATCTGTCAGATAAAAGACTATACCTTAGGATATAAACTGCCGGGAGCCGGTGGGGGAGGCTATCTGTATATGGTGGCTAAGGATCCGCAGGCAGCCCTGCGCATCCGTGAGACCTTGACGCTGAATGTACCGAATCCGAGAGCCAGGTTCGTAGAAATGTCACTCTCGGATAAGGGATTCCAGGTGTCGCGGAGCTGAAATTTCATTATTCATGATGATACGGCCCCCATTTAGTATGTTCATTGCCCTGTAGAGTTGTTCCACAAAAAGTGAGGCGTACCATCTGATGGGAAAAGGTCATGCGTGAGAGGGACATCTTCTCGTGTGCCGCTTCGTATACTTTTTCGAGAGAATCCGTAAGGGCCTCCGATAATAATACCAGCCGTTTGTTTACGGTTATTCATCTTGCGCTTCATATAGTCTGCAAACTCTATGGAGC
>ENA-OQCV01000183-OQCV01000183.1-human-gut-metagenome-genome-assembly--contig:-NODE-183-length-18137-cov-4.587729_pt1 | contig 18137 bp, 20 predicted proteins | sample MGYA00242766_ERZ504592 | MGnify/ENA primary metagenome ERZ504592 (study PRJEB26092, sample SAMD00036315) | human gut metagenome | host: Homo sapiens | study: EMG produced TPA metagenomics assembly of...
CAAAGAAAGGTTGAGATTTCCCAACCTCAACCTTCTCATTCAGTAATATTCAAATTATTTATTCAGGCCGTATTTCTCGTTGAACTTATTGATACGTCCACGAGCCTGACTAGCTTTCTGCTGTCCTGTATAGAACGGATGACATTTGGAGCAGATTTCTACGTGGATATCCTGCTTGGTAGATCCTGTTACAAAAAGTATTACCGCAGTTGCAGGTTACAGTTGCCTGATAGTAATTCGGATGGATTCCTTCTCTCATGATTTTCACCTCTCTATATTTATTCTATTTTATTTGCGTTGAATCTGACGAATTCACACTTTACACAGCCTACTGATTATAGCATGGCGTTATGAGAAATGCAAGTTATTTATTAAAAATTTCTAAAACTAATCCCAGATAATATTCTGCACGGTGATTTTTTGTGAACATTACAATTTCTGCTTTTTTACCATTTGCACAAATTCAGCATTATTTTTCGTACGGGTAAACATATTCAGGATCTGTTCTACCGCATCTTCTGACTTCATTCCATTGAGGGCTTTTCGCATAATGTAAACCGCTTCCTGTTCTTCTTTACTCAGCAGCAGATCCTCTCTTCTTGTACCGGATTTCTGGATATCAATTGCAGGGAATACCCGCTTTTCCTGCAGTTTTCGGTCAAGCACCAGTTCCATATTACCGGTTCCCTTAAATTCTTCATAAATTACATCATCCATTTTACTTCCCGTATCCACAAGCGCTGTAGCAAGAATAGTAAGGCTTCCGCCCTCTCTCATATTTCTGGCCGCACCAAAGAAACGTTTCGGCATATGAAGAGCCGCCGGATCCAGACCACCGGAAAGAGTTCGTCCGCTGGGCGGTATGATCAGGTTGTATGCCCTTGCCAGTCTTGTAATAGAATCAAGAAGAATTGTAACGTCTTTTTTATGTTCCACCAGACGACGTGCACGTTCTATTACCATTTCAGACACACGTTTATGATGTTCCGGAAGCTCATCAAATGTAGAATAAATGACTTCCACATTATCGCCACAGATGGCCTCCCTGATATCTGTAACCTCCTCAGGACGCTCATCGATCAGAAGAATGATCAGATGCATGTCCGGATTGTTTCTCAGAATAGACTTTGCCACATCTTTCAGCAAAGTTGTCTTACCGGCTTTCGGAGGAGATACGATCATTCCTCTCTGTCCTTTACCGATAGGGCTGATCAGATCTACGATCCTCATGGCAACTGTGCCGCCCGGTCTTTCCATTATCAGTCTCTCATTCGGCAAAAAATCGGTGTCATATCTTCAAAATTATATCGTCTCTGCCCTTCACTGGGATGGAATCCGTTGATAGAGGTCACATATAGCAAGGCACTGAATTTCTCTCCCTGTGTTTTGATACGGATATTCCCCTTAATAATATCACCTGTTTTCAGGTTAAATCTGCGTATCTGAGAAGGTGATACATAAATATCATTTTCCCCCGGAAGATAATTCTCACATCGGATAAACCCATATCCATCCGGAAGTACCTCAAGGATTCCGTCTGCTCTCTCTCCACTGTCAAGCTGTACTGCCTCTGCCGGGGCATGATACTGTGTACGTTCCGGTGTTTTGTTATACTGGGGGATTCTCTCTCCGTTATCTTCCACTTCACTCTGCTGCGGTTTCTCCCGGACTGCTTCCTGTTTTTTTGTCTCACCTTCCAGTTCATCTTCGCGAAGCATTCTCTCGATCAATTCCGGTTTTCTCAATGCTGAAACCCCTTTTAATCCTCTGGCTTTTGCCAAATCCTTTAAAGTTGCCAGTGATAATGATTCATACTTTTCTCTCATAAAATAATCCTCTGCTTTTTGTTTTGATTGTTAATATTGATAATTATTTTTTAGTTTTTTGTTTTTCTGATTTCCTATGTATCTGAGCAATTTATTCTTTATTAACTTTTCCTGTAACAGTTAGTGGGATAATCTGTCTGAAGTGACACGAATATCAGATCTGCAGCAATGCATATCGCAGGAAAATTATACTCCTGCTCCTGTGTCGACAAGTTAATTCCTGTAGTAATCCTGTCTGCACACCGGTATCTTTATATTTATCTTAGCACATCTTCTTCATAATTGACAATACCATATTATTCCAAATCTTTATTATTGGCAAGCTGTTTTATACGTCATAAAACTGATATTATCGACATAAAAGCAGAAATCCGGAGACATAAAATATGTCCCCGGATTTCCGGTAAATCAGATATTAATAACACTTATTTAAGAAGACAATTAATGTACCAGATTTCCCACTAATCCATAAGAAACAATATACATAATGACAGTTGCCATAATAATGCCACAAAAAATTGCCAGAGAGGACTTCTTAATATCAATTTCCAGAAGAGATGCAATCAGAGATCCTGTCCATGCCCCTGTTCCCGGAAGCGGAATTCCCACAAACAGCATCAGTCCCAAAAACTCATATTTCTTTACCTGATCACTTTTTCTCATTGCCCTGTCTTCCAATTTCATAACAAGTCCCCGAAAGAGTTTCGTCTTTTTTAAAACCTTGAAAATCTGTCTGATAAACAACAGAATAAACGGAATAGGAATAATATTTCCAACAATACACAGTGGAATTGCCTTTGCAGCCGATATCTTAAGTAAGGATGCTGCAAGCAATCCTCCCCTGAGTTCCAAAAGCGGAATCATTGAAATAATAAAAACTGCCCCTTCAGGTGAAATATATTGTGACAGATTCTGTGAAAACCAATGTACCAGCGTTTCCATAAAGCCTCCTAACTCTTACTTCAGATAATCTTTCAAAAAGTCAATAAATTTCTGCATTTCTTCCTTTGTTCCAACAGTGATACGAAGAAAATTGTCAATTCTGTCCTTCTGGAAGTAACGAACATAAATATGCTGCCCTCTCAATGCCTCAAAAAGTTCTTTCGCAGGGCAAGTTTTATGCGTAGCAAAAATAAAGTTAGACATAGAATCCTGAAAGAGAATCCCAGTGCCTTCAATTCTTTCTTTGTCCATTCTCTTGTCTCTATGAATTTTATTACATGTCTCATCAAAATATGCTTTATCTTCAACTGCCGCCACACCTGCAGCAATGGCTGTACGGTCCATAGTATAAGAATTAAAAGAATACTTCACATCATTCAGGAATCTGATCAGTTTCTCATTTCCACACGCAAAACCAATTCTCATCCCAGCCATAGAACGCGACTTGGAAAATGTCTGTACGACCAGAAGGTTGTCATATTTTTCAATCAATGGAAGCGCCGACTGACTACCAAAATCCACATAAGCCTCGTCCACGATCACAATCACATCAGGATTATGGCGGATAATATCCTCCACTTTCTCCAGCGGCATCTCCACACCTGTCGGCGCATTCGGATTCGGGAATACAATTCCTCCGTTTTCTCTGAAATAATCTTCCGTCCTTATATGAAAGTTCTCATCCAGTGCCGGTCTCTCATATGGAATGCGAAACAGGTCTGCCCATACATCATAAAAAGAATATGTGATATCCGGAAAAAGAACCGGCTTCTGTGAATTAAAGAATGTAAGGAAACTCATGGCAAGCACATCATCGGAACCTACTCCCACAAAAACCTGTTCATCCTTCAGCCCGTAATTCTTTGCAATGGCATGTACCAGTTCTCCTGCTGTAGGATCCGGATAAAGTCTCATAGTATCTGTATCCATCTCCCTCAACGCCTTCTCCACTCCAGGTGCCGGCGGATACGGATTCTCGTTGGTATTCAGCTTGATCATATCCGGCTGATTGGGCTGCTCGCCTGGTGTATATGGTATTACTTTACGTATATTTTCTTCCCATCTGCTCATTTATCTGATTCCTTTCATGTTTTTTATTGTTTTTCACTTTCGTCAGTATAACATTAATCTCTATTTTCGTAAATCAACTTTTTGCATTTTACTGATTGACAAACCCACTTTGCAAGTTTATAATAGGCGGCAGAAAAGATAAGAAGGATCAAAACGTTGAAGAGAAGAGTACGCTGAGGAACGTTACAGAGAGAAATGTATACCGGTGCAAGCATTTCATCGCGAACCAGCCGAAGACCACCTCTGAGTGACTTTAATACAGTCCGGTGATTCCGTTACCATCGAATGAAGCGGTTCTGATCAGATGATTTATCCATCAGTAATGTATCAGAACAACCGGGGTGGAACCGCGAGTAATGTTATCTCGTCCCCTACAGTATTTAACCGTACTGTAGGGGATTTTTTTATTCTTTCTTTTACCCCTTCGCAGTACAAAAACCTGTTACTGTTCACTCCGTTCTCAGCAGCACGCTCCGCGGGATATCAACAGTGAACAGCGACTATAACAAATCCATACTAACGTAAAGGAGATAATCATCATGATCGTAACATTAAAAGACGGCTCAAAAAAAGAATACGCTGAAGCAAAATCCGTAATCGATATTGCTTACGACATCAGCGAGGGACTTGCACGTGCTGCCTGTGCAGGAGAAGTAAACGGAGAAGTTGTAGACCTGAGAACAGTTATTGACAGTGACTGCGAATTAAACATCCTGACAGCAAAAGATGAAAAAGGACTTGCAGTTCTCCGCCATACAGCATCCCACGTACTTGCCCAGGCAGTACAGACCTTATTCCCGGATGCAAAGGTTGCTATCGGACCTTCTATTGATACAGGATTCTACTATGATTTCGACTGCCCTCCATTCTCCCGTGATGACTTGGATGCAATCGAAAAGAAATGAAAAAGATCATCAAAAAAGGGCGCTAAGATTGAACGCTTCACAAAATCAAGAGAAGATGCCATCGCATACTTCCAGGAGAAAAATGAACCATACAAGGTAGAACTTATCGAAGATCTTCCGGAAGGCTCCGAAATCTCTTTCTATTCCCAGGGAGACTGGACAGACCTCTGCGCAGGTCCTCACCTTATGAGTGTAAAGGGTGTAAAAGCATTCAAGCTTCTCTCCTCTTCCAGCGCTTACTGGAGAGGCAGCGAAAAGAACGCAATGCTCACACGTATCTACGGAACAGCTTATGCTTCCAAGGATGAGTTAAAAGAACATCTGGAACAGATGGAAGAAGCAAAAAGACGTGACCACAACAAACTTGGCCGTGAGATGAAGATCTTCACAACTGTAGACGTGATCGGTCAGGGACTTCCACTTATCATGCCAAACGGTGTGATCATGATGCAGGAGCTTCAGCGCTGGATTGAAGACGAAGAAACAAAACGCGGATATATCAGAACAAAAACTCCGTTAATGGCAAAGAGCGACCTCTACAAGATTTCCGGACACTGGGATCACTACAAAGACGGTATGTTCGTTCTCGGTGACGAAGAAACAGACAAAGAAGTATTTGCGCTTCGTCCTATGACATGCCCATTCCAGTACTATGTATACAAAGCAGAACAGCACAGCTATCGTGATCTGCCTCTTCGTTACGGCGAAACATCCACTCTGTTCCGTAATGAGGATTCCGGGGAAATGCATGGTCTGACACGTGTACGTCAGTTCACGATCTCCGAAGGTCATCTGATCGTAAGACCTGACCAGATGGTAAAAGAATTTAAAGACTGTATCGCACTTGCACAGTACTGCCTGCAGGTTCTTGGTGTAGAGGAGGACGTAACCTATCACCTTTCTAAATGGGATCCGAACAACAGAGAGAAATACATCGGTGATGCAGAAGTGTGGAATCAGACAGAAGCTCATATCCGCCAGATGCTTGAAGAACTGAACATTCCATTTACAGAGGATGTTGGAGAAGCTGCATTCTACGGACCTAAGGTTGATATCAATGCCAAGAACGTATACGGAAAAGAAGATACTATGATCACGATTCAGTGGGATGCTCTTCTGGCTGAACAGTTCGACATGTATTATATCGATGAAAACGGTGAAAAACAGCGTCCATACATCATTCATCGTACATCCATGGGGTGCTACGAGAGAACACTGGCATGGCTCATTGAGAAATATGCAGGTATGTTCCCGACATGGCTCTGCCCGGAACAGGTTCGTGTGATTCCAATTTCCGAGAAATTCCACGACTATGCTGCCAAAGTTGAAGCTCAGTTAAAGAAAACGGAATCCGCTGCTCTGTTGACCAGCGTTCCGAAAAGATGGGCTACAAGATCCGTGAAGCACGCCTTGCAAGAGTTCCATACATGCTCATTGTTGGCGCCCAAAGAGGAAGAAGAAGGCAAGGTTTCCGTAAGAAGCCGTTACCTTGGCGACGAAGGAATGAAAGACCTTGGTGAGTTCCTTACATCCATCAAAGAAGAAATCAAAAACAAGACAATTCGTAAAATCGAAGTTCAGGAAGAAAATAAATAAAACAGGTATTTTACTTTAACCTGTTCAAATAAGTCCCCACCCTCTGCTTTAATTGCATCAGGCAATAAGCAATGGGTGGGGACTTTTATTTATCAGTTATCCCATCTGTACAATTACATGGTATTCGTTTCTGCCATTGACCATAGGAATCTGGTTTCCATTTATCCTCTCACCATCTACCTCAATCCATCTGACTCCTTTCTGCACACCTTTCGGTTTATGGATCTCAATATGATAATCCGCCCCTCTAAAATGACGGTTCACTTTAAAATCGCCAAACGTTTCCGGAAGGCAGGGGTCTACGATCAAACCATCATATCCTGGCAGAATACCAAGAAGCGCCTGTGACAGGTTTATAAATGTCCACGCTGCAGTTCCTGTCAGCCAACTGTTTTTTGCCTCTCCAAATCCTGGTGCATCAGCTCCCGCGATCATCTGCGAATATACATATGGTTCTGTCCGGTGAATATCACTGATTTCCTCAATATAAGATGGACATATTTTACGATAAACCTCAAAATGCCCCTGTTTCCTCTTCCAAGCACAGTCTCCGCAATGGAAATCCACGGATTGTTGTGGCAGAAAATTCCTGCATTTTCTTTATATCCAGGCGGATAAGAAGTAATTTCCCCAAGTTCCAGATGGTATCTTGTATAAGCCGGCTGAAGGATCATTATTCCATACTTTGTTTCCAGCAATTCATTCACAGAGTCCAGAGCTTTTTCTGCTATTCCTTCTTCCTTGCCGATTCCTGCCATAACACAGAATCCCTGTGGTTCAATAAAAATCTTTCCTTCTTCGCATTCTTTTGAACCAACCTTTTCAGACTGTGCATCATAGGCACGCAGGAACCATTCTCCGTCCCATCCATTATCCAGCACTGCCTGATACATCTCATCCACTGCTTTCCCTGCTTCTTTTGCAAGTTCTGTGTGCCCGGTCCGCTCACAGAGCTCCTCAAATTCTTTTCCATATTTCACAAACATACCTGCAATAAATACAGATTCTGCCACAGGGCCTTCCGACGGCCCTGTTGTCTGAAAGGATTCTCCAGGTTCACTGGAAAAACCAGTTCAGATTCAGGCAGTCATTCCAGTCTGCCCTTCCGATCAGAGGAAGTTTGTGAGGACCAAGATGGGTTACTGTGTAATCAAAAAGATTTCTCCAGATGTTCAAAAAGCGGTACCTCTGTTCCCTTCTTACAATCAAAGGGTACCTGCACATCAAGTATCCCATAATCACCAGTCTCTTTGATATATGCTGCTACTGCTGCGATCAGCCATAACGGGTCGTCATTAAATCCGCTTCCAACATCCAGATTCCCCTGTTTTGTCAGCGGCTGGTACTGATGATATGCACTTCCATCCGGAAACTGTGTAGATGCTATATCAATAATCCTTTCCCTTGCCCGCTCCGGGATAAGATGCACAAATCCCAGAAGATCCTGACAAGAATCGCGAAACCCCATCCCCCGTCCTGTTCCTGATTCGTAATAAGATGCTGATCTGGACATATTGAAGGTTACCATACACTGATATTGATTCCAGATATTTGCCATGCGGTCAATATGTTCGTTCTCGCTGACGACTGCAAAGCGTGCCAGCAATGTTTCCCAGTAATTTTTCAGTTCTGCAAAGGCCTGCATCGCTTTTTCCATTGTATTAAATCTTTCAATCAATGCTTTTGCAGAGGTTTTATTGATAATTCCGGGAGCTTCCCATTTATCATCTGCCGGATTTTCACAATATCCCAGCATAAAAACAAATTCTTTTTCCTCTCCCGGCAGCAGAGTCAGATCTATCTGATGTGCAGCAATGGGATACCATCCGCTTGCAATAGAGTTACTGCATTTTTTACTTACATACAGCTTCTGGAAAAGCATTCCCGTTTCCTGCTCCCAGAAAAGCATCTCTGTTGGTATCATAATTGTCCACCTGTGTATTTACTGTAAAGAAACTGTAATGTTTCCTTCTTTCTCTGTATTCTGTCTTATGATAAATCGTACTCCCCTGTACTTCCACTTCTCCGATACTTAAATTTCTCTGGAAGTTCGATGCGTCATCCACTGCATTCCAGAGGCAGAATTCCACGTATGAGAACAGAGAAATACTTTTTTTCAGTTTCAGAGTTATTTTTCAGTTTCAGACAATTGATCTCACATGAAGCATCAGAGGGCACAAAAAACCAGAAGCTCTGCTTTTAGATTATTTTTCGAAGAACAGAAGCGACTGTATCCAAGACCATGTCTGCATTCATAAGTATCTGTTTCTGTTGCAGACGGCATAGTTCCCGGATTCCAGATTACTCCGTCATCATTAATATAATAATACTTTCCGTTGGAATCTGCAGGAATATTATTATAACGGTACCTGGTAATTCGCAACAATTTTGCATCTTTATAAAAGCTATATCCTCCGCAGGTGTTGGAGATCAGTGAAAAGAAATCATTACTTCCCAGATAATTGATCCAGGGTAATGGTGTATGTGGTGTAGTGATAACATATTCTTTCGCCTTGTCGTCAAAATATCCGAATTTCATTGAAAAGCCTCCTTAAAAGAATAAATAAACACTTGTGAAGAAAAGGCCGAAAACAGACTTGCGAAAACGAATACGTTCAGAATTTATATGTTTATTATATAGTTTAGATTGGATTTATCACAGTATAATTCAGTTTTTTCAAAAAAAATTCAACTACATTTTTAGCAGTCAAAATATTTCACAACTGTTATTTTAACTTCCGTAAGATCATCGCGAAACTTTTCGTTATATTAAAGCCTGTTTTTTGTGAAATTAATAAATTATTATAAATTCTTTTTTGTGCAACAGGGATAAATTATACAAATATAACAAAAATACTTGAATTTTATCTGAAAATAAAGTACGATTAGCTTGCGAAAACGTTTTAGAAACAAAAACAGAAAAAGGCTGGACTATAATATGGTATCCATGAAAGACATCGCAAAACAATGTAACGTATCTGTTGCAAGCGTCAGCAAAGCACTTAATGGTTATTCGGATATCAGCGAAGAAACCCGACAGCTTATTTTGAAGACTGCATCAGAAATGGGATATCTTCCAAATTCCTCAGCAAGAGCACTAAAGACCAGACGCAGTTATAATCTTGGCGTACTTTTTGTAGACGAAGCCATGAGTGGCCTCACCCATGATTATTTCAATCATGTACTGGAAAGCTTTAAACGCACTGCCGAATCCAGAGGATATGACATCACTTTTACCAGCGGAAACCTCTCCGGTCAGCATCTCAGTTATTATGAGCACTGCCGTTACCGTGGAGTCGATGGAGTGGTGATCGCCTGTATCAATTTTTTTGACAGAAGAGGTACAGCGCCTGGTACAGTCCGAGATACCGGTAGTCACTATCGATCATGTATTTGATGGAAGAATTGCTGTTGTTTCCAACAACATTCAGGGAATGGAAGAACTTGTCTCTTATATTCTTGAACGGGGACACAGAAAGATTGCCTATATTCACGGAGAAGATTCCTCTGTCACACGAAACAGACTTGGAAGTTTTTACAGAACTCTCCAGGAAAAAACGAATCGATATACCTGATGAATATATGCCAGTCATTCCTTATCGAGATGCAGAAGCTGCAGCAATAGCAACTTCAGAGCTTCTGGATCTGAAAGATCCTCCTACCTGTATCCTCTATCCGGATGACTTCTCCGCACTGGGTGGCATCAATGAAATCCACGAACGTGGACTTCGAATACCAGATGATATTTCCATTGCAGGCTATGACGGACTTACTTTTGCACGCATCCTGGAGCCACGGCTGACAACTCTGTGTCAGGACACAGAAACGATTGGACGGCTTGCCGCACAGAAGCTGATTGATCTTATCGAAAATCCTAAAACAACGATCATCGATAAATTCACCGTTGATGGAAGACTTTTCCCCGGTGCATCAGTCAGAAATCTGGCAAAATAAGAAAATCTTCAGTATCTTCACAGTTGGTGGACTGCTGAAAAGTTACAATCAACCCAAAACAATTATCACAAGGAGGTAATAACATGATGAAGAGAAAAGCTATGGCAATTACATTAACAGCAGCTATGCTTGCCGGTCTTACAGCAGTTCCAACATGGGCTGAAGATGCAGCCGCTGACGAAGGTAAAGTTTTAAACATTTATTGCTGGAATGAAGAATTCAAATCCCGTCTGACTGACCACTATCCCGGATATGAAGAAGTTGACGGAACTCATGGCAAAATCGGAGATGTTGATGTTGTATGGAACATTACTCCTTCTGATGACAATGCATATCAGAATAATCTGGATGAGACTCTTCTGAAACAGGCTGATGCAGCAGCAGATGACAAAATCGATCTCTTCCTTGTTGAAGCCGATTATGCACTGAAATATGTAAATACAGATTATACAATGTCTGTGGCAGATCTGGGAATCACAGATGAGGAAGTTGCAGACCAGTATCAGTACACCAAAGATGTTATGACAGATTCGGATGGCAACTTAAAAGGTCTTTCCTGGCAGGGCTGCCCGGGTGCTATGATCTACAGAAGAGATATTGCAAAAGAAGTATTCGGAAGCGATGATCCGGCAGAGGTTCAGAAGAAAGTTGCAGACTGGGATACATTTAAGGCAACAGCCGAAGAGCTGAAGGAAAAAGGCTATCAGATGACTTCCACTGTAAATGATGCCTACCGTGTATTCTCTAATAATGTAACTTCCCCATGGGTTGTTGACGGAAAGATCACTGTTGATGACAATATCAAAAACTGGGTAGATATGTCCAAGGAAATGGTTGATGCCGGAGAAACAGCTACCTATGAATTGTGGAGTGATGACTGGAGCAAGGGCTTCTTCAAAGACAGCAATGTATTCTCATATTTCGGACCTGCATGGTTCATCGACTTCTCCATGAGCGCTGACCAGGATGGTTCAGTTGGTAAAGATGGCGGCTGGGCTGCAACAGAAGGGCCACAGGGCTTCTACTGGGGCGGAACATGGATCACAGCAGCTGCAGGCACAGACAATCCCACACTGGTTGCTGATATCATGAGAACGATGACAACTAACGTTGACGTTATGAAAGAAATCGTTACTGCTGATAATGACTTCGTAAACAATAAACCTGCCATGGAAGAAATGGCTAAAGATGAAAGCTACGGCGATGCAGTTCTTGGTGGACAGAATCCTCTGGCTATGTTCTGTGCAGGCGCTGATAAGATTGATCTGAGTAACATGAGTATCTATGATCAGGGCTGCAACGAAGAATTCCAGAATGCCATGAAGAACTACTTCGAAGGCAACGCATCTTATGATGAAGCTCTCGACCTGTTCTATAAGGCAGTTGTAGAAAAATATCCGGAACTTTCCTATTAATCAAACATTGAAACCTGTGTGCCTGCCTGACCATCAGGCAGGCACACTTTGGATTACAGCAGACTATGGAGGAAGATAATGGCAAAGAATAATAACCATAAAGCGGTCAGCTATAACAAATGGGGATATATCTTCCTGATACCATTTGTAGTAGTATATCTCATATTCCAGCTCGTTCCGCTTATCAGTACAATTTATAACAGTTTCTTTGAAAATTACAGATCTGGATTAACGCAGATAGGACCGAATTTTGTGGGACTTGCCAATTATGCAAAGCTCTTTCAGGGTGGCGATATCTGGATTTATTTTAAAAACACAATGATCATGTGGGTAATGGGATTTATCCCACAGATCCTGGTTTCCCTGCTCCTGGCTGCCTGGTTCTCCAATCCAAGCCTCCGGCTTAAGGGACAGCGCTTCTTCAAAACAGTTATTTATCTGCCAAACCTGATCATGGCATCCGCCTTTGCAATGTTATTCTTTACCTTATTTGCAGACGGCGGTCCCATCAATGCAATGCTGATGCAGTCAGGAATACTGAAACAGGCATATTCCTTTTTCAGCCATGCCTGGAGTGCCAGAACCCTTGTTGCAGTCCTGAACTTCCTGATGTGGTTCGGAAATACAACTATTCTTCTTATGGCAGGTATGATGGGAATTGACTCCTCGCTTTACGAGGCAGCTGAAGTAGACGGTGCAACTTCCTCACAGATTTTCAGAAAGATCACTCTTCCACTCCTTCGTCCAATCCTGATCTATGTTATGATCACATCCCTGATCGGCGGCATGCAGATGTTCGATGTACCTCAGATCCTGACAAACGGAACCGGCGACCCCATGCGTTCCACTATGACACTGATCATGTTCCTGAACAAGCATCTGTTCAGCAAGAACTACGGAATGGGTGGTGCATTATCCGTATTCCTGTTCATTATCACAGGAGTGCTCAGCCTGATCGTATTCCGCTTTAACAAGATAAAAGACTGATGGAGGTGAGAAGAATGAATGAAAAAAAGCTCCAAAAATAAAAACGGAATGAGCATGAAAGGTCAGCGTACTCTTGCCTATATCGTACTGATCATCATTTCCTTCTTCTGCCTGTTCTGGTTTTATGTACTGTTTATCAATGCCACCAGATCTAATGGCGCACTGAAAAAGGGATTCACAGCCATTCCCGGAGGACATCTCATTGAGAACTGGAAAAATCTTCTCGCAGGAACACTCCCTGTATGGAATGGTATGTTCAACAGTATTTTCATTGCTACCTGCTCCGCTGTTTATGTACCTATTTTTCAACAATGACTGCATTACGCTATCCATGCATACAATTTTAAAGCCAAAAAAATTTATGTTTACATTTATCCTTGCAGTCATGATGATCCCAACTCAGGTAACTGCTCTTGGATTCCTTCAGCTGTTGGGAAAAATAGGTCTGGACGACTCCTTTGTCCCACTGATCGTTCCAAGTATTGCTGCTCCTGTTACTTTCTTCTATATGAAACAGTACATGGAAAGCAACCTTCCTCTGGAGCTTGTGGAAGCAGCACGTATTGACGGTTCCGGTGAATTTAATACCTTTAACAAAATCGTATTCCCGCTTATGAAACCGGCTATCGCTGTGCAGGCAATTTTTACCTTTGTACAGAGCTGGAATAATTACTTCATTCCGGCGCTGGTCCTTCACTCAGATAAAAAGAAAACACTTCCTGTACTGATTGCACAGCTTCGAAGTGCAGACTTCCTGAAGTTTGACATGGGACAGGTGTATGTAATGATCGCCTTTTCCATCTTCCCGGTCATCATTGTCTACATTCTTCTTTCCAGATTCATTGTAGAAGGTGTTTCCGCAGGTGCGGTTAAGGGTTAGATGCTGATACAACAAAAGCTGTCTGTTCCGGATGCAAATACATCCGGAATCCAGACAGCTTTTTTAATTATTTGCAGTACTGTTCTGTAATGATGTTACTATTTACAGCTCAGAGTTTTATTTTCTTAGATCTCAGCCAGTTTCAGCAGATCCGGGATCTTGGATTCCCATCCAAGTGCCATGATATGTACACCCTGACAGTATGGCTTGCACTCTTTGATAATACGTGCAGCAATTTCAACACCTGTGATACCTGCTTTTGTCTTTTCTTTGTCTGCTTTCAGTTCCTCGAGCATTTCGTCCGGTACATGAATACCGGCAACATTATTGTTCATGAATTTAGCCATTCCAGCGGACTTAGGAATAATGATACCAACCTGTACAGGTTTTCCGAACTGTTTTGCTTTTTCCATGAATTTGATGAATTTCTCCGGTTCAAATACTGCCTGTGTCTGGAAGTATTCTGCACCTGCTGCTACTTTTCTTTCCATTTTTGCAAGCTGTGCGTCAACGGAATCGCTGCATGGAGATACAACAGCACCCTTGGAGAATTTCGGAGGCTCACCAACCAGTTCATTTCCGCCAAGATCCACACCTGATTCCAGAAGCTTCACTGTGTGAAGAAGGGATACGGAGTCAAGATCGAATACAGGTTTTGCCTGTGGGTGGTCACCCATCTTTGTATGGTCACCTGTAAGGCAGAGGATGTTGTCAATGCCCAGCATTGCAGCGCTGAGAAGATCAGACTCCAGAGCGATACGGTTTCTGTCACGGCATGCAAGCTGGAAAATAGGATTCATGCCTGCATCCTTGAGAACCTTACACATTGCAAGAGATCCAAGACGCATAACAGAAGACTGGTTATCAGTTACGTTAACTGCATGAACATCCTTAAGGTATGTTTTTGCTTCTTCTACCAGCTCATCTACATGGATTCCTTTTGGCGGTCCTACTTCTGCAGAAACTACAAATTCACCACGGTCGAATAATTCTTTCATTTTCATTGTACATTGCTCCAATCATTATAATCTATTTTAATTCATCGTCTGTTGCAAAGTTATGAATCTGTGTCGGACATTTCAGCGCGTCAAGGCGTCCGATCTCTTTCAGACGTCTGTAGATGCGTTCCCATCCACATTCCATTTCGCTGTCCACTTCACATTTACCGTTCTTGGAACCGCCGCACTGGCCATTCACAAGGCTCTTTGAACATGCTGTGATCGGGCAGATTCCGCCTGTCAGGTTCAGGTAGCATTCACCGCACTGGTCACATTTGTACTCTAACGGTGTCACGCCCTGGAAACCTGGTACCGGGTATGTATCGCAGGCTGCACAGACCATCTTGTCTTCCAGATATTCTGAAACGGTCTGTACACCAACACCGCAGGAGAATACCAGAACCAGATCTGCTTCCTGGATCTTGCTCATATGTTTCTTAAGACGTAATTCCATATTTTCCGGATTACAGATGTAATCAGTTGTCATGATTCCTGTCACATTTCCTTCAGCTGCAAGTTCCTTCTGAAGTCGGGCAGCTTCTTTTTCCGGAAAACGAACTTCCTTACATCCATGACAGTTGATAATGAAAACTTTCTTTCCGGCTGTCAGTGATGTAATCGCTTCTTTTGCTTTTAACTGGGTAATCAACATATTACTTCATCCCCCTTACTGCATTTTTTTCCGGCTTTGATACTGTTAATGATCGGAATCTTGGAAGAACAGATATACTGACAGCATCTGCACTCAACACAATCCATAACGTTCATGTCTTTCATGCCCTGCCAGTTCTCGTCTTTCGCATATTTCACGAAATACAGAGGTGAAAGCTCCATCGGACAGACATCTACGCAGCGTCCGCACTTGATACACGGCTGTTCTTTTGTCTCATCCGGTTCAACGGCAATGATACCATTGGAGCCTTTCATCATCGGTACATCCAGTGTGTTCAGAGGGAATCCCATCATTGATCCGCCCATCTTAACCAGAACATCGTCATCTGTAAATCCGCCGCAGTAATCGATCAGCTCTCTTACGCTTGTACCGATCTTGATAACGAAGTTTCCAGGATTCTTGATCTTCTCGCCTGTTACTGTAGCAACACGCTCAACCAGAGGCATTCCTGTCTGGATCGCATCGGAGATTGCTTTTACTGTACTGATATTATCTACTACAACGCCGACATCTGCCGGAAGACCGCCGCTTGGAACAATTCTTCCCATAACTCGCTTAATGAGAGTTTTCTCAGCGCCCTGCGGGTATTTGGTTCTTGCAACAAATACTTCCATGTTTCCGATGTCAGCAACTTTTTTCCTGCATTAATTCAATGGCATCCGGCTTATTGTCCTCGATAACGATGATACCCTTCTCGGCACCTGTTGTCTTAAGGACTGCTTTCAGGCCAAAAATTAATGTCATCTGCATACTCAAGGAGTACTCTGTGGTCTGCTGTTAACAGAGGCTCACATTCACATCCATTGAGAAGGATGGTATCTACCGGTTTGGCAGGTTTAAGTTTGACACAGGTCGGGAAACCTGCACCGCCCATACCAACGATTCCGGCTTCACGGATGATATCAATAATCTCATCCGGAGTAAGATTGTCAAGCTCACCATGTGGCTGTACGGATTCGTGCAGAGTATTTTTTGCCATCCGATTCAATGACAACAGCCATCACTTCGCTTCCGCGTGTGCCATGCATACGCGGTTCAACAGCAACTACGGTTCCGCTTACGCTGGAATGTACCGGAGCACTGATAAATCCGGCAGCTTCACCGATCTTCTGACCAACTTTTACAGTGTCACCAACCTGAACGATCGGATTGGCCGGTGCGCCCAGATGCTGTGACATGGAGATTACAACTGTCTTCGGATCCGGGAATTTCTTCAGAGCGATATGCTCACTGAATTCCTTGCGTTCTGACGGATGAACACCGCCGTAATATCCGTCCAGTCTGTCTTCTCTAATGGACTTCACATAGTCGTTGATCACTTTGAAATTAACTTTGGAGAAATCACGAACCTGTACAGGCTGGTTTAAGAATTCTTCCAGACGTCCCTGTTTTGCAAGTCTCTGGTAAATCTTCTCCCATGCACAGTCTTTATTCGGATCTACTTCGCATTTTCCATTCTTTGCTCCACCGCACTGTCCATTGACAAGACTCTTTGAACAGTCAACGATCGGACAGACACCTCCGGTAATGTTCAGATAACACTGCGCACATGCGTCACAGCTCTTCTTGGTAAGTGCCATGCCATGATGACCTCTGTAGTTAAGGGTGTTGCTTGCAGCAACTACCGGCTTACCTGCCAGATCCGCAACGGTCTGAATACCAAGGCCACAGGAAATTACTACTACATTCTCTGTACCTTCCGGAATCAGATCCTGTAATTTTCTTTCTGTGTGCATCTTGTTGCATAAGAAATCAAATTTTGCACTGCCTGTAACATTCTTTCCCTGATCTGCAGCGAATTTCAGAAATTCGTCACAATCCGGTTCGTCAACAGTTTCAAATTCTTTGAAACATTTGTTGCAGGCAATCACAAACAGGTTGTCCTTACCGTCAAGCACTGATGCAAGTTCATCACTGCTTTTCAGTTTGTACTTAGTATAGTTTTCCAATTGCTCACCTTCCTCACGATAAAATTTTATCCTTATGATATCTGTTCTTATCCGTTCCCTCCATCTCTGCACTCAAAAAAGGGCCAATAAAACCAGATAAATAAGTTCAATACATATACCTTATTAAATGTAACATAAAATGCACATTTTATCCAGTTTTATTAGCAAATTTTATAAATTTCTTCTATGGATTTCATCCAAAATTTCTATGAAGTGCAGATATTTGTACTGTAAAGGATGTGAAATCAGTAAATTGTATACAATATACACATTCTATAGCAACTATGACGATTTAGCGCCTTCACACAGTTACGCTCTCAAACTCAAATCTTTAGAAATCGCCTTCGGTGATGGAATAGTGTTACTGTTCACTCCATTCACAGTAACTTAGCCAAAATTCATTCTCTTTTTTATGAACACTCCTGATAATCCTCTCTCTCAGTACTTGTATCATGAGTTAAGACGCTGTCCGCAATATTCACAATTGCTCAGACGTCCTTTTATTACCTGATTCTTTGCACCGCAGCTGTTACAGGTAACTGTAATATAAATCTTTTCATTTACACGTCTGTTTGGTGCAGTAATCATAATATAATTTCCTTCTCTGTCTATCTGAATATTCCGGATATATCCCCTGGCAATAAAGTTTTTCCAGCCTTTTTTACTGCACCTTTTCCCAGTTCCTGCACAAGTTTCTCAAATGAGACCGTATTCTGGGCATAAGATTCAAACCAGCAGGCAATTTCCCTGGCATTTTTTCTTCCGTAATGCTTCTGAACTTCCCTGAAAGTCGGATATTAAAAACAACAAACAGAGCAGTATCTCTGTTGCTGCCATTCCCCAGCGTCCTTCACCAATATACTTCTCCGATGCACCAATAGCTCCCAGGGATAAAAGTATGCAGAAGCCACAAAGAACCCACTTCAGGTTTTCCCAGCACC
>ENA-OQCV01000184-OQCV01000184.1-human-gut-metagenome-genome-assembly--contig:-NODE-184-length-18101-cov-2.722822_pt1 | contig 18101 bp, 22 predicted proteins | sample MGYA00242766_ERZ504592 | MGnify/ENA primary metagenome ERZ504592 (study PRJEB26092, sample SAMD00036315) | human gut metagenome | host: Homo sapiens | study: EMG produced TPA metagenomics assembly of...
GGATATGCCGCCCACGCTCCCAACGAACGCGACGACCAGGGAGTCATCTCTCCAACTGCCCGCCTTGTCATCCATCGTCTATACCCCGGAACAGTCGCTGCAGGTGATGCGGCATCTCTACGAGATGGGCGATAAAGTCTTCGGACCCTATGGCTTCTATGATGCCTTCAGCCAGACGGACAACTGGTATCCCCGACGCTACCTCGCCATCGACCAGGGCCCGATAGCCGTGATGATTGAGAATTACCGGTCGGGGCTGCTGTGGAAGCTCTTCATGAGTCATCCGGATGTGCAGAAAGGACTGGAGAAACTGGGATTCTCAACGATTCCCAAATGACATCTTATGCTAAAAACGGGTGTATTGGAACAGACTATACACCATTTTCAGACGCAGATGATGCAGATTTAGTTTTTCAGACAGAAGAACCAAAAAGACAAAAGAGAGGAAATAAATATGTTCTTTTGTTCTTCTGTCTGAAAAATATTGCCCATTTCCACTCTCCCGAAACCCGCACTTCTCTATTCAGCAGAGAGTGCAAGCTTCAAAAAGGGATTTTTGGGCAATTCAATACCCTAAAGTTCATCTATTTGCGTCTTGATCCTCTCCACCCGGACAATCAAACTATCAAGTCTCTGTCTGTTCCTCCGGATAATTCGGGGACGAAAAACAAACCAGTTCAAACCAACCCACAGAAGGAAAACCGAATAGGCAACGACCCTGAACTGTAGTGAACTCTCCTGAATATGCTCGTACATATAAAGTCCTATTCCTACAGACAACGAGATGAAATAAAAGTTCATCAGCTTGGTTTGCATAAAGTTCTCCTTACGCCTCACGGCAAGTAACTCATTCAGATACTCCCGGTTGGATTGCTCCTCATCCACAATTCTATACAAGGGAATCATCTTATGAGTGAACACAGCAACAGTGCCCATAGCCACGATTGTCAAAAGAATCCCTATCTTCGTAACCAACAATTGCGGCTTAAAGTATATCCAGACAAACGCAACAAAGCAGATGGTCATCCATAAAACCGCATTAAGCACTATCAGTTCAAGAACCTTCTTTCTCTTGAAGTGATTTACCTCCTTGAATAATCCGGAACAGTCGGCAAATGGGACAGCCTGTTTTCCGTCCACAATTCTTTTATATCTATGTCACTCTTCATACGCTCTTATTTTCTTTGTCAACAATGCTTTGATTCGATGAATCCTCACCCGGACATTACCTTCAGACAGACCAGTGATTCGGGCAATCTCTGCCTGCCTGACATCTTCCAATTCGAGTGAAATGAGGATGCGGTCCATCTCCGGAAGTTCGGCAATGAGTTTGTACAACAGACGAAGCCGCAGACCGATACCCGTCCTTTCTTCTTCGGGCAGGTCGGTCGAGAGAGTAACCGGAACCATGCGGCTCTGCCGTTCCAACTGACGAAGACAGCGATTGGTGGCAATACGAAAAATCCAAGTACCGACTGCTGCCTCATTTCTGAATGACGACAGTTTCTGCCAAACGGCAACAAATGTCTCCTGAGCCATATCCTGGGCCAGACCATAATCATTCACATATCCCATACACAGACGGAACACCTTACTCCAATATTCCCTATATATAGCCTCAAAAACTCCACTCGTCACTCTTTTATAAAACCGGTTAGCTCATTCATAAACCACTCCTTATCATCAAACATCATGAAATGCAGTCCCTGCTCGGCATACCTTAACCGCACTCCGTGCAGATTCCTATACTGTTCATTTACAATAGATGCTATATTCTTGAAATGCGGTTCCAGCAAGACCAGGACCGGAACGGCAATACTTCTGATTCGCTCCCTCAAATCCGTGTTCGCAAAGTCACAATACATCGCGGCATACGTCTTTCTGTCAGAGGCTGCACCCCATTCCACGATTTCGTCAAACTTCAAAGAGTCCGTTGTCAAACTAGCCACACTCATTCGCTGCATCCGGACAAACTGCTCGTGGTTCATGGCAGTTATCCGGGTAATCATATCAGAACAGTCTTTATCCGCTACGGGGTTAAAGTCTGGGTGGGTCCAAAGCCATCAAACTAAGGCAAAGCATCCACTATGACAATCTTTCCAACGAGTGTGGGAAAGTCTGCTGCAACAGCAAGTGCCAGTCCGCCTCCCATACTGTGCCCTACGAGTATGGGGCTGTCAATCCTTTCTTCCTTAATGAATGTCGCAATCTCGTTTTTCCAGCCCTCGAAGGATGGACTTTTTTTCCGGCGGTACACCGGCAAAACCAGCCATAGTCAACACGTAGCAGGTATAATGTGTTCCCAATTCCGCCACTGCCTCCTTCCAGACGTCTCCCGAACTCGCAAAGCCGGGAATCAAAAATGACAGACTTCTTTCCTATACCCGATTTTATCACCGTAAAAAGAGTAATCTTCTGCAAAAGAACAGACAGAAAACCAAAACAATACTAAAGTCAGAAATAACTTTTCCATCACTGTACACTTTTTAATTCACTCTTTAGATACAAAGAACTTGAAAATGTTACAATGCCGGTTACTATATTTTCCGTTCATTCCTTATCAACGAAAAAATACAATATTCCCCTGAGAACCAATACATATTATTTATTAATAAAAGAATTATCACTATCTTTGGGCAAATTCAAACCAATCATCATCATGAAACGTATCTTATTGGCCATCTGCATGATGGCAATGTCCGCACTATCTTACGGACAAAGTAACCGCGTCTCGTTCACTTTCGCCTGGCTCAGTGACGTACACCTCAATTCCTTCGCTTATGCCGAAGACGACCTGCGGCAATCCATTGAAGACATCAATGCCAATCCTGCCGTGGACTTCACGATTCTCAGTGGAGATGTCACCGAATTCGGTGATACAAAAGAGTTCCTGCTGCTGCAGGAAATACTGGAAGGCTTCAGGAAACCTTATCTGCTGCTGCCGGGAAACCACGACGTGAACTGGAGCGAAAACGGCTGCACCATGTTCAACAAGATTTTCCAAGCATCCCACTTCTGCTACGATTGGCAAGGAGTACGCTTCATCGGTTGTGGTGCCGGACCAAGCCTGCGCATGGGGCCTCCCCACATTCCACGTGAGGAAATACTCTGGTTGGACTCCATTGTACGGGCCACCCCTAAAGAACTGCCGGTCATTTTCGTCAACCATTTCCCACTGAACCGGGATTTAAGTAACTGGTACGAAGTGACGGATATTCTCAAAACACGCAATGTACTGGTGACTCTTGCCGGACACCTGCACACCAACCGCGCTTATGATGCCGAAGGCATTCCGGCAGTCATCGGGCGCTCCTCCCTGCGGAGGGAAGACCCGATAGGTGGCTATAATCTCGTCACAGTCAACGAAGATTCCATCACCTTCTGCGAACGCATCATCCAAACGGAAACCCGTCCCGCATGGAACGTTGTCCGCCTGAATGCAACAGCTATTGCTTCATCGAACATTCCGGGTGAAAAGAAAGATACCGTCTACTACCGCCCTGATTTCAGCATCAACAGCACCTATCCTGCCGTTCGTGAGGTGTGGAAGCAGAAAGACGTAACCGACGTTGCCTCACAAGGAAGCATTGACGGAGAACTGTATATCTATACCAATACGGCAGGAATGGTTCATGCCCTGAATGCCCGCAACGGAGAAACGGTATGGACTTATGCCACAGGAAATAAGATTTTCTCGGCTCCCTTCATCACTTCCCAACTGGTGGTTGTCACTTCCTGCGACGGGTTTATTCATGCACTGGACAAAAAATCAAGGTTCCGCCCGTTGGAAATTCAACACGGATTACCCCATTGTAGCCTGCCCTACAGTAGCAGTTTTTTTCAAAGTCAAAAAGAAATATAAAAGCTTGGCATTGCTGTTACCTTCTGTGGGTAAATTACATATATTTGTGACTGACGACATCAGAGAGGTTACGAATTATGTATAAGAACTTATTGAACTTGCTTGTTTTGGCAGTGCTGCTCCCTTCCTGCAGCGGCACTTCCCCTCACATTTCCGTTGTATGCGAAGAAAACAACGTGGGCAACTGCATTGTAAAATGGGAAATGGCCCCCCTCATCAAAGGAAATGTGAAGGTATATGCTTCGACCAATCCCGACCATATCCCCGAAGATGTTCCCGTTGCCGTCGCCAACATCTCCGACCTGAAGATGACTGTCATCACTACCGACCCTACACAACGATACTACTACACACTTGTATTCGCCGACAAATACCGGGTAAAGATTGCCACCCGCAACATCAACATCCCCGGCATACAGAACTTCCGGGACCTGGGAGGCTATTCCTCCTATCCCACCCAAAAGAAAGTGCATTGGGGCATGTTATATCGCTCTGCCGAAATAGACAAGCTGAAACCGTGTTCGCGCAAAGAGCTCAAGAACATAGGCATAAGGACCATCATCGACCTGCGTTCATCTGTCGAAGCGAACAGACAAAGCCCTTTGCAACAGGAATTCAAAGTGATCCATATCCCCATTCCTACCGGCGACATGGAGTATATCCTGAAAGGTGTGCAGGAACAGAAAATCAAGAGCGACACTGTCTACCGAATCGTGGAGCAGATGAACCGCGAGCTCATCAGCAACTACACCAAAGAATACCGCCGGATTTTCGATATTCTGCTGGACAAGAACAATTATCCCGTCGTTATCCATTGCTCGTCGGGCAAAGGGCGCACAGGCATCGTATCGGCACTTGTGCTTGCCTCCCTTGGAGTGGACGAAGACATCATCATGGAAGACTACCGCCTCAGCAACGACTACTTCAACATCCCGGCGGCCTCCCGATACGCCTACCAGCTTCCGGCACGCTCGCAAGAGGCCATCACCACCCTCTTCTCGGCACGCGAGGATTTCCTGAATGCCGCCATCGAAGAAATGGAACGAAGGTATGGAGATACCGACACCTACCTGCAAAGAGGCATCGGTCTGACAAAATGAAGAAGAAAGAGACTGCAAGACATTCTTTTAACGGAATAATTGACAATGGATAATGGATAATGAGTAGCCAATAAAAATCGATTTTATCATGTAATTGCATAATTATCAACCATCAATTATCAATTATCCATTGAAAAGCACTATCTTTGCGCCCGAAATATAAAGATAAAGATATACAGAAGATTTAATGAAGACATTTGAAGAGCTCGGTGTGTCGCCGGAGATACGCCGCGCCATCGAAGAAATGGGTTACGAGCAGCCCATGCCGGTACAAGAGGAAGTAATTCCCTACCTTTTAGGAGAAAACAATGATGTAGTAGCACTGGCACAAACAGGAACAGGAAAGACCGCAGCGTTCGGCCTGCCGCTCATACAGAAGATTAACGTCAACAACCGAATTCCCCAATCACTTATTCTCTGCCCCACCCGCGAACTTTGTTTGCAGATAGCAGGCGACTTGAACGATTATTCTAAATATACCGATGGCTTGCGAGTGTTGCCCGTATATGGAGGCTCGTCCATCGAAAGCCAGATACGCGCCCTGAAACGGGGTGTACACATCATCGTAGCCACACCGGGACGACTGCTGGACCTGATGGAACGCAAAACCGTGTCCCTCGCCACCATACAGAACGTGGTTATGGACGAAGCGGACGAAATGCTGAACATGGGATTCACAGACAGCATCAACGCCATTCTCGCCGATGTGCCGCAGGAGCGCAACACCTTGCTGTTCTCCGCTACCATGAGCCCGGAAATCGCACGCATCTCCAAGAAGTACCTGCGCGATGCCAAGGAAATCACCATCGGACGCAAAAAGTGAAAGCACCAGCAACGTGAAACACGTAGCCTTCTGTGTACATGCCAAAGACAAGTATGCTGCCCTGAAACGTATTGTGGACTACTATCCGCAGATATACGGCATCATCTTCTGCCGTACCCGCAAAGAAACGCAGGAAATAGCTGACAAGTTGATGCAGGAAGGCTATAATGCCGACTCGCTGCACGGCGAACTGAGTCAAGCGCAGCGTGACACCGTGATGCAAAAGTTCCGCATCCGCAACCTACAACTGCTGGTTGCCACGGACGTTGCCGCACGCGGCCTCGATGTGGACGACCTGACACACGTCATCAACTACGGATTGCCCGATGACACCGAGAGTTATACCCACCGCAGCGGCCGTACGGGACGTGCCGGCAAAACCGGGACTTCCATCGCCATCATCAACCTGCGAGAGAAAGGCAAAATGCGCGAGATTGAGCGCATCATCGGCAAGAAATTCATTGCAGGCGAAATGCCCACCGGCAAACAGATATGCGAAAAGCAACTGCTCAAAGTGATAGACGATCTTGAAAAGGTGAAAGTGAACGAGGAGGAAATCGCCGACTTTATGACCGACATCTACCGCAAGCTGGATTGGCTGAGCAAAGAGGACCTGATTAAACGCATGGTTTCGCATGAATTCAACCGTTTCCTGGATTACTATCGCGGCCGTGACGAGATAGAGACAGCAACCGGTAGTGAGCGTGGTGCAAGAAGTGGCGAGAGGGGCGACCGCAACGACCGTAGAAGCAGCCGCAAAGCAGAACCCGGCTTTACCCGCTTGTTCATCAACCTGGGTAAAATGGACAACTTCTTCCCCAACGAATTAATCAGCCTGCTGAACAACAATACACGTGGACGTGTAGAGCTGGGACGAATTGACCTGATGCAGAAGTTCTCCTTCTTCGAAGTGGAGGAAAAGGAAGCCACCAATGTAGTGAAGGCCCTGAACCGCGCCAGCTGGAACGGCCGTAAAGTATCCGTAGAGGTTGCTGGAGACGAGGGTAAGGAGGCTCCGAGGGGCAAACGTCCGGGTACAGCCGGAAGCCATGGGAAAAAAGAGTTTGACAGCAAGAAGCGCAGTTACAAGGAAGACGGCAAACGGAACGATGCCACCGGCAAACGCAGCGAAAAGGCCGAAAGTCCTGCAAACGACAAGAAGAAAGGCAAGCCCAGCCGCGAAGAGCGGGGTTACACCAAAGCCCGTGGCAAAAAGGATGACTGGAAACAGTTCTTCCAGGGCAACAATGACTTTAAGGATGCAGAGCCCGACTTCAGTGAAGAAGGGTGGGCAAGACGGACACCGAAGAAGAAGTGATATAAACTATAGAAAGATAATAGGGTGATAAAACCGGCAGCATCCGCTACCGTTTTATCACCCTATCCTTTTTCACGACTCTTTATCCTTTATTTCGTGCAGCTTTTCGTACTGAATGCAACGAGCATCCAAACCATTTTCTCCTGCTCTTTCAGGTAGCCGGTCATCAAATCTGCCGTCACGTCATCGCCAGCTTCATTTGCCAGTTCAATTACCTTTCTCTCTTCACCAATCAGGTAGCCGTAAGTCTCGAGGATATGGTCCACAGCCTCACTGCCGCAAGAGATGTCGGACACTTCCTTCACGTTGGCAACCTTCAGGTATTCACTGAACTTATTCTCGGGCACGCCACCCAGCATCAAGATGCGCTCTGCAATCTCGTCAATCTTCTCGGCGGTATCGTCATACATACTCTCGAACTTCTCGTGCAGCACAAAGAAGCCGTGTCCCTTGATGTTCCAGTGCATACCGCGCAAATTGGTGTAATGTACCTGGAAGTCGGCCAATAATTGGTGCAATGCTGATGCTACGCCAGCCACTTTCTTTTCATTCAAATGCAAGTAATCTAAAGTTTTCATAATTCTATTGTTTTAAATATTTATACTACTTTTTCTTTGGGTATTGCAAAGATAAGGGGTAAATCAAGGCTTGTCAAACAGATAATTTCTATCTTTGCATAGACGAACTCTATACATAACCTTCAAATGCCTTGTTCATCATGACTTTACAACAATTGGAATACATCCTTGCCGTCAACCAGTTCCGCCACTTTGCCAAAGCAGCCGAATATTGCCGCGTGACACAGCCCACCCTCAGTGCCATGATTCAGAAACTGGAAGAGGAACTGGACACCCGGATTTTTGACCGCAGCCAGCAGCCGGTATGCCCCACTCCCGTCGGTATCCACATCATAGAACAAGCACAGAATATATTGGTTCAAGCCAACCGTATAAAGAATATTATAGAAGAAGAAAAACACTCACTGACCGGCACCTTCAAGCTGGGCATACTTCCCACCGTAGCTCCTTACCTCCTGCCCCGTTTCTTTCCGCAGCTGATGAAGAAATACCCCGACCTCGACATCCGGGTAGTCGAAATGAAAACAAACGACATCAAGAAAGCCCTGCAGACGGGAGAGATAGATGCAGGTATCGTAGCGAGTCTGGCAGGTATGGAAGAGTTGCAGCAGACGCCGTTGTTCTATGAACAGTTCTTTGCCTACGTGTCGCGCGAAGACGCCCTCTTCAACAACGAGGTAATCCGTACTTCCGACCTGAACGGCGAACAGCTTTGGCTGCTTGACGAGGGCCATTGCTTCCGCGACCAGCTGGTGCGCTTCTGCCAGATGAAGTCGGCACGTGCCAGCCAGCTTGCCTATCACTTGGGCAGCATGGAGACCTTTATGCGCATGGTAGAAAGCGGCAAAGGCGTGACCTTCATCCCCGAACTGGCCGTTCTGCAACTGGGCGATGCCCAGAAAGAGCTGGTACGTTCCTTCGCCATCCCCTGCCCACCCGCCAGGTCGTGCTGCTGACCAATAAGAACTTTATCCGCCACACGCTGCTCGAAGTGCTGGTTAAGGAGATAAAACTTTCCGTACCCAAGGAAATGCTCTCACTGAAAGCAACCCAAGCAGTCGTATAGATTTCATCTATCGCTCCATAAAATCTTTCAATCGGATTTTTTGTTCTATCGGGGAAAAATGCTATATTTTGCAAACAGAAAAAGCGAAGGTCGGTTGCACCTCAGCATCATCAAGCAAACTGGCTTCTACATTCTGTCTGCACAATCTTCGCATTGGTAAAACCAAAAAACTAAACCTATTAAAAGAGAAAAATTATGGAACCGATCATCAACTCACAACTCCCTGAATTCAAGGTTCAGGCTTTCCAAAACGGAAGTTTCAAACAGTATCCCACGAAGACGTAAAAGGTAAATGGGCCATTTTCTTCTTCTATCCGGCAGACTTTACCTTCGTATGCCCTACCGAGCTGGTAGACATCGCAGAGAAATATGACCAATTCCAAGCAATGGGCGTAGAAGTATATTCTGTAAGCACAGACTCGCACTTTGTGCACAAGGCATGGCACGATGCTTCCGAAAGCATCCGCAAGATTAAGTACCCCATGCTTGCCGACCCCACAGGCGTACTGAGCCGCGCATTCGGCGTGATGATTGAAGAGGAAGGCATGGCATATCGCGGCACATTCCTCGTAAATCCGAGGGTAAATCAAGATTGCCGAGATTCAGGACAACAACATCGGACGCAATGCCGACGAGCTGCTGCGCAAGGTAGAAGCTGCACAGTTTGTTGCCACACACGATGGAGAAGTATGCCCTGCCAAGTGGAAGAAAGGAGCGGAAACTTTGAAGCCGAGCATCGACCTTGTAGGAAAGATTTGATAAGTAATAGGAGGAGCGGGCGCTTTCACCATAGAAAGACGTCCGCTTTCCTTTAAGACGTCCGCAGTACTTGTACAGAAGTACTGTAGTACTTTCAAAGGAGTACCGCAGTACTTTCGAAGGAGTATTGGAGTACTTCCTCACAAGTTCTGCAACTACTCTATATCAAACATATTAAAAGACTATTTTCTCACCCCAAACACCCTATTAATCATGTTAGAAACAACTATATTAGACCAGGTGCGGAGCGTATTCCAGCATTTGGAAGCCCGCTACGTCTTTCACATCACCTATCATCCGGGTCACGAGCAGGCACAAGAGCTTATCGGATTCTTGAAGGATGTGGCAAGCTGTTCCGACAAGCTCTCCTGCCGGATGAGTGAGATAGAGAACCCCGTGTTGGAGTTCACATTGCTGAAAGACGATGTGGAAACCGGCATCAAGTTCCGCGGCATCCCCGGCGGACACGAGTTCACTTCCCTCCTACTTGCCGTGCTGAATGCCGATGGAAAGGGGAAAAATCTGCCGGACGAAGCAATTCGTCGCCGCATCCGGGCGTTGCAAGGCGACATCAGCCTGCAAACGTATGTATCGCTTACTTGCACCAACTGTCCGGATGTGGTGCAGGCACTGAACATCATCGCATTGCTGAATCCGCACGTCACCCACGAGATGGTGGACGGGGCGCTTAATCAAGAGGAAGTGGATGCGCTGAAGATACAAGCCGTGCCGTCAGTCTACGCTAATGGCAAGCTGCTTCACGTAGGTCGCGGTTCTTTAGGAGAGCTTTTGCAGAAGCTGGAAGAAGCCTTCGGCAGTGCTCCGCAAGAGGACGAAGCACCGATAGAGAGAGATTTCGACGTGCTGGTATTGGGCGGTGGACCAGCCGGAGCTTCCGCAGCCATCTACTCTGCACGCAAGGGCCTACGGGTGGCGATTGTTGCCGAGCGCATAGGCGGACAGGTAAAGGAGACGGTAGGCATAGAAAACCTTATCTCCGTGCCGCAGACTACTGGTGCAGAACTTGCCAACGCACTCCGCACACATATAGAGCACTATCCGATAGAGATTTTCGAGGAGCGTAAGATAGAGAAAGTAAAGTTGCAGGGAACGGAAAAAAGTGTCTCCACCGTAGGCGGCGAGGTGTTCCATGCATCGGCGGTAATCATTGCCACAGGGGCAAGCTGGCGCAAACTGAATGTGGAGGGCGAAGCGGAATACATAGGACGCGGCGTGGCATTCTGTCCGCATTGCGACGGTCCGTTCTATCAAGGCAAGCATGTAGCGGTTATCGGTGGAGGTAACTCGGGGATTGAAGCTGCCATCGACCTGGCAGGCATCTGCCGGAAGGTAACGGTATTCGAATTTGCCGATACACTGAAAGCCGACCAAGTGCTGCAAGAGAAAGCCCGGAGCCTGCCGAATGTGGAAATCTTTACCTCGTCACAGACCATTAAAGTTGATGGAAACGGGGAAAAAGTAACTTCTATCCGCACAAGGACCGCCTTACCGGCGAAGAACGCGACTTCCCGTTAGACGGCATCTTCGTGCAAATCGGTTTGGCAGCCAACAGCGCTCCTTTCCGCAACAAGCTGGAAACGACTCCGACCGGGGAGATTAAGATTGACGCTTTCTGCCGTACCACACTTCCGGGGGTATATGCGGCAGGGGATGTATCGAATGTTCCCTACAAGCAGATAGTCATTGCCATGGGCGAAGGGGCAAAGGCAGCACTCTCGGCATTCGATGACCGTATCCGTGGAGTGATTTAGAAAATATCACCCATAAAAGTATAGGCAGGGGGCACACGTTAAGGATTGGCAAGCTTCAGTTCCTGAATCAGATTTCCTGCCTTCCCATACTTCTCAATCATAAACAGTATGTAGCGTACATCTACCCCGATGGTGCGCTGCATCTTCGGCTCATAAAGGATGTCGCTGCTCATGGCTTCCCAGTTCCCATCGAAGGCAAGCCCCAGAAGTTCTCCTTTGGCATTGAACATGGCACTGCCGGAATTGCCTCCCGTAATGTCATTATTGGAGATAAAGCAGACATTCATTTCTCCCTTCTCATCGGCATATCTACCGAAATCACCGGAGGAAAGAAGGGATAGCAACTCAGGCTGCACTTCAAAATCCACATCGCCTGCATGGGCTCTGACTTTCTCCAGAATACCTTTCGCGGTGGTATAATAATCATATTCCGCTCCGTCGAAGGGGGCATAACCGCAGACAGTGCCAAAACTCAAACGCATGGTGGAGTTGGCGTCGGGATAGAAGTTACGGGATGCGTACATACGTCGCACGGCAGAGTTGAACAAACGTTCATTCCGCTCGATTTCACCGGAAGCCTGCTGTACCTGCATATTCATCTCGAATAGCTTCGTGATGAGGTCGATGCCCAAGTTGATGGCAGGGTCATTATATATCTGATAGGTGGTGTCCTGCTCCAGAAAACGCTTCAATCCACCGGGGGGTGGTCAGCTCCGAGCGGGCATAAAGACTATCCACATAGGTACGCTCGTTACCTCCGTATTCTGTCGCAATCGTCTGGTAGAGCTCGGGCAGATAGGTGGAATCCACTTGGGAGCGGTATTCTTTCAACAGTGCTGTAAACACTTCCTTGTCAATGCCCAAGTCCAGATTGGCATATTTCTCAACGATAGCTTTCAGATTGGCAACCACCGTTTTCTCTTCCCCCTCAAAGTCGAAGTTGAGGATGGACAAAGCAAGCTGCACCAGTTCCGGACCGTTCAGGAAAGATTCGGCAAAGTAAGCTCTGGCACGATAAGCATCACGGCGGCTCTTGTAGTTCAACTCCAGGTCGGAAAAAAGATGCAGCAGATGTTCCCGCTCCTCCGGTGTCTGCTGTATCCAGCGACGGAGTTCGGTCTCCATGGCACGCTTCTTGTCCAGCACATGCAGTTTCTTGATGGTGCGGTTCACTCCTATGCTGTTCTTCCAATAATTGGAACTTTCGTCGTATTTGGAAGCGTACTTGATGCGGATGCTGTCACGGCTATCCATTTCACGCTTCCAGATGGCCTGCTTCACACCACGGACATCTATCTGAGCCTGGTTGGTGGTGGTCATCATCTCTTCGATGCCAAAAGAGGAAAGATAGCGTTCCGTACTGCCCGGATAGCCCATCGTCATACAGAAGGAACCCTCACGATAGCCGTCCAGGGATATCGGAGCCACGTATTCGGGATGGTAGGGAACATTGTCGGGAGAGTAGTCGGCAGGACGGTTGTCTTTGCCGGCATAGATACGGAATACGGCGAAGTCGCCCGTATGGCGTGGCCATACCCGAGTTGTCAGTGTCCCAGCCGAACTTGCCCACTGAAGAAGGGGGTGCAAATACCAGACGCACATCATTGTAGTCGCGATAAACGGAAAGCCAGAATTCATTGCCTCCATAGTAAGCATCCACAATGCCTATCAGCGTGGAGTCTTTACGAGAAACCTCTTCGCCAATGACCAGCATCACCGAATCTACTACACTTGTACGCTCAGATTCGTTCATATCCGGTTTTACTGCTCCAAGTACCCGACGGGTCACGTCTTGCTGGTGCAAGAGGAAGCGGACGTAAAGTTCCGGATTAGGCAGTTCTTCACTAAGATTACGTGCCACAAAGCCGTCTTTCAGATAGTCGTGCTCCACAGACGAGTGTTGCTGTATGCTGCTGAAGCCGCAGTGATGATTGGTAAACACCAGCCCGTCCCCGGACACCACCACTCCGGAACAAAAGCCTCCGAAGCTGACTACCGCATCCTTCAGCGACGGGCGTTTCGTATTGTATAGCTTGTTGACAGACATCTGCAAGCCCAACTCTTTCATGGTCTGGCGTGTCTGCTTGTTCAGATTTCCCAGCATCCACATCCCTTCATCCGCTTGTCCCGGCAGAGAAAAAAGGAAGCAGACAGCTATCAGTATAAATCTTATTTTCATTCCGTCAATTCTTGTATTATTCAGTAATCAGCCTCAATTGCTTGGCACCCGTACGCGCCTTGAGCCACTCCGCAATCTTTTCCTTCTCGTGCGCACCCGGATGCTTGCCGAATTTCAAGACGGCAAGGGTCACAGTATCCACCCGTACAGAATCTACCGCCAGTTCAATCGCATGAGATATTGATACGGTCTTTACCGACGGGTAGAGCACTTTCAGTTCTGGGATAATCTTCTTGCCCAATTCATCGAAGGTTTTGTATCTTTCCAAATTCTGCTCCAGTGTGGCAATCTTCTGTTTCTGTTCCACCAGACGCTGCTCACTGTTCTTGTAGAAGTCTTCCATCACCATGGCACGGATGGAAGAAATATCCACCGCTTCATTGTTCATACCTTGGAGGACTATCAGCTTGGTATTGTCTAGCTTATAGTCTTTCATCTTGCTGCGGGCAATGGCGATGGAAGCTTCGGGCACTTCCTGCCCAATCAGCACGACACGTATTTCGTGGCCCTTGCCCTCGTGATGGATTTTCTTGTCCAGCACCTGCGTATTCTCAAAGGAGAGCTGCTCGTTGACAAAACGGTTGGCAGCACTCTCAAAGAAGGTATCCTGGACGATACCTACCGTCAGATAGACAGCGGGACACATGGTCAGGATAGCAATCAGGACGATATATTTACGTACTTTCTTCTCCCGGTTCTTATCCACAAACTCCTTGCGCTGGAAGTGCATCACGCGCACGCCCAGGAAAGTGGCAAGACTGATAAACACGGAATTGATGAAATAAAGATAGAATGCACCGAGGAAATAAATCAAGTTACCCGTTGCCAGCCCGTAGCCTGCCGTACAGAGAGGCGGCATCAAAGCCGTGGCAATGGCAACACCCGGAATCACATTTCCTTTCTCTTTGGTAGAGAGCGCCGTCACACCTGCCAAGCCACCCATCAAGGCGATGAATACGTCATAAATGGTGGGTGACGTACGTGCCAGCAATTCCGACTGCCCCTCGGCAACGGGACTCACCAGAAAGAAAATGGTAGCAGTGGTCACACTGAACAAGGTAGTTATCAAGAAGCTCTTCAAAGACCGCTTCATCAATTCAAAATCATTCAACCCCACAGAAAGCCCCACGCCCATGATAGGCCCCATCAGCGGCGAGATGAGCATGGCACCGATAATCACGGCTGTGGAGTTTACATTCAATCCCAACGAGGCCATGAATATGGCGAATATCAGAATCCAAAGATTGGCTCCTTTGAATTCTACTCCCTTACGGATGGAATCTACAGTTTCCAGTTCATTGTCCTTGTCTTTGCGCAAATCAAGATAGTCTTTCAGAAAAGTCTTGATAGCAAAGGTATTTCTGTTGTCGGTCGTCTTTTCTTCCATTATCAATTATCAGTTTTCAATTTTCTTTCAATGAAACGCCTCGTAAAACACTGCTGGTCATCTCGGCAGCAAAGTCCTTTGCCTTAATGCCAAGAGTTGGCAAGAAATCTGCCAAAGCACGTTTTTCCGGTGCCCCAAGTTTACGTTTAAGCATAGCAGTGTTCATGCGAAAAAGGAGCTTGGTGCCCTTACTACGTATGATTCCGAACCCCTTGTCATCCACACCACGCTCGTAAAGAACACCAGAGAGGCGTTTCTCTGTCTCTGCCAACTTATGGCGAGCCTGGACACGGTCGTAGTCAAGAAGTCGTTGCTCTATTACCTCTGCCACACGTGTTTGTACAGCAAAGTAATTTTGGGCAAAAGCAATCTCCGACTTACGAGGGTCACCATTTTGTGCCACAAGGTAGCAGGCATAGCGAGTGAGCATAAAGTCTTCAATGTCCTTTGATGCACCTTTAGGCATAAGTATCGTTTTACTGATGCCGGTAAAATGATTACTCGTCTCTACACCAGCGTTTAGGCAAGCCTCCTTAGCTTTTCCTAAAACATTCTCAAACGTTTGCCATTTGGCATAGCCCAGAATGGGATATAATTCGCGAGCACTCCAGCACTCCACGCCTTCGTATTCACACGCAATGGATTCGAATCTTGCGAGGAGATTCTGAATTGCTTCTGATTTAATCATACTTGATTCTGAATTTATTGTTTGCTCTTCTGCACAATCCTTGATTTCAAAACAATCTTTATGCGATTGATTTTTCTGTCCATTGTATCACTTCAGTTTTAATAACAGTACAAAAGTAATGCTTTTCTTGACAAAACTGTTAAATACGCAATGTTTATCAATCTAACTTCTCTAACCTCACTTCACCAGCCTACCAATGAACGGAATCTGCCTCAACGGCAAGTCGCACTTCACGATATAGGTCACAAAGAGCAGCAACAAAACGGTACGGTACGCCATACGCAGGTAAATATTTTCTATCGGGACATATTCGGCAGCCAGATAGAGTACTGCCGCAAGCAGCACATAACTACCGATAGCCTTCAGGTCATACTGAATGGGATACTTCTTCTGCCCTACGAAATAGGACAGAAGCATGGCGATGCCATAGCCACAAAATCCTGCCCAGGCACAAGCCATATAACTGTATCGGGGAATCAGAAGTATGTTCATCACTACCAGCACCGTGCAACCTATCAGGGAGAAGTAGGCTCCCCAACGCGTTTCGTCAATCAGCTTGTACCAGAAGGAAAGATTGAAATAGATACCCATAAAGATTTCGGCAGCCATCACGATAGGCACTACCCGCAATCCCGGCCAGTAATCAGGGCCGATGATATAGCGCAAAATATCCAGATAGAACATGACAGCCAGGAATGCCAGCAGTGTAAAGATGATGAAAAACTTCATGGCCTGCGCATATACCTGCTTATTGTCTTTGTCCCGGCTCTTTCCGAAGACAAAAGGCTCGTATGCATAGCGGAAAGCTTGTGTAAGCATCGCCATCACCATAGCAATTTTGCTGGCAGCTCCATAAATGCCCAACTGCACGGTAGCTTCCGCCTCATCCGGATAGACAAAAGGAAAAACTAATCTTATCGGCCACCTGATTCAAGATACCCGCCAAGCCAAGTACCAGTAACGGCAGACTGTAAGCAAGCATCCGCTTCAACAGTTTTTTCATCCAGCACATAAGCAAACCCGCGTAACTCCGGAATCATGCAAAGCATAATGGTAGAGGTGCATATCAGATTGAAAATGGAAGGCATAGCCCACGTCATCCCCATTTTCATCCCCTACATAATAGACCAGATTCAGTGCTATATTCAGGAAGATAAACAGCAGTTTGAGTGCCGCAAACTTAATGGGACGCTTCTTGTAGCGCAAATAAGCGAAAGGAATGCTTTGAATAGCATCCATCGCCACCACAATCATCATCATGCCCACGTACCAGGGATGCTCACTGTACTCCATCCATCCGGCAATAGGGTCGAGAAACAGCAGCCCCAATGCAAGGAAAGTAAGCGCCCCCATACTCACACTGAGTAATGTCGTGGAGTACACACGCATCGGGTCATCCTCCCCTTTATTGGCAAAGCGGAAGAAACCGGTTTCCATGCCGCACGTCAATAATACCAGCATGAGGGCCACCCACGCATATACATTCGTCACTACGCCATAGCCGCCACTCTGTGCGGACATCGCCATGGTATATACGGGCACCAGCAGGTAATTGAGGAAACGCCCCACAATACTGCTCAGCCCATAAATGGCAGTTTCTTTTGCCAATGATTTTAATCCGGCCACTTCTTTTTAATGATTAATGGTTAGTGATTAATGATTAATGAATCACTCGTCGCCAAACAAGGTACGCTGGCTACTATAGAGACTCCGCCCCAAATGCTTGTAGGCAAGCTCCGTCACTTCACGCCCACGGGGGGTACGTTTCAGGAAACCCTCTTTTATCAAGAACGGTTCATAGACTTCCTCTATCGTGCCGGCATCTTCGCCCAAAGCGGTGGCAATGGTGGTCAGTCCCACCGGGCCGCCTTTGAACTTGTCGATGATGGTGCAGAGTATCTTATTATCTATCTCATCCAGACCGTATTTGTCGATATTCAGGGCTTCGAGGGCAAACTGTGCGATTTCCGTATCGATACTTCCCGAACCTTTCACTTGGGCAAAATCGCGTACACGCCGCAGCAATGCATTGGCAATACGCGGTGTGCCACGGCTGCGGCTCGCAATCTCGGCGGCAGCCCTTACGGAGCAAGGCACATCGAGGATGCCGGACGAACGACGGATAATGCCGCTCAACACATCATCATCGTAATATTCCAGATGCAGGTTGATACCGAAACGGGCACGCAACGGAGCTGTCAACAGACCGCTACGCGTGGTAGCTCCCACCAGCGTGAAAGGATTCAAATCAATCTGTATGCTTCGGGCAGAAGGGCCTTTGTCTATCATGATGTCTATGCGGTAGTCCTCCATGGCTGAGTACAGATATTCCTCCACTACGGGGCTCAACCGGTGTATTTCGTCGATGAAAAGTACATCATTGGGCTCCAGGCTGGTAAGCACTCCGCCAAATCCCCGGCTTGTCAAGTACCGGACCGGAAGTTATCTTGAAGCCTACGCCCAGTTCGTTGGCTATGATATTGCTGAGTGTTGTTTTTCCCGAATCCGGGAGGGCCGTGAAGCAACACATGGTCCAGGGCCTCGCCCCTGAGACGGGCAGCCTTCACGA
>ENA-OQCV01000186-OQCV01000186.1-human-gut-metagenome-genome-assembly--contig:-NODE-186-length-17922-cov-1.599663_pt1 | contig 17922 bp, 27 predicted proteins | sample MGYA00242766_ERZ504592 | MGnify/ENA primary metagenome ERZ504592 (study PRJEB26092, sample SAMD00036315) | human gut metagenome | host: Homo sapiens | study: EMG produced TPA metagenomics assembly of...
GGAAAAATTCAGTCTCAGCAGAAAAGAAGCCGAAAAATATATGGAAAAAATTTCCTGCCGGTCAGATGATTATGCAAAAGAAACAGCCTGCGGACTTCCGGCCGCAGACTGTACTCTTTTTTCCGTCTGGCTAATTAATGATGGAACAGACGAATTCCGGTAAACACCATTGCCATCCCATATCTGTTGCAGGCATCGATAACCGCATCATCCCGTACGGATCCGCCGGGCTGTACGATATATTTCACACCGCTTCTGCGGGCGCGGTCGATGTTGTCAAAGAAGGGGAAGAAGGCATCGGATCCCAGAGTTACATCTTCCAGTTTATCCAGCCACTCTTTTCTCTCTTCCCTTGTAAAAACAGGAGGCTTCACCTTGAAGGTTCTCTCCCAAACGCCGTCCGCAAGAACATCCATATAATCATCACTCATATATACGTCAATAGCGTTATCCCTGTCCGCACGTCCCAGTCCGTCCGCAAACTGAAGGGAAAGCACCTGAGGTGACTGACGCAGGAACCAGTTATCCGCCTTGCTTCCCGCAAGACGTGTACAATGGATTCTGGACTGCTGCCCCGCTCCGATACCGATCGCCTGTCCGTCTTTTACATAACATACAGAATTTGACTGTGTATATTTCAAAGTGATCATGGAAATAGCAAGATCTATCTTCGCCTGTTCCGGTATCTCTTTGTTTTCTGTAACAACATCAGAGAAGAAGTCCTTATCAATATTCAGTTCATTTCTTCCCTGTTCAAATGTGATGCCGAATACTTCCTTATGCTCAAGCGCTGCCGGAACATAATCAGGATCGATCTCGATAATATTATAATTTCCTTTTTCTTCTGTTTTAATATTTCAAGAGCCTCCGGTTCATATCCCGGTGCGATCACGCCGTCGGAAACTTCTCTCTTGATCAATTTTGCGGTATCCACATCACACACATCAGACAACGAAATAAAATCTCCGAACGAAGACATTCTGTCTGCGCCTCTCGCCCTTGCATATGCGCAGGCCAGCGGAGACAACTCCCCGAGATCATCTACCCAGTAAATTTTCGCAAGCGTATCAGAAAGCGGAAGTCCGACTGCCGCCCCTGCCGGAGATACGTGTTTAAACGATGTTGCCGCCGGAAGTCCTGTTGCTTTTTTCAACTCGGACACAAGCTGCCATCCATTAAATGCATCAAGGAAAATTAATATACCCCGGACGTCCGCAAAGCACTTTGATCGGCAGTTCACGTCCGTCACTCATATAAATTCTGGACGGTTTCTGATTTGGGTTGCATCCATATTTTAATTCTAATTCTTTCATCTTCTTATCCGCTCCTTATAATCTTTATTTGCGATCTTTATTCGTGATCCTTATTCGTAATCCTTATTTCGTAATCTTTATTTATGATTTTTATTTACGATTTTCGTCTCATACTTTCCTGTCTCTATATCGATATAACGCACGAAAAGAGATACTTTATTATCTTCATTCAGGCTGTGCCATAACGTCTCGGTGAACTCGTCCATATCGTTCGGGATTCCGATCAATTTCGGTTCTCCTTCAAAAACTCGGCAAAGGATTCCCGTCACACATATAAGTATGGATAAAATGTCCCTCTCCCGCAACCGGATTCTCATATGCAAATGTATATCTGCAGCAGCTTTCCGGATTCCCGTTATTACTTTTCAAAATAGACATTGCATAGTTGTACGTTCCGTTTTCTATATGCATTACTCCGGAGATACGCGGCGTATAATTCGGACCGTCAGGTTCAAACTCGCGGGAGCGAAGTGACTGCTCGAATGTCATCTGCTTATCCATCCCTTCATAGATAGTATCTGTCTGATCTCCGTTTGTAACAATCGTTTTATTACCGAGGACACGCACCGGCGCATAAATAATAAGGCTCGGATCTTCCAGTTTTGCCGGATCAAACGCCTGTGTACGGATTCCTTCTCCTTCTTCCACAAACACACGGTTTCTGCTGTTCTCACTTCTTCCCATGATAAAGTAAGCCGTCACAGCCTTCGTTCCGTCCTGTGTTTTCCCGATAACGACCCTCTCCCCGGATAAGAATTGTTCTTCAGCTCTTCTTCAATAGACAGCATCTTCATTACACTGTATCTCCTTTCATCTCTCTGTTCAAATTTTCGTCTTCTTGTAAACTTTCCCATCGTCTGACTCAGACAGGTTTTTATTTCAAGTCTTTCATCCGCAGACGGACTTGCGTGATACGGTTGTCTTTCACTTCTTCGACTTTTAAATATCAGACCATCCGTTTCTATGATATCCGATCTTCTTTTGCGGGAATATGCCCCAGTTTTTCAATAAGATATCCCGACAGTGTATCATAATTTTCCGTTTCAAGCTTCAGTCCGAGTTCATCGTTCAAATCATCAATGAGAACTCCTCCGTCAATCTTGTATTCATCTTCTCTGACACACTCTATCTCAGGAACTACTTCCTCATACTCTTCGTTAATATCACCCATGATCTCTTCAACGAGATTTTCGATCGTTACAATTCCCGAAAAGCCACCGTACTCATCGACCAAAAGCGCCATATGATGCCGTGTCTCCTGCATAATCCGAAACAGTTCATCCGCTTCCTTTGTTTCCGGAATAAAGAACGGTTGACGAAGCATCTGCCTGACATCTCCTTTCTTCAACGGATGTTTTCGCATCTCGATCATCATATCTTTTACATGAAGCACACCGATAATATTATCAATGTTTTCTTCATATACCGGAATCCGATTATGTCTTGTCTCAAGGATCTCATCGATCATCTCCTCAAACGGATCGTCAATATCAAATGCTATCACTTCTCGCCTCGGAACCATGATCTCTCTTGCAGTCCTTCTGTCAAACTTAAACACCGAATCGATCATCTCTTTTTCGTCATCGTCAAATGTACCGCTTTCATTTCCCATTTTTAAAAGCGCTTTCACTTCCTCTTCCGTCACCGCTTCTTCCTCATCTTCCGTTTTCATCCCAAGAAGCTTTAACACAAGCTTCGTAGACATGGAAAGAAGTTTGATAAACGGAGACAGTATGATCGATATATAGTGTACCGGCATTACCGTAAACATACAAAACGCTTCCGCTTTCTGCAGCGCGATCCTCTTCGGAACAAGCTCGCCGAACACAAGGTTAAAAAACATCAGCACAAGCGTCACCCCATTGTAAGCAATCTGCGAACTGTACGGAACGCCTGCAGCCTCAAGTGACTGCGCCAGAACAGGCGAAATCCCCGACGCTGCCGATGCCGACGAATAAAATCCCGCAAATGTGATCGCAACCTGAATCGTCGAAAGAAACTTCGTCGAATCCTCAAATAAACCTTCGATCACTTTGCCTTTTTATTTCCATTCATCCGCCATACTTCGAATCCGGTTCTTATTCACCGATACGACCGCCATCTCCGCCCCGGCAAAAAAAGGCGTTCAGCAAAGTGAAAAATAACAACAACAGCAAGTTAAACAAAATAGAATTCCCCGCAGGGTCTGCGTCCATAAAAAAGTACTCCTCCTGAAATAAATTATTTTCAGGAGAAGTATATCATGCGCCTATCATTTTAGCAAGTTGACGCCGGTAATTTTTGCATTCGCCATTTTTACACACACGCTTTAACTTCATATTCGTTGTCCAGGGAAAGCCGCAGTTTATGGAAGCATATGACCTGCCGCCATATAGATCGCATACCATTCTTCCCGTGTAAGAGTGATCTCGCATGCCTTACAGATCTCCCTAAGCCTCTGCAGATTCATTGTGCCGGAAAGAACCTGCATGTGCGCGGGATGTCTTAAAATCCACGCGGTGGCGATCGTTGTATCGCTGACCCCGTACTTTCCTGCAATCTCGCGGATTTTTTGCGTTTAGAACCGCTAAACTTGTCGCTGTTTAAAAATCACTCCTTCGATCATTCCGTACTGAAATGGCGACCATGCCTGAATCGTAATGTCATGCAGCCGGCAATAATCTAATACGCTTCCATCCCGGTCAACGCTTCCAGGCGTCGTCATATTTACTTCCACTCCGCTCGCGATCATGGACGCATGAGCAGCGCCAAACTGGAGCTGATCCGCCATAAGCGGCTCACTCACATATCTGCTTAGAAGCTCCATCTGCATCGTATTCTGATTCGATACGCCGAAATATCTCACTTTCCCCGACGTATGCAGCTCCTCAAAAGCCGCCGCTACCTCTTCTGGTTCCATGAGCGCATCCGGTCTGTGAAGAAGAAGAGAATCCAGATAATCTGTTCCGAGTCTTTGCAGAGAATCTTCTGCTGATTTTATGATGTGCTCTTTAGAAAAATCGTACATCACCCCCGGCACAATTCCGCATTTGCTTTGAATCCACATATCTTCACGGCTTATTTTCGCTTCTTCCGCCGCCTCTTTAAAACGCTCTTCGCAGACTCCCCCTCCGTAAATATCCGCATGATCAAAAAAATCGACCCCCTCTGCCATTGCCGCATCAACCAGCTTCGCCGCTTCTTTTACGGTCAGTTCTTTCATGCGCATACATCCCATGACAATAGCCGGAACCTGTTTTTCCCGTACTTCCGAAATTCACTTTTTTCATCTGCATTTCCACCTCTTTCTTCCTTGCTGTTACTTATATTGTAAACGCTGTAAACGATAGTCGTTTCCCATGTTGGATATCATAACCGATATCCAAGTTCATATGCTCCACGCACAGCTTCCAGCGCCTGCGCCACTTCTTTTGCATCTCCGATCACATATGTTTCATAAGTGTCTTTGATTTCTTCATACAACGGATTCCATGCCTTTGAGCCAACCGCGCATATCACATGTGTAAATCCCGGATATTTCATCTCACCTTTTTTTGGTATCTGCGATAATTGTTCCCGCATCAATCTTTTTGACTCTGCGCCTGTAATCATCTGTACATTTTCCTGTCTGAGACGAGCCATAGTCGGCACAAGATTATTCGGAACCATTCCCTGACCTATGCTGTCTGTCATCTCGATAAGAGCTGCTCTTGCCGCTCCTCTGGAATGATGAAGCACATATTCCGCCGTTTCTATTCCAACCATTCCTCCTCCGATAATCGCTGCATTTCCGCCGAGAATCGGAACTTTTCCGCTCAATACGTCATTTGCCTGAATCATAGTTTCCTTGCCTTCTACCGGAAGTACGATAGGTTCTGCTCCTGTTGCAAGAATTACGATATCCGGATTCTCCGCTTTGATCACATCTGCATTTACTTCTATCTCATAGCGAATCTCTGCACCATATCTGTCACATTCCTGCAAAAGATATACGATCCATTTTGAAATTTCTTGTTTAAACGGAGCGCGGCATGCCAGATTCAACTGACCGCCTGCTTTTTTACTCTTTCTCAAATACGACCACATGATGTCCGCGTTTTGCAAGAATTCTTGCTGCGGCAAGTCCGCCGATTCCCGCTCCGACGACCAGAACATTCTTTTCGGATCCGCCGGCTTTTCCTCGAACTCTGTCTCTCTTCCCGCCAACGGATTGATCACGCAAGACGCCGGACGTCTTTTCGTCTGTTCGCCCACACATCCGACTCCGCAGCCCGCACAAGGAGCGATCTCGTCATAGCGTTTTTCTTCTGCTTTCTCCACAAAATCCGGATCTGCCAAAAGAGCACGGCCAAGCACAACTCCGTCAACTTCATTTGTTTCAATCACATCTTCCGCCAACTGTGCATCCAGGATTTTTCCGACCGTAATCACCGGTTTTGCAGTTATCGCTTTAATCGCCCGAGCCTCTTTTAAGTTCGTAAACTCTTCTTCTCCATGACATGGAATAATCTTATTGCAGCGCTCGTACTGTGTTCCTCCACTGATTTCAAAACAATCGACTCCGTGTTTTTCCAGATAAGGGATCAGACGTTTCATATCTTCCAATGTATTTCCCTGTGGATCTCTTTCGCTTCCGGACATTCTTAAAACGATCGGGAAATCTTCTCCGCAGGTTTCTTTGATCGCATCCAATACTTCAAACAACAAACGGGCGCGATTCAACAGACTTCCTCCGTATTCATCTGTACGTTTATTTCGTAAAGGTGACAAAAACGATCCAAGAAGCATATATGCATGGGCACAATGCAGTTCTATCCCGTCGAACCCGGCCTCTTTCGCATTTTTAGATGCTTTTGCATAAAGAGCGACAATTCCCGGCAGCTCTTCTTTGGTCAGTTCCCTTGTCATCTGTCCCATAGAATTCGGATAAGAACTGCTGGCCACCGGCGCCACTCCGAAAAATGCACTGATACTTTCCGGACCCGGATGCGTAATCTGCGGAATGATCTTACAGCCATAAGAATGAACTTTGTCTGTAAAGCTTTTGTAATTTTTTGATACTTTCTTCATCCCGAAAACAAAGTGTATTTCCAAGATACGGAACATTCGGATCAACACTTGTAGCGTCTCCGATGATACATCCCACACCGCCTTGCGCACGCCTGAGCCAGTAAGCTTCCATTTTCTCATTCACAGTACCATCCTGACTTTCATATCCCAGCGACATCGGAGCCATAAAAGTTCTGTTTTTTCACTTCCATTCCCGCAATCTTAAGCCGGGGTAAACATTGTTCTCATACGCTTTATCCTCCTATATTTCTACAGTGTTCTTGCCGCTTCAAATCCTTCCGCGATCGCATCCAGAGCACGTCTTGCGGAATTTTGCGTCTCCGATCACGCGGCACGGAATCTGGCCCTTTTTTCACATTCTTCCACAAGTAAATGTGAATCATTTGAAGCAAATCCAACAGCAAATACCGCGCAATTACACGGCACAAGAGTTTCATCTTCCAGCACAATTCCTTCTTCCGTAAATTTACACACTTTGCTGTTTGGAAGCATTTTCACCTGCATCTGCTGCAATTTCATCATAACGGCAATCTTACGAAGGCTGCCCAGATCGCTTCCGATCTCATCTTTCATTTCCAAAACAGTTACATCACATCCGTCTGTCGCAAGAGTATCCGCTGTTTCCAGTCCTACCAGACCGCCTCCGATAACAGCGACTTTTCCTTTCGGACACACTTCATGCCTGAGAACTTCCGGTGCTGATGCATGCTGCAACTTATCCATACCTTCTAACTTAATCGTAATCGGAGAAGAACCGATTGCCAAAATAACAGCGTCCACATCTGCATCCTTCAACATTTGTGCATCTACTTTTGTATTCTTATATACCTTTACAAGCTTTTCTACCTGTTCGGCCATCTCAAACGCCGCCGCCTTCATCTCAGCCTTGCCCGGCGCTTCTCCGGCAAGAAGAAATTCTCCTCCTAATGTGTCAGAAGCTTCAAACAGCGAAACTTCATGTCCTCTTTCGTGCAGGATCTTCGCAGCCTCCATTCCGGCAACACCTCCGCCGACAACCCATACTTTCTTCGGAGTTTCCGTTTTACTTAAATCGTACTCTGATTCATGACCGATCATCGGAGTTTCTCATACAAGTAATATGAGGACGGTTTGCAACATCGGTAAAGCCATCATAGCAGCCCTGATTACATCCTACGCAATGTACAATATCGCCGATTCTGCCTTCGTGCGCCTTATTCGCGAATTCCGGATCTGCAAGCTGCGCCCTTCCCATAACAACCATATCTACTTTGTCCTGAGATATGATCTCTTCTGCCAGCGCCGCCGTATTGATCCTTCCTACTCCGACAGTCAACATCCCTGTCTCTTTTCGGATTCTCGCCGCATTGTCAATATTAAATCCATTTGGCACATCAATAGGCGGAACTTCATACATAGACGCCGCCGTAATGATATTTCCTCTGGATACATCTAGAACATCAACGCCATGCTCTTTTGCAATCTTACAAAATCGAATCACATCTTCAATCGTAAGACCGTTTTCCAACATGTCGTCCTGAGCGTCAATTCTGATAAACAACGGCATCCCTTCCGGCATATTTTTGCGAATTTCATCAATTACTTCCAACGGGAATCGACATCTGTTCTCAAAACTTCCTCCATATTCATCTTCCCTGTGATTGAAGCCCGCACTCAGAAATGAATGAGGAAGGTAATTGTGCGCCAGATGAAATTCCAAGCAGTCATATCCGGCTTCTACCGCTCTGGCAGCCGCTTTTCCATAGCATGCGATTACTTCCTGAATCTGTTCTTTTGTAATGGCTTTGATCATATAAGCGCCAAAATTCATATCCGAAACAACCAGCATCTGCGCCTTCGGATCCATGCATGCGGCAATAGATCCCTGCCAAAGCTGAATTCCTGCTTTCCCGCCGTTTTCATGGATTGCATCTGTCAGTTTTTTGATGTCCTTCAATCAAGTAATCTTCACTGATAGATACAAAATGCGCCGGCGCACTTGGCGTATGTACGGCGGCTACTTCTACAATATTCAGTGCGCATCCGCCTTTTGCTCTTGCAGCGTGGTAAGCAATCAATTTATCTGTCACTGCCCCGATTTTCCGCCGCCATTCTCGTTCCCATAGCCGGCAAAATAATTCTGGTTTTTCAGCTCCATATCACGAATCTTAATTGGAGCAAATAAATGTTCAAACATCTTTCTGTCACCTCCGGTATTTTGATTTCATTATAAGGCGAAGTACAGAAAATAGATATTCAGATATTTTAAAATTATTATCAATTATTTACTTTTCATACTACATCTGAATTGACTTGGCGTTTGATTCATATATTTAAAAAAACTGCGCTGAAAAGATGAAATACTTCCAAATCCAACGTCACTGCTGATCTGTGTAACAGTCCGGTCTGTAGCAACAAGATAACTGCAGGAAATCTGAATTCTTACTTCCTCCAACAATTCCAAAACACTTCGTCCAAACACCTCCCGCGCTCTTCTTTCAAGCAAATGCGCATTCTTTTTCAACACTTTCTCCATTTCTTTCATCTGAAACGGATCATGGAAAAATTAAGTATAAGATAAACCAAAATCTGCAGTGCCTCTTCCTCCGAATGCATTTGCATACCGTTTCCTACATTTTGTTTCTGGTATTCTCTGACGCTCACGTTCATATAACGTTTAAATACTCTGTAAAAATCTTCGATATTAGTAAATCCGAGATAATCACTGATGTATTGGATATTCAAATCCGGAAAATGCAGAAGGGCACAGGCATTAAATATCTTTCCCATTTTCTGAAGCTGAAAAAAAGTATAACCACACCGCCGCACAATTTTACGATTCAATGTTACCGTTGTCATCCCTGCCGCTTTGGCATACTCTTCCATTGGTACTGTTTTGCTTGTATCCAACAGCACCCTTTGAATAACATCCCATACACAGTCTTTTTCGGAATCCTCTTTTTTCTTTCTCTCCATAGCGTATCTGCAGTACAATGCATGTAACTGCATGGCAAGGTAGATATTCATATTATACAGCAGAAATTTTTCTTCCTGCTCTTCAGCCAACAAGTCGTCTAAAACACGAAGAACCCTCTGTTTTTCTTGCGCATTCAAAACAAATAAAGGGGGAACGCCATACATCAGCACCTCATTTTCATTTTCTTTGTGCTGTTCAAAACACAAAAACATAAACAGACCGATATGAAAAGAAACCTTTACGCAGCGCAAAGGTTTTCTGATCTGTTCGATTCTATCAAAAATGATGCATGTAAAGGCAGCAGAAAACGCCCTCTTTCATTTGATATTTATCTCCGTTGATCCAAATATCGGCGTCACCGCTCTTAACATAATATATCTCTGTCCTTTCATGAAATTTTTTGTTCGAGCGGCTTTTTAATCTCGATCTCTTCTGCATGAATCTGTTTTTCTTTTAAATTATAGTAATCACTTCCTGTAAACCAATCCTTCTGATACCACATTTTGATTTCCTCACCGTTTTCCTTTTTTTCAGATCTGGATTTTCTTCGATCACTCCTGATCGCATTTTATATTATAATCCTTTAGCGTCAGATGATCCCAAACGGCAATTACTTCCTCAGCGCTTCCATCATGCTTTCCTGATATGCCGATCTTCGTTTCTTATACATCGCTTCCCTTATTTCCTGCAGTTCTTGAACAGACACCTGCTCCAGCGTTTTTTCATCCGCCTGTCGCTTAGTTCTACTTCCGATAAATATGTTTCATACAAATCCGCCTCATACTTCCAAAGTTTCAGCCGCTCTCCATATCGGACCTTTAATTTCTGTGCGATCAAAAGCCCCTCCGGATCAAAATCCCCCGCATACCAAAAAACAGTGTCGCACGAAAATTTATCCATAAGAATAAGTACCGCCAGACGTAATTGCCCATTCCCGCAGATCACAGTCCGCTGCGGATACTCCCTTATCAATACAGAAAATACTGCCGGATTTTCCACAACGTATACCTGACTACTCTGTCCACAGACCTTCTCTAATCTTCCAATCGTCTGTAACGTCAATTTTACAGGCTCTCTATTCTCAAGAAAACCTTCAATGCCTTCATGTAAACCGCCGTCCGGTTTCCATCCGTGAATCCCATATGCCAGCGCATCATTCGATACTTCATCTTTCAAAATCCCTGCCTCATAATAGATTCTGTTTTTATACTCTGCTCTGGAAAGTCCTTCTTGTTTTGAAATCGAAATTCCTTTCTCCAAGATAATTAAAGAGTAGTTTTTCCCCTGTCTTCCCTTCATCAAAATAATGGGGATTTCCTGTGACATTTGCCGAAAACACAGCTAACAATTCTTTCTGCTTTTTTATCTTGAAAACCACTTTCAAATTTTTGGCAAATCCCTGTCGTTACATACGTTAGAATGCTCCTCAATTCCTCCGGGCTTTCTTTGTATAACTGCGTAATAAGCAAATATCCCTCTTTCTTTTCCTCCAATATGCTGCGCAGCCATTCTCGTCCGCTTTCATCCGAAATACTTTCCAGTATCTCCGCAAAATAATCTTCTCGCCTTTTCGACTCTGCCAGTTCGATTTCCTTTTTTACCTGCAGCGGCTCTCCAAAATAAGTTTCCAGAATCAATTCCCAGGTTAATCCCGCAAATTTACTGGATTCCAAACATTTTTTCATTAAATCCGCAGAAATTGTTATTGTCTTATTACTTGTATAATCCCTTTGAAAAAAACTCCTCCTAATTGACTTTTCTCTTCTCTGCTCAGCGACGTAAGCATCGCCGTTCCCCCAAAGTGGCCAAGACCGACATATTTATCCCGCATTTTCAGAAATAGTTTTTTCATATACCGGACGCGCCTTGAAATACAGCATGCATTCTTCTAACAGATCGTTTGTTTCTGTTTTATCCATGACTCAAGTCCTTTTCTGTTACCATACTTTTTATATTTCCATTCCAGACATACCGAATAACCGTAACATATTTCGCATTCTCCGGGCGGACAAGCTGATAGATTGCCAAAGCCGGAACCGTATCATAATCTCCCCAGAGAATCTGTGAGTTGATCATAAAATTAAAGTCAAACTTCACCATCAGCCGGAACATGTCCCGAATATTCATTTCATCTACTCCCGCGAATGCCTCGTCCAAGGAAATCAAATACGGAGCATCCTGTCTTGCCCCTGCATATTTTGCTACTACTGCCGAAAATAGCGGCACGTACATCGACATCGCCTTTTCTCCGCCGCTAAAAGTAAAGAATACGCGGTCTGTCAGTTCCCTTTTCTTCTCTCCTGTTTTTTTGACATTCCAATTGAAACTCAAACCATTGACGATAATCCAGCACATTTCTCATAATCGCATGAAAAGACTGCACATTTCCCAGATCATTTGCAGATTTTCTTGCCTCTTCGATCTTAGATCGAAAATGTCCGGATAAACTGCTGCGCCTCTTCCGGACGCATAATTTCGGCATCTTTTTGCAGAAGTTCTACAAGTTCCCTCGTATCCAGCTGTTCTTCTTTCTCCGCCCGCTTATTTTTCCCAACGCAGACTCAGCGTAAGTCCGCTGGAAGTCTTCATAGACTCCATCAATGTGTTCATTTTCTCAACCCCATCGCTTACTGGCCCTGAATTTTTTGCCCGCGAATTTTTCTTACTGATCGTATTGGCAAGAATATCTTCAAATAACTCTCTGTCCTTATCACTCAAAAGCCGACGCTGTACCTCTGCATCTTCTTTCATTCTGGCAATCAGTTCTTTAAACTTGATCGTGATTCCTCTATACTTAGCAGAAATATCGATTCGTCTCATACTTGTGTCGAAAACTCCGCTCTCCTCATCCAGTTCTTCAAATAATGACTGCAGCGTAACCTGATATTCCAACAGATATCCCCTATTCATATGATATACATTTTGCAGATTCTCCAAAATCTCACTGTGCCTTTTATTTCCGAATCTCCCCATAAACATCCTGCATATCTTCTCCGCCCGTTCTTCCGCATCGTCGCTTACCGCAAACGGACACTCTACATATCCAAGCTGATATTCCATTTCAAAAGCAGTGCAAAATCTGTCTTTCTGCTGTCTGTACTTTCCAACTGAAACTTCTATATCTCCCAGTTTTTCTATAAATTGCTTTTTCTTTTGTTTCCAAATGAGAGCTTTGTGTAACACTCGCCTCAATCTCTGACGGCAGTTTCTCCAATCGCTCTATGCAATGTTCCAATCGCTCCCTGATTTCCTCATAATCCGTCAAAGCAAGCTGTTCCATCACTGAATTCAGACTTCCCCGCTTTTCCCGTTCATTTCGTATCATATGATTCAAATCGTAGCGGATATCATCCAAATCGGCGTCAATTCCTTCCAAATATTCCTTCTGCACCTTTGCAGAACTAATTCCATTCCTATAATTTCCATAGGAAATCTGTACTTTCATCAACTCTTCTTTATACTCGGTCAAGGATTCTTCTGCTTCCGTAAACACATCCAGACGCGGGGGCAGATAACACTTCTGACATACTTCCTGCACCCGCAGCCGAACTGCATCCAGACTTTTTCGTTCTTTTTCTACAATACCTTTCTGGATCTGTACTTTACACTCTATTTCTTCCAGAATATTCGTTTTCTTTTCTAATTCTTTTGCTGCCACTTTCAGATCCTGTTCTTTCGGAAATGATTTCCACTCTGTTTCCAGACAGCTTTTCCTTTGCTTTAATTGTGTAATTTCGTCTTCCGCTATTTGAATGGTATCTTCCAGCCTCCGACACTCTGCTTCTAGTTCCTGTATCTTCTTTATGCGATACTGCTCTCTTGCATAAGCTCCTATAAAACATGGCGTATAATTTTTCGTAACCGTTCCTTCTATGATTCCGATTCCATAATTTCCTCTTTTATCGATCCATGTCCTGTTTTTTTCCTATAGACTCACTTATCGTCTCTTCGTCCTGTTCCTTCCAGCCGATTGCTGTTAATATACGGGAAACATTCTGGTACAGAAGAATATCTCCCTCTTCGTTGTCTACATCCAGAAAATCCATAATGTTATTTCTTACATATGCGGCATCACTGAAAATATAACGGTCACATACCCCCGCATCCAACGCCAGCGCCTGTTCTCTATATTCTTCAGGCACAATCAGCGCATCCAGTATGCCCATATGCAATAGCGCTTCTTCCAGATATGCCCGCTGTGTTTCATCCAATTTTCCGTCAAAATCAATTACTTTATATAACTGCAAATATGGAATTCCTTTTTCTTTCAAAAGCCGTCGATTCTTTTCCACTACTTCACTGCGTTCCGGCTCCGGCTCCTTTTGATTCTTCCACTGTTCCAGTTCTTCGCAAATTCCGTCTTTCTCCAATCGTCTGTCGGACAATTCTCTGCTCTGCTGTAATACTTTTCCCGAAAGTTCCTGACTTTTCCGCTCAAATTCACCATTTGCCAATCCGCGGATATTCCAATAATCGGTTTCCGTTGTATACTTCTCAATTTCCCTTGCCATTTCCTGCAATAGATCTGACTGCAGATGCAGCTCCGCATTCTCCTTTTCCCAACGATATACCGATTCTATTGTCTCCTGTTTTACTTCATGAAACTGATTTTCATATTGAAGGACTTCTCGTTCCGCTTTGTTCTTTTCTTCCTGATAGGAATCCAATTCCTGCAAAAATCTACTGTATCTTTCCTGACAACCCTTTTCTTCTTCCAGCGTCGTTTTTCCAAGACGGACCTTTGTCATATAATCCTTTAATAATTCTGAATGAGCCTGAAAAGAATACTGCTCTCCTTTCTGCTCTGTCAGCTCTTTCTTCATAAATGCAAATTCATCGAAAGGAACCCCCGCCATCTCTTCTTCCATATACTCCAGACTGTTTTCAATTTCTTCCCAAAGCATTTCATTTTTCTGAAATTGAAGTTGTATTTTCTGCTCTGTTTCCTGATATTTTTCTTTTTTCTCCTCTTCCTGCCTCTGTTTTCCTGTAATATTCTTTTTTAATCCTTCTAGTTGACTTTAATTTCAACTTCCCTCTGCTTTAATTTGACCGTATCGCTGTCAGACAATGATTCCTTTTCCGCCTGATCTTCCGGCGTCGTATATCCCATAATATCCTGTGTGAAATTTTTCATAAAATATCTGGAGACACCTGTAATTTTCATAGAGTACTTCACTCGTATCATCCCTCGCAAAATTCTCTTCACTTCCATCATTCAAATTCAGGATTCCACAGTTCACACAATACTTGATCACCTTGATCAAATGTCTTCGATACTGATATACTGTCCAGTCAATCTGCTCCTCCCTGTACTGCCCCTGTATATATTCTGTCAGCTCTGAAAGTACAAATTGCTCTTCGGCTTCTTTTCTTCCAGAAACATTAAAATCATACAGGAAAAAAAACATATTCTATTTTCCGGGTAAATTCTTGAATTCCCATCCAGTTCTCCGGTGTCGCCGGCATCTTTTCCACTTTTACAAGATAAGGATTCACGATTACCTGATACCCCAGCTTTTCCATCAAGAATTTCTTAACCGTTCCTAATTCATCCTTTATCTGATAATATAATTCTTTTTCCCGACTCTTCAAAATCCAACGCCGTTCCAGCAGAATTTCCAATGCTCTCATGACTTCTTTTTAAATTCCCTTCACTCATTTTTCTCGAATACAATCACATATGCCGGCATTTGCAGATTACCGTCCGATGATTTCAAAATGCAGATTTCCTCTGTATCCGACTTTTCCACACGATAAACCTGCCCATCCTCTGTTTTCCCCTGAAGACTTTTATTCTCCAATGCTTTGGAAAGCCATGTCAGAAATACATCTCTTACATGCGGCTCTATCTCGGGAAGCTTTGCAAACTCCAGACGATTATCCTGAATATAACTTTTCAAGATCCTGCGTTCTTCCTCTAATCGCTGAATCGTAGCAATGCCGCATTTTCTTCTTTTTCTTTCGAGCGGTCAACAATCCCGCTTCGTTTTGCTTTTTCTTTATATGTACGAATCCTCGGCGTCACAGTCACGATATACGGTTCTTCCTCGAACACGCCGCTGTTGATACTCTCGGTCTGACGCCACGGAAGCCCTTTTAAATGCAGCGGCTTTTCAATGCCAAATACAACAGCGGCCAATCTGCGCGCCTCAAAAATATTCTTACATTTTGAAAACATCACCGCAACCTTATGATACTCTTCCCGCCGATTCGCCCCCGCATTGCTCATTTCACTGATTCTTGCCGCATACCTTGTAATCTTTCGTATGATCTCATTCGTTGTGTCAAATACCTTTGCCGCCTCAGAATCCTTTCCGTCTGTTCCGGTAAACCATTCCTCCAGACTCTGCCAACGGCCATATACTTTATCTGCAATCAAATCTTCCTTCACTTCCACATCGATTCTCGGAATCAACAATTCATACTGTATAACTTTTTTCCAGCAAACACCTCAAAACCTGCCTGTCCGTATTCTTCAGACATTGTTCTATAAATGCGGCATTGACCTGCAGACTCCTCACGAAACTTCTCAAATACTCGATCAAACGGTCTTTGAACACAAGAAACTCTGTCGTTTTCATCATTTCTTCCGCTTTTACACTGTTCAACTCCCGCATATAATCCTGATAATTCTGATTCAATCGTATAAAATCATTATTCAAATCATTCCACCATGCATAGATATGCTCCTGATCTGCTTCTGTAATCTCAGAAATCTTGCGCAGATTGATGCGAAGTCTCTCCAATAATGTAGGTTCCAACGAAGAACTTTCAATAAACAGATTCTCTACCCGGATAACCATTCGCTCAATTTCTACCGTAGCTTCAGACAACTGATACCGGAACTTTTTATTCTTAAACTCCTCGATAGTCGCAACCTTTCTCGTATCCTGAATTGTTACCAGATTCCCCCATGCAGTCAAAGCCGCCAAGTCCTGCTGACACTGCTCAGGCGTATATTCTCTAAAGTATGCATCTTCCTTTAATTCTTCATATACCTCTTCCTGATACAGCCAATACTTCAGCTTTTCATATTTCAAATAAAAAAGCCGCATGATCGGACGATACCTGTCTGTATTATCCACATTCAGATATTTTGCTTCCGTCATCGGCTTCCTCACCGTCTCCTGTATTCTCATAACTTGTCGTGCTCCTTTGAAATATGATGATTCACTGCGCCTTAGTTATCAGCGTGCTACCATATATGTATTATATCAAAGACGAGAATAAAATCGAAGATTTTATTTATAATTTTCCTTAATAATAACTCATTTTTAAAAACTCCCCAGAACCGGAGTCCTGAGGAGTTGTAAATTCTTTTGAAATTGTACGTTCCAAAAAAGCGTATGATTAACGTTTAGGTAACTGGGAACGCTTGATTTTACTGGGTTCTTGGAATGTGGTGTTGCAAACACGTTACAAACGCAGGGGCTTCTCATTACTCCTCAGAGCACCTCATAGACTTCAATTAAGAAATCTGACAGCAAGTTCCTGAATAGCAAGTATTGGACCTTGTGCATATGTTTCTTGGAGATACATTCTTTCCAGACGTTCTGTTTCTTTCGTCAAAAAAGAAAGCATTTCTACATCTCCTCGAAATCCAATTACTAAGCACAACATAGATTTGAAATATTCATTCCGAATATTAGAGTATTCTTTCATAAGCCAATTGCAACAGTTTTCTTCACAGTACAAGAAAAAATAAAGCGTATTTCTCTAAAGATATCCTGCCCGTTTTTCATAGCTTTTTTCTTTTATCCATGTCATCAGCACTATTTCGTATTCCAATAATTTTCCTCTTAATCTGCTTCAGTTCCCTCCTGATAAAGGCTTTCGCTGAAATCGCATTGGCATATTCAACAGCTTCAGACTCAAGATATGAACTATATTCAAATTTAGCTGCCGAGAAAGGTATATCTGGGTGTTTATCTAAAAATTTATGTACTTCCTTTTTTACTAATGGTTGCCATAATGTTTCACAACCTCCTCCAGCAATGGCAAATCACAACATCTTTCCTTTATTTTCTTGTCATTGCCATTCAATTCTTCATCTTTCTTAAAAAGAGTATCTCTTAATCATTTTTGCTGTCAACTGAAATTTGTTCCCGATCAGCTTTAATACACTTATATTGATTTTGAAGCAAACGCTGATATTTTGAATCTTCCATTGCATCAATATCAATAAGAAGTAATGCCGATTCCACAACCGGTATCATATTATTAAAGTTGATTGCACCATATATTCCCTGATTAATTTTCCTAAAATCTTTTGTGTTCTTCAATTTTACGATGCTTTTCTTTGGGCGATGTAAATGGTGTATAATATTTTATTCCATCAATCTCAAGCACCACGCCTACATACGGCCGCTTTCCCTTTTTATTATCTACAACTTTGCATCATATTTTTTCAAATAATTAATGTATTCATCTTTGATATTATAAATTTCATTTTCCTCATCTGTCAAAAAAGAGACGACTTCACTCGCCTCTTTTTCAGGTTCTCTCTTTATGGTGGAGACTCACCGCATTTTTTAGGTTCTCTCTTTATGGTGGAGACTCACCTGCTTTTTTAGGTTTCCACTTTATGGTAGAAACTCACCT
>ENA-OQCV01000187-OQCV01000187.1-human-gut-metagenome-genome-assembly--contig:-NODE-187-length-17878-cov-4.114360_pt1 | contig 17878 bp, 17 predicted proteins | sample MGYA00242766_ERZ504592 | MGnify/ENA primary metagenome ERZ504592 (study PRJEB26092, sample SAMD00036315) | human gut metagenome | host: Homo sapiens | study: EMG produced TPA metagenomics assembly of...
ATGTTATGAACAGTACTATACATCGCTTCATAATCCATGTATATATAATTAAACTTTGGATGAGAATAAGCTTTTTTACGGCCTCTCCCTTCAAAGATACAAAAAAACCGCTTCAACAATGTACAAAAACAAGATAAATGTGACAAACAAAACAAATAGCTCAGAGCTTGTTTCCCCTTACATAGGCTTCCTTTCCATTTTCTGTACGGAGTTATCAGCGCCTATCGGCCGTGATGCGCTCTGCCAACGGCCGTCAACCACTCGACTAACGACCGTCAACAAGGTGCTTCATAACCGTTGAACACCTATTATACTCATAGTTTCCCCATACTGTGCACCTATCTTATTCCTATTATGAGCCCAGCTGCAGTCTATCGGTAAACGGTCTTTTACGAAGTTAATACCGTGTTTACACGAAACGCATATCGTGTAAACAAGATATTTGCAAAATGCTGTACATTCTATTAATACACTAACAAACAAGATATTAACTTACTTTTCGGCGTATTTCCGCTGTGGAAGCAAAAGTTGCTTCCACCTTTTTGAGTTGCTTCCACAGCACTTGTAATGCCGATGAATAAAGGGATGCAGGAAGTAGGTGGAAGTGTGGAAGCAGAAATGATAAAACTAAGCAGAGATAATTTTCCCTTAAAAGCAATAAAACTCCAGAATCTGCTGGAGCAAAGCATCCTGCTTTCCCAGACCTTTTTCCAACTCCACACTTTTCAGGTTATAGAGTTGTGCCAGCAAAGCTGACGACTGCTTCTCGCAAAGACGGGAATCATGTACCTGCTCCATCCAGCAGACGGTCTCTCCCCAAACATCTACCGAAAGATGTGACAAGACTTCTGTCGGGGCTCCCCCCTTCTCCACCTTACGGAAGATTTCGACCAAAGCACACAACAAGCTGGACATTATCTGTTTACAACGGGAATGGGAACGGGATTCCCGGTTTCTGAAACGTAGCAGGAAATAGTACCCCAGCCATAAATAAACGGTGGTGACTTCTGCATGGATTTTCTCTATCCTCTTCCAATGCGCAACCAAGGCAGCATCAATTCCTTCCAGAATCGCATCCGTATCATCTTCTATGTAGTATTTCTGCGCAAGACACTCTATCACGCACCCCCATTTCGCCATATCCACACACTCTTGCGTACGCCCCATCCATACATGGGCTTCCTCCAATATCCGGAATGCCTTTTCTCCACATTCTGGAGCATCATAAAACCGATACTGACGAAACAACAGAAGAGACTGACATAATAACTCATCCAAAGAGTACTCCGCACTTTCCATATTTAAAATTCAAGTATCCAATTCAGGTAACAAAATCGAGCAAAAGTATCATTTCCTAGAAAATCACGCTGTTTCAGCACAAAAACCGGCAGGAAAAAGAAGATACCGATGACGGACATCACCAGTCCGCCAATGGTACCCGCCGCCAATGGAAACCAGAAAGCCTCCTTGTCCTCACCTATCATGAAAGGGATAAATCCCAGAATGGTAGAAACTACCGTGAGGAAAATAGGAACGACCTTCGCATTCCACGCCTTGACGTAGGCACGAAGAGCGGAAAGACGGGGGAAACGACGTCGGATGCTGTTGTACTCGTTCAGGACATAGATGCTGGCATTCACCGTGATGCCACACAGCAGGACGAACGAGGCAAAACCGCCCTGGTCGAAGTTCAGCCGGAACCAATAGAAAGTAAGAAATACCCCGATATAAGAAACCGGAATCACAAAGATGATGGCAAGCGGCTGCTTCAGGGAGTTGAACAGAACGCTGGTCGTAAAGAAGATGATGGCTATCACCACCAGCAGAAGCAGGTATTGGCGGTTGTCCTTCTCGCCCCATGACCAACTGTTGCTGTCCGACTCGGCTGTATAACCCATCGGCAACAGTTTGTTGAACTCCTCCAGGTCACGTTTCTGTATCTTGTTGCCCATCTCATTGGAGCCGATATATTCGTATTGCAGGCAGAGGCGGTACTGCTGGTTTTCTTTGGCAATCTCCTGCGGCATCTGTCCCTTTTCCACAGTAGTCAGTTCGGAAAGCTTGTAATGCTTGCCGTTTCCTACTCCATAGGGGAAGAACTGCATCGCCCAGATGTCATATTCGGCAGACTGGCGGGAAGAGAGCTTGATTTTCTCCATCCCCTGCTCGGCCGCTACCGAACCAATCTCCAGATTCTTGCCAAAGATGGGGCGCACCGCAGAGAAAAAGGAACTTGCGCGTCGATGCCCTCTTGCGCCATGCGCTCCTTGTTCAGGTTGAAGTAGAATTCCTGATAGTCATCCTTCCACCAGGAGAACTCCGAATTGATGAGCACTTCCTTGATACGCCGGTGCGTCAGCAGCTTGGCCTTCAGCTTCTCCGCCCACTCATAGAGTTCGTCGTAGTTGTAGCCGTACATCCTGATGCGGTAGGAGCCGGCACTCTCGCGGACGTCATTACTGAACCCCTGGTCCTGCAATCCGTAGATGCCCCAGCTGCCGCCTCCCAGTTCCAGTGCCTTGCTTATCATATTGGCTTTCAGTGTATAGGGAAAACCGCTGTTCCGGGCTTCCTTCTTGAAATAAATCTGCATACTGGCACGCCGGGGGCTGTAGATGGAAGTATGAAACTGCCTGATTTCCTTGAACCGGCTGAGGTAGGTCTCCATACGTTTCATCAAAGTGTTCATCTGCTCGAGGGTGCTGCCATTGGGAAGGTTGGCGTTGGCATAGAGCACCACCTCCTCATTACGGGTGAAGTAACTGCCTTCGTACACCTTCTGTATGAAAAGCCGCAAGCTGCCGCCCAGCGCCTTGTCCACAATGGGTTTCACCGACTCTTTATAGGTATCCGAACCGAATACCTTATTGTAAGCAGCTTCCCATTTTCCCCCTCCTTCCAGTTTGTCGGGCAACAGAAAAACGGGCAGACCGAAACCCAACAGTAACAGCAGGCATACAGCCCAGCGCCAACGGCACAGAAAACGGATGAGAGCAGAGTAGCAGCAGGAGAAATAAACGGGGAAACGGCTGAAAATCCGTCCCAACCTTGTTTTGAATGTTTGCGTCAGCCCCGGCAAGACAAGACGCCTCTTCTTCCCCGTAATCCGCCTCACCAGTCCTATCTTCTCAATCATCGACGGAACAAAGAACAACGCCACCATCAAGGAAACAGCCAGATTGATGATCACTACCGCTGCAAAGTCCTGCAGGTTGAGCCGTATCTTCTCGTCAAGGAAGAAAATGATAACAAGCGCACCCATCGTAGTGAGGGTTGCCGCCAACACCGACAGGAAGGCCTTGAGATTACGCCGATGCAGAATGTGGTCGGTCATGACAATGGTGCTGTCTATCACCAGATTCAGCGAGACAGTGATACCCGCCAGCGAATAAAGCTGCATCTCAAGTCCGAAGAGGTAGTAGAAGATAAGTGCCACCGCTATATTTACAGCCAGGCTGGTAACTATCAGAAAAAGATATTTCAACTTACGAGTAATGAGCCATACAAATACAAGCAGGATGAGTACCGTCAAACCGGTACGGAAGTAAATCTTGTCCAGTTCTTCCCGTATGTACTCGGTCGCATCATAGCTGGTATGCACTTCATATCCGACAGGAAGTACCTGCCGAACAGCTTCCATCTCGTCCATCACGGCACGGTTCAGTTGCAACTGGTTGGCAGTTTCTTCCGCAGTAATGGATAGATAGACGGAATTCAGCCCATTGATGCGGTAATAGCTTTGCGGCTCCTCCTCCATACGGACAGCCGACACCAGTTCGTCCAAGCGGAGCAGTTTCCCGTCGGTAGCCGTCACGGTGATGGCAGCAGGATTAAAACCAAGGGAGTTGCTCTCCGGCACCAGTGCCAGGCGTATCCATTCCCGGCTACCGTTACCTGTATCCACATTGTGCGTACCCAGAAATTCCTTCCGGTAATGCCGCTGTACTGCCTCGCTGATGTCCGATAGGGTCACACCCAGCAAGCGCAACTGTTCACTGTCATATTCCAGTCTCCACTCCATGGGCGTGGCACCGCTGAGTTCCACCTTATAGATACCCGGAATATTTGCCAGCCGCGGCTTGATATGCTCCTCGGCATACTGCTGAATCAATATCGGAGTGGAAGGGGCATTCAGTGTGAAGGACATGAAAGGGCGTGAGGCGTTCTCGTCGGGCACTTTCATGTGAATGGTGGGATAGCTGACACCTTCGGGCAATTGGGGCCACGTCTGCCGGATGATGGTGGAAGCTTCGAAGCGGACTGCCTCGACATCGGCATGCTTGTCCAGCTCCACAGTAATGTTGCCGTAGCCGTTGCCCGAAGTGGAGTTCAGCCGCTTCACTCCGCGGATACGCGCCAGCATGGATTCCAGCTTGCTGGTCACTTCCATCTCCACCACCCGCGACGAAGTGCCAGGCATGCTGAAACCCACCGTGAAGCCGGGCAGGCTGCGTGACGGATTCAGCTTGACGGGGAGCAGCGGTATCAACGCCACCCCTACCAAAGCAAGGCAGACAAACGCCACTATGACGGTGAAGGAAGAAACTCGTTTCATCAGTTATTATAATCAAATTTTTCCGACAGCGAAAATCCGCTGGCAAAGTCGTGCAACGTCAGTTTCCGTATCTTGTAATAATTCAGCCAGTAGTCCTGCAAGGCGGAGATGTAATTGCGTTGCGCTTCCTGCTGGCGGTTCAGCGAGAGGGTCAGGCTGTTGATGTCTGCCTTGCCGATAATGAAGCGCTGGCGGGTTTCGTTATACGCCAGGATGGCAAGGTCGAGGGCCTCTTCGGCACTGGCGACGAGGGCTTGCTGGACGTTGAAGTCGCTGACGGTCATGATAACCTCCTCCTCAATGCTGATTTCACTTTGCCTGGCAGAAGTCTTCACCACGTTCAGATTGTTCCTCGCCATGTTGTATTTGCCTTTCCTCACGCCCCAGTCCACCAGTGGAATGGAGACACTGACCGACACCATCTCCTGCTGCATGGGATGCCTGTATGCTTCACCGAATTTCTCCGCCACCTGGTTGAAGCCGACGCTGGCGTTGATGCTGGCGTTGAAGCGCGATTCCTTCTTCGTCTTGTCTACTGTCTGCTCGGCTTCCAGCACTTCCTGACGAAGCCCCAGAAATTCCGGATTGTTGGCTTGAGCGGCCAGCAAAGCCTCATCAACCGGTATGGTCAGCGCCCTCGGACGTCCCGGAAGCGACACCCTGATATCCGTGTTCTTCTCCATATTCAGGAAAGATGCCAACGAAAACATGGCGCGCTTCAAGGCACTGGCGGCATTCTGCAAAGTATTGCGGGCGTTCACCACGTCGAGTTTCAGCGTCAGCAGGTCGGCACGGCTGATGGCGGCTATCTTCAGGCGCTGCATACCGATGCGGTAGAGGGTATCGGTGGAGACGGCATTGTCCTTGGCCAAGTCATATTCCGCCTGTGCCATGGCAAGCGCAAAGAAATAGGTAGTGGCCTGCTCGGATACTCGCTCTGCATTGTAAATATACTCCTTCTTCACCTTTTCGTACTTCAGCGGCTCAATCCTGCGTTCCCAACGGAAAGGATTGTAACCGACCAGACTCTGCGAGTAGCCCAAACGAACCGGAACACTGGTGAACTGGGTATACTTGTTTCCACCGAAGCTCCGCATATAGCCCAGCTCCGTATCCAGATAGAACGTACCGCCCGTCAAGTCGAAATTCTGTCTGACGGCAAGATTGCCGTATGCATAGAAGGATTGCTGGCTGCGATAGATGTCAAGGTCCTGTTCGGAGTCGTAACGCTTGGTGATATCGCGGTTGTACTGTGCCGGAGTCATGTTCAGCGTCAGGCTGGGAAGGCGGTTTGCCTTATAGGTGCGGTATTCCCAATAACCGGCCAGATACATGTTCTTGGTGCGGAAGGCTTCCAGCGAACTGTCATTCGCCAGGGCAATGGTCTGCTGCAAATCGAGCGTTATCCGCTGCTGGGCAAAAGCGGAAAGGGCTCCCAGACTGAACAAAAGTATAAGACTTAATTTCTTCATGCTCTTTCTTTTCTATAAATAAACCAATATATCAACGGGATGATGAACAGACTGACCAGTGTCCCCACGAACATCGCCCCAATCATTGCTATGGAAAGCGGCTTCTGCAGCTCCGAGCCCATGTCGAACGAGAACAGCAGCGGAACCATAGCGAAAATGGTGGTGAGCGATGTCATGATGATGGGCCGGAGCCTTCTGCGCCCCGCCTCGTGGATGGCCTCGAGCAACGGCATACCAGCCCTCCGTAATTCATTAATGGCATCCAGCTTCAAGATGGAGTCGTTGATGATGATACCGCACGTCACAATCAGTCCGATGGCAGACATCAGGTTCAGGGTATGCCCGCATATCCACAACAGAAGCAGGGCAAACGCCACATCTATCGGAATTTCCAGCAGCACGATGAGCGGCTGCACGAAGCTTTCGAACTGGGCGGCAAGAATGAAATACATCAGCAGGATAGAGATGAAAAGAATCACCACCAACTCGTCCAGCATCTGGCGGTTGGAGAAGAAACTGCCGGAGAAGGCCGTATCCCAGTCACCCGTGGCATCTGCCTCCCGCTTCACCTTTTCCATCAACTCCGGAGCATCGTCCACTTCATAGAAACGGAACGGTATATATTCACCGTTGCGTCCTGCCGTAATCGTTTTCAAATCCTCGGCCGGACGCACCTTTACCAGCTCCCGAAGCGGAATATACTCCACTTCGCCCTTACTGTCCGGACGGGTCTGTATCAATGTCTGCAGCAGCACCTCGTTCACTGTCCGCTCCTCGCCCACAATGCTGATAGGCAGGTATTGCTGGTAGGAATGGAGCATAGCTACGCTGTTCTCCTTGAATGCCGTCCGCAGCGTACGGTAAAGCTCGTCATACGAAACGTCATAGAGCAACAGCTTTTCCTGCAGGATGCTTATGTCAAGCTGGTTCTCGAAAGCGATACCTACGGGCGCTGTCCCCGTAAGCTCCGCAAACTGTTGTTCCAGTCCGCGCAATTCTTCCGCCGCCGGCGCCTTCTCCTTATTGCGGGCATAAAGTTCCGCCACCACATCGGCCTCCCCGGTCACGAAAAGCTTCTCGAACACGGTTTCGGGTGGAGAAAAGGAGACTGTCGCCAACGGATATTCCCGTGTCAGCCACTCGCCCGCCTGCTTCTGCAAGGGAGCAATCCCGTCAGGCGAGGAAGTCTTGAAATACAATTCTGCCTCCGAAGAAGAGAGAGCCTGCTCACGGTTCAGCAGATAGTCCTGCTGGCCTATGGCAGCCGTCTGTTCCACAGTCTCGTCCAGCAACTGTCCGAACAGCACATTCACACGATGCCGGTTCTCGTCCACATGTATGTTTTCGTTCCATTCCACGTGGACTATCAGTTCATTCTGGTCTATCTGCGGCATACGCTCCTTGCCGACGGAATAGAACAGAAAGACACAAAGAGGTATAGAAACCACACAGAATACGCTACTTACCGTCTTGTGGGGAAAATACCCAGTCGATGCCCGCATCATAAAAAACGGTCCAGCGTATGTTCCTTCAACGGATTGTTGATGCGGATGCGGGAGAACCACGACCTGCCGCGCAACCCTGTCCGGTAGACCAGCATATAGAGGACCGGCAGCAGCATGATACCCGTGAAGTAGGAAACCAGCAACCCTACCGTAACAGAGAATGCCTGGTCATAGAACAACGCCCCTGCAATGCCGCTCATAAATATCAGCGGCACAAATACGGCAATAGTGGTCAGCGACGAACTCAGCATGGGCGTAATCACCTCACTCGTTCCCGTCACGCAAGCCCGCCGCAACGAATAGCCCCGTTCGCGATACTGCGAAATGTTCTCCGTCACAATGATGCTGCTGTCAATCATCATACCCAACGCCAGGATTAATCCCGACAAAGAAATGATATTGAGTGACATCTTGAACAAGTAGAAGAACAGGAAGCAGATGACAATAGATACCACCATACTCAACCCGATGATGAACGGTGATTTGATGTCACCCAAGAAGAGTACCGCCACAATGCAGATGAACAGGAAACCCAACGACAAATTTTGCTGAAGATTGGAGATGGTATAGTCCAGCAACTCCGTCTGGTTACGGCTGATGCTAAAATCAATGTCGGGATATACTTTCTTGAAGTAGTCCATCGTGCTGTTGATGGCAAGCTTCATGTCTTCCATATTCTCGTCCGCCTGCTTGATGACGGCAAGGGTAACGGCACGCTTGCCATTGCTCATGGAGACACCTTTCTCCTTGGCAGGAACAATCTCTACCCGGCAGAAGTCTCCCAAGCGGATGATACGTCCTTCCTTTCGCAGCAGGATGCCCTTCACGTCCTCCTCTGTCCGCAGCAGGGTGGAGAACTTAATGTTGTATTCGTAGTAGCCGTCGCGCACGGTCATGCTGCCCGGCTCCACGTTGTTTTGCGCCAGCACGTTTTCTATGTCTTCAATGGAGAGCCCCAACACAGCAAGCTTATCCGGGTCGGGCACAATCTGTAACTGGCGTTCGACCAAACCCGTGACATCCACCATTGCCACTTCCGCCAACTGCTCGATGCGACGCTTTATGACATTTTCGGCAAACTCGCACAAATCAAGAAACGCGCGTTCGTCCACCTTGCCGTATGCACTGTCGCTTTTTAGGGTCAGATTGAGGTAGAAGACAGGAATGTCCGTCGCACTTGCCTTTATCACCTTCGGGCGTTCGGCATCCCTGGGCAGATAGTTCATGGCGGCGTCAATCTTCTCGTTCACTTCTATGAAGGCAAGGTCGGTATTCGTACCGAAGTCGAAGCCCAGGCGGATGATGCCTGCACCATCGCGCGTCTCGCTGTCCATGTCCTTCAGTTTCGCCACCTGGATGAGCTGCTGCCGCAGAGGTTTCACCACCGTATTCTCTAATTCACGCGCCGAGGTATTCTGCGCCGACACCTGCACTGTAATTTCCGGGATGGCAATATCGGGCAGCAAGGATACCGGCAAGGTGAAGTAAGTCACCAGCCCGACAATGAAGCATGCTGTAAATGCCATCAGTACGGCAATAGGCCGCTGTATCAAAAACTTTATCAATTGAACTATGAATTTTGAATTACCACTTATCACTCATTATCTATCAACCACCTTCACCGATGCTTCATGTGCCAGATTCACATTTCCCGTCACAATGACCGTATCGCCTTCTTTCAGGGCATCGTCGGCCATACTATAGCTTTCCGCATTCTCCAGACCGGTCTGCACATAGTTCCACTGCGCCTTTCCGTCTTTCAGGGTAAACACCACCTGCTTGCCCGAACGCAACACCACGGCACTCTTCGGGATTACAAGCTGTCCGCCCAGAGAGCGGTGCACGTTCACCCTCACGTTCATCCCACTGAACAGCCGTCCCTTGCCATTGACGGCAGCCTTCACCTTAACCATCCCCTTGTCATCCACCAGAGGATTGATTTGGGTGATGCGCCCCTCCTGCCTAAAGCCGGTATCCGAATAAGGGGTAACAATCACCTTGTCGCCACTCTTTATCAACGGCAGTTCGCTTTCCAGCACCGTGAAGTCCACCTCCATACCTTGAGTGCCGATAATGGAGCAGAAGGCTTCCGAGGTACTTGCCTCGTTGAACGGTTTGGAGAACAGGTTCGCCACTACCCCGTCAAAAGGCGCAACCAGCGTGGCGTGTTCCTCTTCATACGCGGCAAGCTCATACTGGGCGAGGCTCTGGTCGTAACCGCTCCTCACGCGGGCCAGCTTCATGATGTCAGCAGGTACTTTGGAGGCATCCCCCACCGGATAGCCTTGCCCTATCAATACATCCTGCAACTCAAGTTCCGCTTTTTCCAAGGCATCCTTGGCCTGCGCGGTCTTGTTCTTCAGGCGGAACTTATCCAGTTCGGCAAGTTTCTGCCCTTTGCGCACCGGGTCACCGTTCTTCACGTAGATGTGTGCCACTACACCGGTGGTCTCAAAACGCAAATCCGCCATGGCACCGGCGGTTACATTTTCCGTTGCTCACCAGTTCATGCTCAAAGGTCGCCCGCTTCAGGACTTTCACGGTCACTTCATTGCTTTCACTTGGCAGGACGGTTGCCACCCCTTCCTCGGACTCTTTTCCCTTTCCGGCATCGGAGCAGGCGGCAAGCAGGGCAACGGCCATGCATAGCAGGTATCGATAGTTCTGTGTCTTCATATTCATACTCAATTATAAATTGATAAAATTAATCGTTTCAAAAAAACGAACCGATATTTGCATGTGGACACTTTTTTCATAGCACTTTAGCAATTAGTTCGTTCATTATTAACACCTTCCGTTTTTATTCATCTTTTTTGACATGGACAAAAATAAGCTGAATCTTTTTTATTTCCTCCCTCATCTGTCGTATTGCCGTAGAATGCACTTTCGGCTCTTTCGTCAATACCATCCACTTCATTTTTTCAAACTTGTCCGGTTGCCTGAAGCTTGGTTCCGCATAAAGCTTCGCAAGCAGATAATAGGGATAAATACGTCCCGGCAAACGATGGGTGGAACGGATAAACCAGTCTTCCGCTGACAAGCAATCACCCATCTGCTGATAGTTCTTGCCTATCACATTCAGTATCATGGGGTCACAACTACGCAGTAAAGCTTCTTTCAAAATACGGTTGGATTTACTGAACTGCTGCTGCTTGTGCAATCCATGACCATATTCGAACAAGAAAGATGCCCGGTCCCTCAACAGAGGATAAAGGCGCCCGTACTCTTTCTCTGCCGATTGATACGCACCTGCATTATACAGCACCCGCGCATTCATCCACTCCCGACAGGCCTGCTCCACTTGCAAGTCATTCTTCAGGCGAAAACCGCCAATGATGCCTACTGATACAGCCAGCCCCAACCATTGCCAACGGTCGGCACCGGACAAGCACGCCACAAGCAATCCTCCAAATGTAACGATAAATACCGGAAGTTGTAGCGGATAGGAGGAAAAAGAGAATATCATCAAAGAAAGAATAGCCCCACAAATACCATAACGTCCTTTACGGACTCCCCTATACAAACACAGCACGACCACAACCAATAGACATACAGCCAAAGGAATGCCCAGTTCGACCGCAGCCTGCAGATATTCATTGAATGCATATTCCGGACTTCCCGCCACACGTTCCTCCCACGGTTCATAATCACCTGCTGCAAAATAAGTTTCCTGCGCATTTCCATAGGCTGCTGCGAAATTATGAATCCCATATCCGGTCAACGGCTTTTCTGCAATGGCACGACAAGTTATCTTCCACATGAAAAGACGGCCACGTGCAGAATCGGGTTTCAAGACAAACAGTAAATAGCCCGCCAATAGCAAGACACAGAATCCACCGACCACTACCATCACCACACGCTGCCTTTGCTGCTGCCATAATAATCTGAACTTATCCGTCCAATCCATATGCCAAGCATATACACACAGACAGGAAACTCCTGCCGCCAACCATGCCGAACGGCTCATTCCTGCCGGAAGCACACAAAAGATAAGCAGCATCACGCCACCGGCAACCATAGCTCCAACTTTATCCATCACCTTTTTCCATCCTTTCCCGTCATTCCGGTCAGAGCAGAGAATCTCCCCCCGTCTTGGTCAGCCATTGATGCAGACAGACCGGAAGTATCATGGCCAAATAGCCGGAATAAGGCCCCGGATTGAAGAAAGAACCTGTCAATACATACAAGGAATGGTTGGACACAGCATAACCATAAAGCTGCCTCAATCCCCAAACAGCCTCAATGCCCCCCAGCATTACCAATACCCACGAAACCGGTATAAAAAGAAAATACCTTTTTTCCCATCATCAATCCAGCCATCAACAGACATCCTGCAACTACCAATGCACTTTTATCGAAATAGAGCCATTGCCCTATAACATCAGCTACAGGAAGTCCGGAAGAAACGTTACATGCCAAAGACAATAAAACTATACAAGCAATGTAGACCAAACTTCCAGTCAATAGATTACGTACATTATTCATTCTATCTATCAAATATTCAATAGTATTCTATAATTCACCAAAAGATTTGTTTCCCGTCTTTATATTCAAAAATCCGTTCATCTTTACCGGCTGTGTGATTCTTCAGATAAAATAAAGCACCTTGAAACCCTGAATAGACAATAGAATCTGACACAGCCATTTGCCGCCCGACAGAATTCCATTTTCCTCCACCCCAATAAAACAATTCATACAAATTACCTTTATAAATAAAATTCACCTCATTACGAGGAGTATACACCACCTTCTCCACACGATGGGGACTTCCAAAGTCCATCCCGGTCCATCCTCCATCCGGATGTATATAATCAAATGAAGTATCCGGATTACCGTCAAATGCGTTCAAATATTCATGTGTATTGTCTTCAAAACTTCCCGGAGTACCTATGATTTCCCCATATAGAGGTATGGTATCTTCCGTATTCTCATAAAAAGCCAGTTCCGAGATATTACAGAAACATCCGTCAGCACCCTTATAGCGCATATACCGATACGGTTTATCAGACTTCAACCGGGCCACAGTATATAGCCGATACGGAGCCTCCTTTATCAAAAGTAGAGTATCCTTCCGCCCAAAGTCTGCCCGGTCGCTTCCTTCCACTACTCCCCCAATCATCCGGTCATTGAAAAGAACACTCAAAGTAAGATGGCACTTCCTATACAAGACCAATTCCTGCTTTCAGCTTCCGGAACAATGAACCGTATCTTTCCGGTTTCACGCTCCAGAAGAAAAGGAGAAGATACTGCAGCGTATTCCTTTCCGTTCCAGGCAGCCAGCGTAAAGACCGCCCCGCCTCCCACATCCTCAAAACGAGCCTCCCGCTTTTTAAAGAAAGTATATCCTATAGGTTGCCATTGTAGTCTGTTGGCAAGGCACAAATACACCATATCCCCCTCACGAAACTGTCCGGAAAGCAAAGAATCCGGAAGAGCTACAGTCCAATTCCTGCTACCGGTATAAAGTGCAGTGACATCGCGGAAGAACGGACGTCGGAATGCCGGGTAAACATCGGAATATTTCCCCAGTTTCCGTACCGCCTCCTTATCAATACTATAGGTTGCCCGGTACATTTTTCCCCTCGAAATGCTATATTCTTCCGCTTTGCTCCATACTTCTTCATAAGGAAGATTTGCAATGTATGTCTTTCCTTCCTTATCCAAAACAAAATTCCAGAAATGAGAGGCATTGTTGTCTCCTAATACCATCACCCTATCTACTCCGCACGGAATGCCCAATGCCCGCAACACATATATCATGGCATCCGTAAACTCTCGGCAACTGCCCGTATGCCATTTCAGTACATCCGGTCCCAAATGAGGCCCCACCGGAAAAAGAGCCGTATTCCGGTAGTTCGCTTTCCGCAACGTATCCATCAACAACTGGGCGGCAACCTTAGGATTATCAGCCTCATCTGTCTTCCTGAATTCATCCAAAATCGGGCTATAGCACTCATAAATTTCTTTGCGCCAGAGAGAAAGCGGCTCATCCCCTATTCTATAAGGCAATATATATTCGCAGAAAGTATCAAAATCAACATGCTTTCCCCAAGGTTGCTCCCGCCAGACTTTGAATGCCCATTCTATATGATTGACCAAAAAAGGCGGAATCCACCGTCATAATGTCCCTCTTATAAGTCAATTGATTTATAGAAAATTCTCCATCTGCTCTTTTCAAGGAATCAATCAACTCTTGCACATGCCTGGAATAAGGAAATGAAACGTATTCACTGAAATACTTCCTGTAATTCTCCAAGGCCTTTCCCTCGTAAGCACCATGAAAAGGCATATTCTCTATCAGAAAACAAGCAGCACGATATTTGTCACCGTCCTCTTCCTTGTAACGGTCCAGTACCTTTTGCAACTCCGCACGGTTATCACCGGCAAGATTCAAAGCTGTGTCCAGCCACTGATTTTCCGAAGAACAAGCCATAAACAGACCTGCTGTAAACCATACCCATACACACCAATGCTTCATATCACTATTCCATTTTTTCTATTCCAATCTGAAAGGCAGTCCAATCAATCCTTACAATCCGATACAAATACCTGCTTACCATCTTCCATATGAAATATCAGTTCTTCTTCTCCACGGGTACTGTCATGCAAATAGAGCAAAGCTCCCGATGGTATCCCGTCATATGGCAGAAAAGGTTTTTCTGCCATTTTCTTCCCCAATGAGTTCCAACAGCCCTCTCCCCAATAGAAGAGTTCATAACAATCCCCTATCCTGACAAAGTTATCATCGTTACGGGGCATATACATAAAATTGTCTATAGTAACAACCTTTCCAAAATCCACCGTTACACTTGCACCGGGTTTTGATGAAATGAAATACGACAACGGCTCATTATCATAGACCTGATGGGCAAAAGTACCCACTGTAGCCGGAGCATCTCCCCAACTGTCTATAGGGACAATTTCTTCCTCTCCTTTATAAAAATGCATTTCGGCAACTTCCGCATATCCCTCTGCCGAAGAACAAAAACGGGCATAGCGACCCCTTACCGGTTTCTCAAGAATAACGTGATTATAATTGATACCGGGCGTATCTTTCACAGTACACAACAACTCCGCATTTTTAAAATCCTTATCACAAGCCGCCTCAAAATGCCCGTCTTTTATCCCTCCCATATAATTCCTGATACGTTCCGAAAGAGGGTATTTCCGATACAATTCAGCAGAATAGCACTTGGAGGTATCTGCAACATAAGGATGTATATCCTTGCCATCAAAATAAAAAGGATTTCCAATAGGGCGATACTGCCCGTTTGCGAATGCCAACAATATATAAACCTGCCTCGAAGCCAAATTCCTGCAAAAAGCGCATTTTCCACTTTCTACCTTAGTAAAATCTATTCCCCGCCACCCATAAGCACTGAACAACCCCACATAAACATAATTCCCGTCCATCCCTTCTACCGGCAGTTCCAGATTCGAATCAAAATAATTATCCGACACTTTTCTTGCAAACACATCCTTAAAAGCAGCCGGTACGGACTGGTTCCGCATCAAAATCACCATCCATGTCCCATTGCCTGCCAAAACACCGGCGGTAAAACCACGCTCGGGCGCCGACTGTCAATATAGAAACTTCCCCGTTCCGGCTTCCGGGAAGGGAAAGTAAAAGGAAGGCAGACACCCGTTACATCCCTCACCACATTCCACACATGCCCTTTTCGTGTTTCCGCATTGAAAGTATAGAAATCATAGGCTACCGGGACGCCGATGGCCCGCATCACATAAATCATAAAATCACAAGCATCCTGACACTTGCCGATACGATTATGCAGCAGGTACTCTCCTCCCAAATGCGGATAGTTAAAGACCCACGTAAACCGGTAAGGGTCTTCCTTCTGCAAATACTCCCAAACTACGCTAATCGCCTCCACTACATCGATACCCGTATAAACCTCGTCCAGCAAAAAGGAATAACGGTCATGGTATATCTGCCGCCAGTTGTCCGGAGTCTCATTTCCGATACGATAGGGAAGCAGCCATTCACAGAAATCTGCAAAAGAAAGGGAAGCATTCCACGGACGCTTTTTCCAACCATCAAAAGCCAAATCAATGTTATTTATCAAGAATTCAGCCCTTATATTCAGTACATCCGGTTTTCTCTGCAATCCGGAAGGGGTATAATAATCCCAATCCGGTACGGCAGTATCCTTCAGCATCACCCCATAAGCATCTGCCGAAGCCAGCACTGTTTTCAAAGAATCCAGTTCTTCACCTTCAAGGGCATAGTGATAAGGCATATTTTCTATCAAGAAACAAGCGGCTTTATATTTTTCAGGCTCATCTTTATAATGTTCCAGTACCTTTTCCAAGTTTCGCCTTTGTTGGTTGCAGCACACTTCCAGTGCGTACTCCAATCTGCCGGAAGCATTGCAAGCCTCCAATATCCCGGCAATCAATAATATCCAGAGCAATTTAAACAGAACTTTCATCTTAGTCTATTCTTTTAAAGATACGTTTCCATCTCATTTTTCCAGTATTCGGGCTGACGGACTTCCATACCAGCCATGCCCTTCCCACTATAAATGGTTCCGGCAGTAATCCCCAGTAGCGGGAATCTTTTGAATTCACCATCTTGTCACCCGAAACAAAATAATAGTTCTCACAGAAGCGGTAATTGTGTATCACACTGTCCCCCAGCAGAACCGAATCTCCATGCAATGTCAGTTTCTTTTTCTGTTCCCACTCTATCACGTTCCGATACAGCAACCGTGTTTCCGGATTCATTCCTACCACGCTGCCTTTGGCCGGTATATAAAGAGGCCCAAACTCGCTGATAGTCCACCCATTACAGCCACCATCGGGAAAGCTCTTAAGAACAAGGCCCCGTTCCTCCGTCATGCCCGAAGATATCAATTTACCTAATTCCTCCTGCGCCTGCACATTTCCTGCGATACCATCAAATCCGGACACACGATAATGTGTATTCCTTATCTCCAACGTATCACCCGGCACGGCGATACAGCGCTTCACGTAATACAACATCACGTCCAGCGCAATGCTGTCCCACCTGCCCGGATAAGGAAAATTGAACACTAGTACATCATTCCGCTGAAAATTTCTCCATCCGGACATACGGTGCATCCTCACCTCCTTTTTCTCCACGGCATCAAGCACATTGAATAGGCGTGCTCCACCCGAACATTTATCCACCAGAATACAATCACCCGCCAGCAACGACGGTTCCATCGAGTCCGACGGTATCTTGAAGGAGGTCACCACAAACACCTGCAATACTATCAGTATCACAACAAGCAGGCACAGACAGAATAATACGTTTGTTATTCCATTCAACCATTTTTTCAATTGCAGCCGCTCCTTCATCCCATCAATCAGTTATTTTTGCATCCCCACTAATCTTCAAAACCAACGGAGAATTTTCTGTATTGCAATATACCGTTATCGTCTTGTCGAAGTGCTCCGGATGTTCGGCTTTATAAACCACTTCCAAAGCTATTTCCTTACCCGGTAATGCCGGTTCCTTTGAATAAGCTACGGTAGTACAACCACAAGAAGTGGCAACATCTTGTATAACCAATGGTTTGTCACCCACATTCTTCAATATAAAAGTTGCTTTTTGTTCCTCCTGCCAATCAAAACGACCCAGCGAAACAGATATATTGCTGGCATCCACTTCTGTTTTTATCACTTTACTTTCATCTCTTCGTTCTATCTTCTCACCTTTAATAATCTTCAGATAGAGTTCTTTCACTTTAGGATTATAAATTGGATTACCAATAGCAATAACCCTATTATTTCTATCTAAACCAAAAAAGTTTGATAAAATTCATATTAGAAGGAAATTTATTCAATTTATTAAACTTATTAGTTTTTATCTATATATACCGAATGATTAAACCGTTCTCTCTTTAACAAAAGCCGTATTTCATTAAGCTTATATGGCTGAAAAACAACTGAAAATGCACAGTATTCGGGAATATAGAATCAACATTTACTGCAAAATCTTGCCATTGTGATAAACCCAATTTACAACTCATACAACCTATCGAATCTATATAGGTTATTATCTTATACATACATATGGAATCTGCATTCAAAGTATCTCGACCTTGCATCAAAAAAATGCATATCATTAGGATACAATATTTCACGTCCTTTCCACTCTTGCATTAACTTTACGAGTATTTCTCGATCCTTATTTCCACAAGAAATAAATAGTATAACTGACAGAGAAATATATAAAATACGATTCATAACTACAAATTCAACGAATATTTAACCAATTCTACTTCCTCTTTATCCATTAAAGCATATATTGTATCATCTGAATCTGATACACAAAAATTCATAATTGGAAAATCTAAGAC
>ENA-OQCV01000188-OQCV01000188.1-human-gut-metagenome-genome-assembly--contig:-NODE-188-length-17849-cov-3.239871_pt1 | contig 17849 bp, 12 predicted proteins | sample MGYA00242766_ERZ504592 | MGnify/ENA primary metagenome ERZ504592 (study PRJEB26092, sample SAMD00036315) | human gut metagenome | host: Homo sapiens | study: EMG produced TPA metagenomics assembly of...
ACTGGCCGGGGAACAGGAAGGTGTACATCAGGTAGATGCGCAGGCCGTTCACGATGCCCAGCACCGCGCCCACGATGGCAGAACACCCGCAGCTCCTTGCCCAGCACCTGCGAAAAAAGTCGCTCGGGTTCTACCTCACCCAGAGCCAGGCCGCGCACCATCAGGGTGCTGATCTGGTTGCCGCAGTTGCCGGCGGTATCCATCAGCATGGGCATGAAGGAGACCAGCAGCGGCAGGCTGACAAAGGCCTCCTCATAGTGGGTGGTGACCATGCCGGTAAAGGTGGCGGACAGCATCAGGATCAGCAGCCATGGAATGCGCTGCTTTGCGTGGGTCCAGACGCTGGTGCCAAAGTAGGTGGTGGCATCGTCGTCCGGCAGAATAGCAGCCATCTTCTGCATATCCTCGGTGCTCTCGTCGGTCAGAACGTCGATTGCATCGTCGATGGTGATGATACCCACGAACATGCCCTCGTTGTCCAGAACAGGCATGGCGGTAAAGTCGTAGCGCTGCATCTCACGGGCCACGTACTCCTGATCGTCGGTCACTTTCACAGTGACCACGTTATCATCCATGATCTCGTTGATGGGAGTATGCGGCTCTGACAGCAGCAGGCTGCGGGCAGAAACAACGCCCTTCAGGCGGTTGCGCTCCACCACGTAGCAGGTGTACACGGTCTCTGCGTTTTCGCCCTGCTTGCGGATGGCTTCAAAGGCCTGCGCCACGGTCATATCCTCGCGCAGACGGACATATTCGGGGGTCATCAGGCTGCCGGCAGAGCTTTCGGGGTAGTTCAGCAGCTTGTTCAGACTCTCACGGGTCTGCTTGGAGGATTTCTCCAGCACCCGCTTCACCACGCCTGCCGGCATATCCTCCAGCAGGTCGGCGGCATCGTCCAGACTCATCTCTTCAATAGCGCCCACAAGCTCCACATCTGAGAAGGCGTTCACCAGATCGTCGCGGGCTTCGTCGGACATATAGGCAAAGGCCTCGGTGGCCACTTCCTTTTTGAGCAAGCGGAACACCACAAGACGGTTGTTTTCGTCCAGCTCTTCCAGCAGCTCGGCAAGGTCGGCGGGCTGCTCTTCCTCGGTGACTTCGCGCAGCTTGACGTACTGCTTCTTGATGAGCAGCTTGAGCAGGCGGCTCTTGGTGAGCATCTCAGGGTTGGCCTTGACCTCTTCGTCGTTGGCTTCCTCTTTTTCGGCCTCGCGCATGTCCTGTTTGAGGTCTTCAGTAGCTTCCTCGTTCAGATCTTCAGCCAGCTTCTGGCGGACCTCGGCGGGGATATCAGCAGGCAGCTCCTGCACCGGCAGGGCCTGCTCCGCAGCATCAGCCGTCAGCTTTTTTTGCTTCCATATCCATTGGGCGTACCTCCTCAGTTTTTACGGAACAGGAGCAGCTCCTGTATCCGGAGGACGCAGCAGATCGGGAAACAAAAAAGCGCGCCGCCTTGCCTGCCGGAATGCCGCAAACGCCGCATTCTGCGCACACAAAGCCGCGCCTTCCTCTGCTCTGTTTTGCGGAAAGATGCACCGTTGAAGCGGTGCTTTTCCGCAAGGCTCAGCGAAGGAGGCGAACGGTTGGGGAAAACGCAGTTGTTTTTGTTTTCTGATCCACCGCGCCGGTGGTTCTACTTCGACTATGATCCGGGTCCATTTTCCTGCGTTCACCTCCAAGTTTTCATATTCATTTTTATTATAGCGCCGCAAAAAAATCGGGGTCAACCCTAAACCACCGATTTACCAGAATTTTGCAAAACAAAACACCCTCTTCCGTGTTGCGGCACACGAAAAAGGGTGTTTTGCTTGGATATTGCCTTGGTGTGAGGAGGAATCATGTTACTTGGGTAAGCGGTTGCGGCCCCGCTTCCCATGGCAAAAGTATAACAGCTTTCACAATTGAATTCGTTAAGAAGCTATGAAGAAACTGTAAAAAGGGGAATGGTATCTTTTGGAAGATTTTGTGATAACATTTTTTGATTGACCTTCGTTTTTTCACATGCTAAAATGGAACTGTAAAAGCGGCTGTTGTGATGCCAGATCACAGCAGCCGCTTCTCTTTTGCACAAAATACGCCCCGGTCACCTTGCGGTGAACGGGGCGCTAAAAACGATATACGTTTTTTACTGCGGCAAGATTCCTGCAAAGCAGGTCTTATGCAGCAGGCGGAGCAAGGTATCTGCAAGCAGACCTTATGCTCCTGACACACGCGGGGTGTGCTTTCAAGGACCCTCGCGGGCGCTTTGGTATCTCATATCCCGCTGCGGTGCTTCGCACGGAACAAAGCACCGCCCGGGAAGTGAAATCAGATAGAACTCGTATGGCGAATGCTGTACTTCAGCACATCACCTGCATGGATGGATGCGTTTCTCCGCTTCGTACCGCTGCATTGCGCAGTAACCGCCGGTACGGGGCAGCCGCCCTCTTGCATTGTGGGGCTAAGGTGCCGCAAATATCTGCATCCAAAGCGCAGAAGAATGCTTACTTGTACAGGTCGACCAGACGGGTCAGGTGCTCGTAGCGGTCGTTTGCAACTTCCTGGTTGCGTGCGAACAGCTCCTTAGCACGGTCGGGGAATGCACGAGTCAGGCGGCTGTAACGGGTCTCGTTAGCCAGCAGTGCCTGATACTTCTCGTTATCCACAGCCTTGGAGGTCAGGGTGAACGGATTCTTGCCCTGAGCCTTGTTTGCCGGGTTGAAGGTAAACAGGTTCCAGTAACCGGCCTCAACTGCCTTCTTCATCTCGTTCTGGCAGTTGGTCATGCCGCCCTTGACACCGTGCAGCTCGCAGGGAGCGTAGCCGATGATCAGAGACGGGCCGGGGTAAGCCTCAGCCTCAGCGATGGCCTTGACAGCCTGAGCCGGGTTAGCACCCAGTGCGATCTGAGCAACATAGATGTAACCGTAGGTCATAGCGATCTCGGACAGGCTCTTCTTGCTGATTTCCTTACCAGCAGCAGCGAACTGGCAGACTTCACCAATGTTGGAAGCCTTGGATGCCTGTCCACCGGTGTTGGAGTACATCTCAGTATCGAAGACCATCACGTTGACATCCTCGCCGGAAGCCAGAACGTGGTCCAGACCACCGAAGCCGATGTCGTATGCCCAGCCGTCGCCGCCGAAGATCCAGACGGACTTCTTGGCGATGAACTGCTTGCTCTTCAGGATCTCTGCAGACTTCTCGCAGCCGGCAGCAGCAGCCTTCTCCAGCTCAGCGATCAGGGCCTTTGCGGGCTCGTCGTTGGCCTTGGTGTTGTTCTTGGTCTCCAGGAACTTCTCAAAGGCAGCCTTCAGCTCAGCAGAAGCCTTGTCGGAACCAGCAACCTCTGCGATCTCCTTGATCAGGTTCTCGCGGACGGTCTTCTGGCCGATGTACAGGCCCAGACCATGCTCTGCGTTATCCTCGAACAGGGAGTTGCACCATGCAGGACCATGGCCGCTGTCCTTGTTGACGGTGTACGGAGAGATGAAGCGGTGCCGCCCCAGATGGAGGAGCAGCCGGTAGCGTTGGAGATGTACATCTTCTCGCCGAACAGCTGAGTGATCAGGCGAGCGTAAGAAGTCTCGGCACAGCCTGCGCAGGAGCCAGAGAACTCCAGCAGCGGCTGGTTGAACTGAGAACCGATGACGGTATCGTCAGCAAACTTGGAAGGCTTCTTGGAGATGTTGGCCACGCAGTAGTCGAACACTGCCTGCTGATCGGCCTGGCTGTCCTGCGGCACCATGGTGATAGCCTTGGTGGGGCAGACGGTGACGCACTCGCCGCAGCCCATGCAGTCCAGAGGAGACACAGCCATAACAAACTTGTACTCGTTTGCGGGCTTGTTGTCGCGGCTCTTGGTCTGTGCAGGAGCAGCTGCCAGCTCGTCGGCGGTCAGCTGGAAGGGACGGATGGTAGCATGAGAGCAGACGAATGCACACTGGTTACAGCCAACGCACTTTGCAGCATCCCACTCGGGGACGTTGACAGCGGTGCCGCGCTTCTCGTATGCAGAAGCGCCCTGCTCCCACTCGCCGTTTGCATTTGCCACGAAGGAAGAGACAGGCAGGCTGTCGCCGTCCATACGGGCAATGGGCTCCATGACATCGCGGATCTGCTTGACCAGCTCCGGACGACCGGTGAGAGCCTTGGGTGCGGGATCAGCCTCGGGGTTGGACCAGGATGCGGGCACGTCCACCTTGTGGATGGCGTCAACGCCTGCATCGATAGCCTTCCAGTTCATCTCAACGACGTCCTGGCCCTTCTTGCCGTAGCTCTTCTGAGCTGCCTGCTTCATGAAGTTAACGGCATCCTCGATGGGCATGACGTCAGCCAGCTTAAAGAATGCAGACTGCAGGATGGTGTTGGTGCGCTTGCCCATGCCGATCTCGATAGCCTTATCGATTGCATTGATGGTATACAGCTGGATGTTGTTGTCAGCGATATACTTCTTTGCCTCGGGCGTTCAGGTGCTGGCCCAGCTCCTCATCGGACCACTGGCAGTTGATCATGAACACGCCGCCGGGCTTGACATCCTGGACCATCTTCATGCCCATGTGGATGTAAGCGGGGTTGTGGCAGGCCACGAAGTCAGCCTGGTTGATGTAGTAGGGGCTGCGGATGGGCTTGTCGCCGAAACGCAGATGGCTGATGGTCACGCCGCCGGTCTTCTTGGAGTCATACTGGAAGTATGCCTGAACATACTTGTCGGTATGGTCGCCGATGATCTTGACGGAGTTCTTGTTAGCACCGACAGTACCGTCGCCGCCCAGACCCCAGAACTTGCACTCCTTGGTGCCAGCAGCTGCGGTGATGGGAGCGGGCTTGACTTCCGGCAGAGACAGGAAGGTGACGTCATCGGTGATACCCAGAGTGAAGCGCTCCTTGGGCTGATCCTTCTCCAGCTCCTTGAACAGAGCAAAGATGGAGGACGGCGGGGTATCCTTGCTGCCCAGACCGTAACGGCCACCGGTCAGAACGACATCGTTCAGGCCAGCCTCACGCAGGGTAGCGGCAACATCCAGGTACAGGGGCTCGCCCAGAGAGCCGGGCTCCTTGGTGCGGTCCAGCACAGCCACCTTCTTGGCGGTCTTGGGCAGGACCTTCAGCAGGGAAGCGGAGACCCAGGGACGGTACAGGCGGACCTTGACGATACCGACCTTCTCGCCCTTGGCGTTCAGGTAGTCGATGACCTCATCAGCAACGTCGCAGATGGAGCCCATAGCCACGATCACACGGTCAGCATCGGGTGCGCCGTAGTAGTTGAACAGATCGTAGTTGGTGCCCAGCTTTGCGTTGATCTTGGCCATGTACTTCTCAACAACAGCAGGCAGAGCGTTGTAAACGCTGTTGCATGCCTCACGATGCTGGAAGAACACGTCGCCGTTCTCGTGGGAGCCGCGCATCTTGGGGTGCTCGGGGTTCAGAGCCTTCTTACGGAACTCCTCCACAGCCTCCATGTTGCACATTTCCTTCAGATCGGCGTAATCCCACTTCTCGATCTTCTGGTACTCATGAGAAGTACGGAAGCCATCGAAGAAGTTCAGGAAGGGAACCTTGCCCTCGATGGCGCACAGATGTGCGACAGGGGACAGATCCATGACTTCCTGCACGCTGCTCTCGACCAGCATTGCAAAGCCGGTCTGACGGCATGCCATAACGTCGCTGTGATCACCAAAGATGTTCAGGGACTGAGTAGCAACGGTACGTGCAGAAACATCGAACACGCAGGGCAGCTGCTCAGCAGCGATCTTGTACATGTTGGGGATCATCAGCAGCAGGCCCTGAGAAGCGGTGAAGGTGGTGGTAACAGCACCTGCACCCAGAGAGCCGTGCACAGCGCCAGCAGCGCCGGCCTCAGATTCCATCTCGACGACCTTGACCTGATTGCCAAAGATGTTCTTCTGGCCAGCTGCGGACCCCTGTTGTAATTTTTCTTGTAAGACTCACCATCCCACATGATGGTCGATTTCATACGCCAGTCACGATTCTCATAGCTGGCACGGTTACGCGCTCCATTAGGGAGTGCAGCATCTTTAGACAAGATAAGCTCATCACAGAAATCACCGGTGACAGTTGATTGATAACGGTTTGCCAAGCGGACAGTAGGCATAATCCAGCATTGTGCATTACCGGTGGTACGGGTACCGAAGTCGCGCAACAAACTTTCACCCTGGCCGAGAGAAGGACCGCCATAAGTAATGGAGAAGATGATTTCCGAACAATTTTCATTATAATATTGGAACAGCTCTCTATAGTTGGGTTTGTCTTCAGTGCCGGGATTACCATCACCAAAGATTGTCAGGCCATAATTGTTGATTACTTTGCTGAAGTCTGAAGCAGCGGCGGCATAATAGGTTTGGGCTACACTGCTGCTCGGCTCGAAGCCTTCCAGTTCGGGCCATCCGTTCTTGTTCCAGCAAGCATAGTACAATTCTATTTTTGCTTTAAAGCCCAGTGCGGCAACTTGCGTGGCACGTCCGTACTTATCACCATAGCTTGCGGGAAGCTTTTCGGATGCATTCTGTAAATCGGTGATTAGTTCAGGAATGATGGTAGCAATAGGGGTGCGTACCAATGAGCATGCTTCATCATTGCCGCTGAGTACGTGGCGATAGTAAGGAACATCACCCAGTTTTGAACCAAACGGAAATAGGCCAATGCACGCAGGAAGTAATTCTCGGCATTGATAGCCTCCAAAGATGCTTTAGGTTGCGGCATTCTGTTCTGCTTGAATCATTTGCTCTACATACTGAATGGTGTAGTTGGCACGGTTGATAACCCGGTATGCATTGTTCCACATACTGGAAAATCCGCTGCCCGGCGTTCCGGGTCCCATGAAGAAATATCACCGATACTCTTACCGCGAGTATTTTGGAATTCGCCATGCCCGTCGTAGTAGTAATCAGTTGCAAACAAAGTCCGCACTGCGTTGTAAACACCGTAGGTAGAGGACAAGGCATCATCTGTACTTGTCCAAAAGAGGTCCGAAGATACTTCTGTTGTAGCAGGACGGTTCAGCAGGTCATCTATACAAGAAGATGTTAAACCGACCAGTCCGGCTAATGCTATATACTTAATATATTTCATATTCTTTCTTATTTGTTGAGTTATCAGAATTCTATATTCAAACCGATTGAGTAGGTTTTAACCAATGGGTATAGGTCGTTTCCATGAGGCTTTTCAGGGTCGATACCTTTCCAGGGAGTTAAAGTAAAGAGGTTCTCACCGGATAAGTAGATACGTGCACGGTTGAAACCGATTCTCTGCATATAACGTTCGGGAACGGTATAACCAACCTGTAAGTTCTTCAAACGGAAATAGTTGGTATTATAAGCCCAGTATGTACTTTCTTCACGGTTCTTGTTACCGCCGCTACCATTCAGCAGACGGGGTAGGGAGGCACCACGATTGTCTAACGACCAAGAATCACTCCAATGGAACTGTTGGAATGCATAACGGTTATCCGGTATCTTGGTATTGTTCAAATCATCCAACCATACATCAGAACGTCCGTAGTTACCCTGGAACAAAGCCTGGATATCAAAACCCTGGTAGGCTCCGGTCAAAGTAATACCGAATTGTCCCATCGGGGTATCGCGGTATTTGTCGGTGTATGCTTTCTTATCAAGGTCACTGATTTTACCGTCACCATTCAAGTCTTTGAGGATAATGTCACCCGGTGCGTTGTAGGCATCTCCTTGATAGGGTGCATTGTAGAGTTGATTCCAGCTTTGCACCAAACCCGGATAAGCTTCATACATATAGAGGAAGTGGTAAGGCATGTCGAGCATAATCCACCCACGGTTCAGATAGTCACCCCATTTCTCCAGCTTATTTACGTTATAAGAAGCGTTTACATTGACGCTGTATTCGAATTTGCGAATACTGGACTGCCAGTTCAGATTCACTTCAATACCGCGGTTACGCAGGTCGGCCACATTGATATTCGGTGCCGAATAACCGGTTAATAACGAAGATATGCTGGAACCACGAATCATACCGGTGGTGAAACGGTCGTACCAGTCGAGTTTCCGCAGTCAGTCGGTTGTTGAAGAATCCTAAGTCCAAACCTATATTGATGACACGGGTTTCTTCCCAGGAAAGGTCTTGGTTAATCATCTTATTGGCACTGAATCCGGTTGCAAGACCGTTGTTTCCAACAATATAATTGGTAGTTCCCATTGTTTCTTTTGTTCGTAACGTCCTACTCCGGAGTTATTACCCAGAGAACCGTAAGAAGCACGGAACTTGGCATTACTGATTGCTTTCTTCAACGGGGCGAAGAAGGCTTCTTCCGAAACACGCCAACCTACAGCAGCTGATGGGAAGAAACCCCATTGATGTCCTTTGGCAAAGCGGGAAGAACCGTCGGAACGGAAGTTGAATTCAAACAAGTATTTATCAAATAATGTATAGTTGACGCGCCCTATGAAAGAACGCAAACCTTCGGATTCGGATTTACCGTCGTTGGTCTGTACTTCCTTGGAAGCTGCATCCAGTTCTTCAAGGCTGTTGTGCAAACGGTTCTTACGTCCTGCACCCATGTTGCGTTGGAACCAGTATTCTTCGGCTGCATTGAACATGGCGGAAATATGATGCCCTTTGAAGATTTCCTTTTCATAAGTGATACGTCCTTGGAACAAAGTCTTATGACCTTCGTTATTGGAATTGCTGATGATATCACCTGTATCCGGCATGGTGCGGGCTATACTGTTGGTCTGGAAGTTCATCTGGTTCACCACATTCTGGATGCTTTTGCTGAACTGGTTATAATAGCGCAAAGCGTAACTGACGTTCAACTTCAAATCCTTAAGCGGTTCCCATTCCAAGTAAGCGTTTCCATTAAATTCTTTGCGGGAAGTATTTGTGCGATAAGCTTCGTATTCGGCAACAGCATTACCGGCAGAAGCAGATTCTCCATAAGCCATGGCACCGCCGTATTCACCTGTTTCAGGATGCTTGTTCAAAATACCGGAGATGACATATTTTAAACCTGCAGTTTCCAAACCTGCGCCGCGAGGTGTCTGGCGCTCTGACCAGCTACCATCTGTTCTGATACCTATTTTTACGTTATCACGAACCTTATAATCCACGTTCAAACGCATGTTATAACGGCTGTAGTCATTGTGGATTTGCAGACCTTCCTGGTCCATGATGCCGAGTGAAGTATAGAAATTTATCTTATCGTTGCCGCCGGAGGCTGAAACCGTATGGTTCATGATGGCACCGGTACGGAACATTTCGTCATATTGGTCGGTGTTCGGAAAAAGAATAGGATCTACCAAGCCCATGGCCATCCATTGCTCTACCGTACCCTGCTGGAAACTGGTCGATTTGTTACCTGTGGCAGCAGAGCGCATCTGCATGGTCAGTGCACGGCTATAGTCGGCTAAATAGTCGTAAAACTCTACGGGGCTTGATAAGGCATAAGAACCATTATAAGTCACTTTGGATTTGGCTTCTTTAGAACCGCCTTTGGTGGTAATCAAGATAACACCGTTGGCTGCACGCGAACCGTAAACGGCTGACGAAGCTGCATCTTTTAAGACTGAGATGCTTTCAATATCGTTCATATTAATACGATTGATATCTACATCCGGCATCCCGTCCACTACAATCAATGGGTCAGAATTGTTGATGGAACCCAAACCGCGTACTTTCAGCGAAGCACCGTCTCCACCTGCAAAAACCGGTTGTTTGGCTCACTACCAATCCCGGCACCAAACCCGAGAGACTGGAAGATACGTTTGTGATGGAACGGCTGGCAATCTTTTCATCGACTTTTACTGCTGCAACAGAACCGGTCAGGTTTACTTTCTTCTGAGTTCCATAACCCACTACAACGACCTCATCCAGTGTTTGAGAGTCTTCCGAGAGGGTTACTACTACATTGGTTCTACCTTTCAAGGGTACTTCTTGAGTAATGTATCCGATGAAAGATACTACAAGAGTTGCATTAGATGAGGCTTCAATGTTAAAATGTCCGTCGATGTCTGTGATTGTGCCGCCGGTGCTGTCTTTTACTTTTATATTAGCACCGATAACCGCCTCTCCTGTGTTATCTTTTACTGTACCGGTAATTCTGGCATTTTGTGCCGTGACACATTCCGATACCAATAAAGAGTAATAGGAATATCCAAAAAATGTTTCATATTAGACTTAATTTTGAATGAATAAATTAAAGGTTAATTTTCATGTGAAGATGATAACCTTCATCTTCTTTCTCTCTACAGAAAACAGTTGAGCTGCTTCCTATAAAGAAAGTGTATTCTCATAGGTGTTACTTCATAGGCGTCCTTTCTTTTTTAGAGTTATTAATGAGGTCTTGTTGTGAGCTATTTATATGCTTCGGTTAATTCTTTATACCATTTCTGCAAAACAAAGAATGCTTTCTTTTTCTGTCCTTTGTCAGAAACCAGTCCTTTACGGTTGAAGTCGTCCTGAATCTCGGGTACATGGCGGCGCGGTGAGCGGAAATCTTTCAATATCCACGGAGTAGTGCCGGCAAGTCCCGGAATACGTTTCAACATGTTCACGTGGCGGATATACAAATCTTCCTGATACTCCTCCGTGAAGCGTTCTTTGGGTGAGCCGTGGCGCCCGTACAAAGCACCGCCTCCGAGTTCACTGATGAATACCGGTTTCTGAGTATCGAATGTCCAGTTCACGCGGTCACATTTCTCAGAGTCGCCATCGTACCAGCCCACATACTCGTTGAAACTGATGATATCCAATAGCTCTCCCAACGGGTCGTTTACCGTCAGAACACCCGGCTGTACTTCTTCCTTCTCCATAGCTGCGCCAATTAGGCGGACGCTATCGAGGCTTCTTGCTTTGTTTGCCAGATTAGAGAGGAACGTGAGACGCGTCTCGCTGTGCGGAGTTTCGTTGGCAATAGACCAGATGATGATGTTGCAACGGTTCTTGTCGCGGGCAATCATGTCGCACAATTGTTGCTCCGCATTTTGGTAAGTATCCTTGTTCTCCCAGTGAATCGTCCAATACACGGGAATTTCGGACCATACAAGGAAGCCCATACGTTCGGCCTCGCGCACCATCTCTTCATTATGGGGATAATGGGCCAGGCGAACAAAGTTGCATCCCAGTTCCTTTGCCCAACTCAGCAATGTGTGGGCATGGTCTTTTGAGTAAGCACGACCACTGTAATAGGGAGTTTCTTCGTGGATGCTGATACCCCTGCAGAAGATTTCCTTGTCATTCAGCAATATCTTGATGCCCTCCGTGCGAATCGTGCGGAAACCTATCTCATCAGAAACCTTATCCGTTTCGGAAGCCAGGTTCACGGCATATAATTTCGGATTCTCCGGAGTCCAGAGTATAGGTTTGCTTTTTATTAGGAATGAAGCATACCCGTTGGCATCGGTCGTGACTTCTTTCTTTACTTTCAGTTCGGGAATATCCAGTGTTATCTTCTGTTCCTTGTCAGAACCTTCCAGTTGCACCCAGCCCTCAATCATGTTCTTGTCATCCTTTGCCAACTGTACGTAATAGTCGCGTATATAGGTTGCAGGCATTTCTATCAGAGTGACGGGACGGGTTATTCCACCGAAGTTCCACCAATCTGCATTGACCGTGGGCACAGCTTCGGGCAGGCGTTTGTTGTCCACCTTGACCACGAGGCTGTTCGTGCCTTCTTTCAGGAGGTTGGTAATTTCAAAGTTGAAAGGAGTAAACCCGCCGATGTGCCTTCCCAGACGTTTGCCGTTCAGCCACACGATAGCCTCGTAATTAACAGCTCCGAAGTTTAGGAAAAGGCGCTTGCCCGGCTGCAAGGAGTATTCAAAATGTTTGCGGTACCATACGGTTCCTTCATAATAATACAATTGCGGACGCTGTGTGTTCCAGTCTCCGGGAACAAACAGCAGTTTATCCGTTTCAAAGTCGTATTCCTGCAACTTGGTCTTGTCGGAATAAGTCTTGTCCTGGGCATAACCTCCGTCATAGGGTTTCAGACGGTAATCGTAGTAGCCGTTTTCAAAAGGATCTACAATTGTTTTCCACTGCCCGTCGAGGGATGTCGTCTGGCGTGCGCTGACATTCATTATCTGAGGTGCTTGCTGGGCGAAAGCCAATACCGGCATCAGCATCAAAAGAAAAGTCAGACTGTTCTTCAAGAGTGTTTTCATACTACTATATTTTGATTTAAAATTAAGAAGAACGATTTCCATGCATTCTTCTGTAGAGTGATGGCAAATATACAGGTATGAGGCATTCGTATTCCGAAGTCGGCTACATCATAATTACATCAAATGCCGGTTTTGACTACATCATTACTTTCTCACGAATGTTGTAAGGTGTTGGTTATAAGTACGCTTTTCTTTCAAGTATGCTTCTTCTGAATAAATCTGTTAAAGATGATGTGGTGGAATACTACTTTAGAGTAAAGGAGTTATCTTTGCTTCATAAACGCAAATGTTGACCGCTATGAAAAGCAAGTCCTACTTTTATACTTAGCCCCTTTTTGTTATTGCTGTCGGTGCAGTTGAATGCAGGATGGCAACGCCCGGTAACGAACTATACCCGCCATACTTATAAGGCAGGTAATCAAAACTGGATGTTACAGCAACACGATAACGGTTGGATGTATGTGGCCAATAGTAACGGTTTACTCGAATTTGACGGTGCAAGCTGGAATCTTTACCCTATACGTAATGCAAAGGCGCGGGCCATGAGAATAGGGAATGACGGACGGATTTATATCGGTGGAATCGGGCGGTTCGGTTATTTCACTCCAAACAGGCTGGGCGGATTGGACTATACATGCCTTTCGGATAATTTGCCCCCGAATTCAATAGTTGGCGTGATATGGAACATATTGCAGGATAAAGAGAGAATCTATTTCCAATCAGACCGTAGTTTGTTCTACTGGGAAAATAATAAGTTGGAATACTTGGAGTATCCGGGTGAGATTTATACTTCGGCCATTTTATATAATAAGTTCTATATCGGTGCGGCCGAGGGAGTTCTGGTGATGGATGGAAAGAAGTTCAGATTTGGTGCCGGGTTCGGAGATGCTGGGCAGGGTATCGGGACTATTACCCTATAGTGGCAAGATTCTGATAGCCACCCGTTACAACGGCCTTTTTATCTATGATGGCGAGACGGTGCAGAAGTTCAATAGTGTTGCAGATAGCTTTATGCAGCACAATCGTGTGTTTTGTGCTGCTCTTAACCAGTCTTTGCTGGCACTTGGCTCTGTGCAGGATGGGGTTTGTTTGCTTGATTTGGAAAAGGGATGAAATGAATGTGATTTCCATTAATAGTGGATTGCAGAACAAAACAGTGCTCAGTATGTCTTTCGATGCGCTGAACAACCTTTGGTTGGGGCTGGATAATGGCATTGACTGTGTACATTTGAGTTCGCCCGTTTCTTCTCTATATGGTAATAAACCGGTCATTGGGTCCGGATATTCTTCTATCGTTTATCAGGGTAAGTTGTATCTGGCTTCCAATCAGGGCCTTTATACAACACTACCATCCACAGAACTGAACAAAGAGATACCGATGACTTTTGTTCCCGGAACCGGTGGACAGATGTGGTCTTTCCTAAACTATGACGGTAAGCTGTTCTGTGCTTCGGACAACGGTGTCTTTGTGATAGACGGCGATAAGATGGAGCATTTGGATGGTATAAAAGGTGTCAGGAGCCTTGTCCCTTTGAACGGTCACCCGGATGTGCTGATTGCGGGTACTTATGGTAAATATAGTGGGTTGCATTTACTGAAAAAAGTGGCCGGGCGTTGGCAGCCTGCTTTCCGGCTTAAGAATTTCACTTATGCTGCAAAAAAGCCTAATGGCTGAAAGCTCGGGTAATGCGTTATGGGTGACAAATAAGGACAGAGGTGTCTGCCGCTTGATTCTGTCGGATGATTTGCAGGAAGTGGTAAGTTTGAAAAAGTATAACCATAGCGCTTTCCCTTCCGGTTATGATATATTTCTGACGCAGGTAAACAGTGAAACAGTTGCAGTGTCACATTACGGGTTATGGCGCTACAATCAAGCCACGGATAGTCTGGAAGAATATCATGAGTTGGAAAATATGTTGGACGGGAAAGCCGCTTACAGTTATCTCACCATGGATATGGCCCATAATATATGGTACGTTTCAGGTGAAGCTCTCAAGTTGTTGCGCTACGATGCTGTGAAGAATACCTATTCAAAATTGCCTCATGACACATTCTTGAAGGGCTCTTTGATAGAGAACTATGAGCATGTAAATGTATATGACGGGCAAGCTGTGGTGGGAACGGAAGAAGGTTTTTCCCTGGTACGCTTTTCATCGACGACTGTGGGTAAGGAAAAGCTATCTCTACAGATACGCCGTGTATATCTCACAGGACGACGCGACTCATTGATTTACGGGCGTAGCTATCATTACACAGATTCTCTTGTCACTATTCCCTATAAACACAACTCCCTCCGCATAGAGTATAATGTGAACAGTAACGATGCATCCCAATCGGCTCTTTTTTCCTATCGCTTGAGCGAGGGGAGCGAAAGGGGAGAATGGAGCGAGTACAGTGAGAATACTATTAAAGAATTTACGGGTCTGCATGAAGGTAAGTATGTGTTTAGCGTAAAATTGATGACCGATAAAGACCAGGAGTTGGTAATGACTTCGTTCTCATTTGAAATCTTGCCTCCTTGGTATCGCACCTGGTGGAGCTACCTGATATATGCAGTCGCTGTGGGTTTACTACTATATTATATAGCCTATCGCATAGCTGTCAGCCGGAAGCATCTGTTGATGCAAAAAGAGCTGGAGCTCTACAGGCAGAAACAAGAATTCAAGAAAGAGAGTGAATTGAAAGACCAGAAGATTGACTCACTGAAAGAGGAGAACTTGCAGGCGGAGTTAAGCCATAAATCAGAAGAACTAATCCGTACTACCTTGAATATTGTGCGCAAGAATGAGATGCTGATGGGTATCAAGAAAGAAGTATTAGGCATTTCCCATTCCATCAGTGAAGAAAACTTGGTTTCCCTCCGGCGTAAAACACTTCGGCTACTGGGACAGATTGAAACGAATATTGAGCACGATGACGACTTGCAGGCTTTCCAAAGCACCTTTGACTCTGTCTACCACGACTTCTTCAGAAAACTCGAAGAGGCATATCCCGAATTGAACAACAAGGATAAACTGCTCTGTGCATATATCAAGATGAACCTGCTCTCCAAAGAGATAGCTCCCTTGCTGAACATCTCTCTGCGCGGAGTGGAAATCAGCCGTTATCGCCTTCGGAAAAAGCTGGGCCTGGAAGAAGGGGAGAACCTGGCGGAGTTCTTGCAGAGGTTCAATAAGTGATGCGAAGCAGGGGTTGAATACTCCCCGAATCCCCTAAAGGGGAGGTGGATACTTCGTACCTCTGTGTTCAATCCCGCTACGAAATGAGCACAATGATATTTTGATAATTTGTTGTAATTTATCAAGGTTCTGACTGTGTTTTTGCAACTTCTTGATTATCAGCATTATTCTGGTGTGCTGCATTCACTATACGACTGAGCCCTATTCACTATACGACTGAATTAGGTTCAGTATGCTACTGTTTCTTGAATCTGTGTTGTTTGTAAATAATGCAGATTGCTATTCGGCTCTTTTCCCGGTTCATAACGGGGCAGAAATGAAGTAAATGATATACCGCAAGGCGCTTGTTGCCTTGTCAACTTGTCCCCTCGTGATACTAACATTTATCTCAAACCCGTTTAGAAATGAACTCCCTAATTCCCATAAGTAACCTACAACATCAACAAACTCTCCGGCCCCATATTGAACAGCAAATCTACAATGCTCAGGTTAGGCAGAAAGCCGTGCTTCTCCTGAAAGACCTGGTAATAGGGTTTGGGAGAGAACTCCGGGTCTTTCAGTCGGAAGTCTTTCTTCGGATGGATGCGTTCGCGGAAATCCGCTTCATTCGGAGTGAATTCAGTCCGGTATTCGGTGGTGCGTGCCATATCGGGCTGTATGTCTATCAGAGAACAGATAAGATGGCAAAGTTCTTCGTTGAAATCGACTAAAAACTCATACTTCTTTTCATAGAAAGGGCGGAAGTCGTCTTTATAATATTCAAAGAAAGGAGTGTGGTTGTAGGCAGATTCAAGCGCATTCCAGTGCAGATGCCGCCAGTTACCGTGGTCGGAGATACGGATATCGCGCATCGGGCATTTTAGGCTATCCGGCTTTACGGTAGGGATGGAAAGTGCCAACTCGCCGTCCGGTGCGGCAATGGTGCAGCGGTTGCGGTAAGTCTGCTTCATATAGTGGTCATGCTGTTCGATGAATACTTTATCGTATGCCAGCAATTTGGTATAATATTCTATGGGAGCCAAATAGGCGGAAGAAAGAAAAACTGTTTTCATCAGTATATTTACGATTAGATGATTTGCGATTTACGATTGAAGCTACTGTTCATTGTTGTATTTCATTTTATTCTTCATTTGTTGTCATTCCACTCTTTTCCATATCCTGCCCCATCGGTAACCGCTGAAAGGTCCTGTTCCCTTTTCTTTGGAGAACCAGATGATAGATGCCTTGCCTATGATGTGGTCTTCGGGGACGAAACCGAAAAGACGGGAGTCCGAAAGATTGATGGTATTGTTGGCACTTACCCAGTAGTAGTCTTTGGTAAAAATGGCAGTGTTGCACGGGTTTGCCTTCCACATAAAGGGTGTCGTTTTTGATTTCGGCTTGTTTCTTTTCGTGAAGTACCAGGGTATTTCGCAACAAAGTCTTGTTCCACGGATATACGCGCACGGCTTTGCCTTTGCTGGGGATTATCAGAGGTTTCAGCATCTCCATAGAATCTTCCTTGACAATAGGTTCTATCCAGCACTTTCCGTTCATGGCTTGTTCCAGCAAGTAGTGTTCATAACGGCTGAAACTGCGTATATTCTTTGTTGGAATCCTGCCCCAATAGTTTGTTGGGAGCGATGGAAAGGATGGACAGTAATGAATCCAGCTGCCGTTCCCGTTGCCTGGGATAGGAATAAAGGAACTTCTGGTCGGGTGCATTCTTCTCGGAAGGAATCACAGAAAAGAGTGAATCTATCAACAAGGTATCTCCGGGAGTACCGATGCAACGGCTGATAAAGACCTCCCGCCGGTCAATCGTAGGTTCTGAAAGATTGGCAGGATTGTTGAATACTAGAATATCCTCTTTAGGTACGGGACTGTCTGCCCAACGATGATACCCCCATAACTTCATGAAAGGTAGTCGCAGGCCATAGCTCCACTTGTCCACAAGAATACGCTCACCTTGGTACAGTGAATTTTCCATGCCGGAAGAGGGGATAAGATAGGAAGTTGCCACACAACCCCCGAAGCAGTACCACGACGAGTGCCACTCCAACTATTGTAATTGCTATCTTCCATCCTTTTTTCATTTAATGCCGTCCACCCACTTGAATATCCGGTTCCAGCGTATCTTACCGTCAAACCAGCCTCGGTCTTTGTCCAGTGACAACCATACTACGATAGGCTTTCCTACGACATGGTCTTCCGGCACAAAGCCCCAGTAACGGGAGTCGGCGGACTTGTCGCGGTTGTCGCCCATCATCCAGTAGTAGTCCATATTGAAGGTATAGGAGTCGGTCTTTTCACCGTTGATGTAGATGCCGTCTTCCTTGACTTCCAGTTTGTTGCCTTCATAGGCAACGATGCAGCGTTCGTAGATGGGCAGGTTATCCTCGGTCAGCTTGATGGTGGCACCTTTGGCGGGAATCCAGATTGGACCGTAGTTATTGCGGTCCCATTTGGTGTAAAGGTTCAGCGGATACATCTGTCCCGAGAACTCTCCCGGTTCGATGATAATATTACTGATGAGTTTCTTGTTGCCCGAAAGGGTCTC
>ENA-OQCV01000189-OQCV01000189.1-human-gut-metagenome-genome-assembly--contig:-NODE-189-length-17838-cov-2.648524_pt1 | contig 17838 bp, 19 predicted proteins | sample MGYA00242766_ERZ504592 | MGnify/ENA primary metagenome ERZ504592 (study PRJEB26092, sample SAMD00036315) | human gut metagenome | host: Homo sapiens | study: EMG produced TPA metagenomics assembly of...
GCCGCTTTGAGATACAGGTCCTTTCGATCTCTTCGGCAACCGCCAACACCTGACGTTCGTTCGAAGCGGTGGCGACGAGCATCGCGTCGGTAATGGCCAATGGTTCGGTGACGTCGAAGGCAACAAGGTCGGTGGCCTTCATACGGTCGGCCGCGCGGCGGCGATGCGGATGGCGTCGATGGAATCTTGTACTGCCGGCATATTCAGCGCTCCATTCGGGCTTCCAGCCCTCTACTACATGTGTGTGTTTTCGGAATAGACCATGGAATCGTCCGGAACGTCGTGGCGTACCACGGAACCGGCTCCGGTAGTGACGCCGCTGCCGACTTCGACAGGGGCCACGAACAGGTTGCCGGCACCGACGTGCACGTTCGATCCGATGGTGGTGTGGTGCTTGTGCACGCCATCATAGCTTGGCGGTGATGGTACCGCCGCCGATATTGGTGTGCTCCACCCAAGTCGGCGTCGCCGACATAGCTCAGATGCGGCACCTTGGTGCCGTTGCCGATGTGCGCCTTCTTCATTTCCACAAAGGCGCCGGCCTTGGACTCCTCGCCAAGATCGTTGCCCGGACGCAGGTACGTCCACGGACCGATATTGGCCGCGCGACCGATGTGGGTTTCCTGCACGCGGGAACGCTCCACATGGGCATCGGCATCGATGACCGCGCTGATAAGTGTTGTGTATGGGCCGACCTGCGCGCCCTCGCCGATCACGGTCTGGCCTTCCAGGAAGCATCCGGGAAGGATCACCGCATCGCGTTCGATACGCACGTCATCTTCGATCCACGTGGTTTCAGAGTCAAGAATGGTCACGCCCTTACGCATCCAATGCTCGCAGATACGCTTGTTGTGAGCTTTGGCGAGCGCTGCGAGCTGCACGCGGTCGTTGACACCTTCGACGCTCAACGGGTCGGGGGCTGCGAATGCGCCGACGGCACCGTTGGATTTGGCGGTTTCGAGAGCATCGGTCAGGTAGAACTCGCCTTGAGCATTGTTGGATTTGAGGTTGGCAATCGCTTCAGCCAGCAGTTTGGCGTCGAACACGTAGACGGACGTGTTCACTTCGTGCACAGCCAGTTCGCTGCTGTTAGCGTCCTTCTGTTCCACAATGCGCAGCACGTTGCCTTCGCTGTCGCGGATGATGCGGCCATAGCCGGTAGGATCGTCAAGAATGGTGGTGAGCACGGTGGCACCATTGCCGCTTTGCTCATGGAAGGCAAGCAGCTGGTTCAACGTGTCGGCGTCGAGCAGCGGCATATCCGAAGCTGCGATCAGCACCGAGCCGTCAAGACCGCCTTGCTCCTTCAACTGCGTCATGGCGCACTGCACGGCTCGCCCGGTGCCGGGAATGTCGTCCTGATTGACGATGGTGACACGCTCATTGTAGGAGCGGGCCGCTTCGGCGACTCGTTCCGCCTGGTAGTGCACGACCACGGCCAACGTTTCAGGGTCGAGCGCCGACACGGAGTCCATCACACGGTTCAAAAACGTCTTTCCGGCCAAAGTGTGCAGCACTTTCGGCTTGTTGGAACGCATGCGGGTGCCCTCACCCGCCGCAAGAATAATCGCGGCACTTAATGCCATGTCTAATCTCCAATTCCTCCGGCTCTCACAAATCCAGACACGAAGCCAGTTATCCGACGTTCCATCTTAAAACGAGCCCTCCCTAAACGCAAAACAACCACGTCTCGGAATGACTTGTGGAGCGCTGGAATGTCAGCATGCGTGCCTCGGAATGACTACCGTCTGATAGATGACTATGGAAAACAGCAATAACTACAAGGCGTTGCGCCGGAGACGGAGCGGATAGATTGATGTCCGACATGAACGTGGGGGTATCTCACGTAATGTATCACCATTTTTTGGGAAGGGAATGATAGTAATGTCAGACATCGCATATGATTGGATCGCCCTCGGCGTAGCCGCGATCCTGTTCGTCATCCTGGCGTTTCTCAAACGTAAGAAAAACGCGGGTTTCACCACACGCGTGTTGCTTGCAACGGCATTCGGTATCATTTTGGGAATCGCTTTCAACGGCCACACTGATTATGTCGGCGCGGTGGGTTCCATCTGGTCCAACGCAATTACCGCACTGGTGGTTCCGCTGCTGCTGTTCAGCATCATCTCCGGCATCACGAACCTTGGAGAGTCCATGCGCTTAAAGAGTATTGGTGCGAAAACCGTATTCTTCCTGCTGCTTAACACTGACGAAGTTGAATCCAATCCACTTCTTCAAAGCGTTCTTCCCTGCCGGAGTGGTCGCGTTCACCTCGGAAAGCAGCATCGGCACGGTTCCAGTCACCGTGCGTCGTTAACGTAGCGCAGGCGTTCCAGGAGATATCGCCTCGTTCGTTGCCGGAACGGAGCCCTCACAGAGGGCAAATATCACGAATGACGCCAAATCCGATTCAGCCAACGTCTCCCACCAACAGAGCGGTTTCGCTCTGAACTTCGCACCCAATGCAATGTTCTCCGCCAGTGGAGATGACGCCTGCTGCGGCACGAAGCCGAACAAATAATCCATCCACAAATCAACAGACACCTGTGGGAGAATACCGGATCGAAGTGTTCGAACGACGTTAGGCTGTCAGAGCATGCCGAGCAGCTCGGCCTCGTCACGCATGGCGCGGTACAGCATCCACTCCTGCCTGGCGTCGGACAATGCGCGGTGCTCCTCCATGTCGGCGATGTGGTAGTCGACGATGAGGGTGGAAACTTTGTGGCTTCGCTTTTCCGGATGCAGTCGACGGCTGAGGTCCAGAGTGTCGACGAAATGGTGCGCAAAGCGCGCGTCTCGCTCCGAGTAAGCGAGCTGTACAGCATTGTCGAGGAACGACATGTCGAAGGACGCATTGTGCGCCATGACCACGGCTGTGTCCGAACACCAGCGTGCAAACTCATCCATGACTTCACGCACATCCGGTTTGCCGAGCAGCATGCCATCGTCGATTCCCGTCAAACCAGTGATTCTTGACGGGACGTGTTCGAACGGGTTGAATGAGTCTGGTCGAATTCGTCAACCAGCTCATCATTACGGATTTTTGTACCGCGCCGATCTCAATGAGCTTGGCACCTTTGCGCACACTCAATCCGGTTGTTTCCGTATCGATCACGATGTAATCCGTGAATCGTCCGGACAACGGGTCCAAACGTCGGGAATCGCCACTTCTATGCGCTGCCATTCATCTCACCTCTGCTCTTTCATTTGCGATGTATAGCTTAATCATTCCAACCTGACTTTCTTAGCCGGGGAAACATAACAAAAAAACGATCCTGCAGCATGACGCTACAGGATCAATGAACCGTTATTCAGGCTTTACCGCAAAGCTCGTTCAGCGGGTCGGAGCGACCGTGACCGGGCAACGCTGGAAGCTCTTGAGATCGACATAGCCGGTGGTTGCCATGGCACGACGGAGCGCGCCAATGTAATTGGTGGTGCCGTCCGCATTGTGGCTGGGGCCAAACATGATATCTTCCAGGGTGCCGACGGTGCCGACGTTCGTGCGGAAGCCGCGCGGAAGCGTCTGATGACGGGCTTCGGCACCCCAATGCATGCCCTTGCCCGGAGCTTCCTCGGCACGGGCCAGCGGAGAGCCAAGCATCACGGCATCGGCGCCAAGCGCGAACGCCTTGATGAAGCTGCCGGAGTCGCCCATGCCGCCGTCGGCGATCACTTGGACGTAACGGCCGCCGGACTCGTCCATGTAGTCGCGGCGGGCTTCGGCCACGTCGGCGATGGCGGTGGCCATCGGAGCGTGAACACCGATGGTGTTGCGGTTCGCGGATACTGCGCCGCCGCCGAAGCCGACGAGCACGCCGGCCGCGCCGGTACGCATCAAGTGCAGGGCCGCGGTGTAGTTGGCGGCGCCGCCTACGATGACGGGCACATCCAGATCGTAGATGAACTTCTTCAGGTTCAATGGCTCGTGATCCTGGGAGACGTGCTCGGCGGAAACGACCGTGCCGCGGATGACGAACAGGTCGACGCCGGCTTCGACCACCGTGGAGTAGAACTGCTGGGTGCGCTGCGGGGAAAGCGCGCCCGCCACGGTGACGCCCGCATCGCGGATCTCATGCAACCGGCGGGTGATGAGCTCGGGCTTCACCGGCTCACGGTAGATCTCCTGGATCCGCTCGGTCGCGACGTCATCGGGCAGCTGGGCAATTTCGTCGAGCAGCGGCTGCGGATCGTCATACCGCGTCCACAGACCCTCCAGATCCAGCACGCCAAGAGCGCCCAGCCGGCCCATCGCTATCGCCGTGGCGGGGCTGGTGACCGAATCCATCGGGGCTCCGATGACCGGTACGTCGAACTCATAGGCATCCACCTGCCACGACGTCGACACGTCCTGCGAATCGCGGGTGCGACGAGAGGGAACGATGGAGACATCATCCAGCGCGTAGGCCATGCGGGCCTTCTTGCCCAAACCGATTTCAATTTCCTGAGACATGGTTTCAAGGCTAATGCCGGGCTGTGACACCGGACGCGGCCGCACACGCGCATCACCCGCCGTCTCACATTGTGGCGAATACCGAGCGGCGGACAACGCGCGGTAACATCGATGCGCTAAGACTGGTGCACATACGCCAATCACGCTAGGAGGAAACGCATGGCCAAAATCAAGGTCGAGGGAAAGGTCGTCGAGCTCGACGGCGACGAGATGACCCGCGTCATCTGGAAGGACATCAAGGACCGTCTGATCCTGCCCTATCTGGACGTCGATCTGGACTATTACGACCTGGGCATCGAGAACCGTGACGCCACCGACGACCAAGTCACCATCGACGCGGCAAAGGCAATCCAGCGCGAGCACGTGGGCGTCAAGTGCGCCACCATCACTCCGGACGAGGCCCGCGTCAAGGAATTCGGTCTCAAGAAGATGTGGAAGTCCCCCAACGGCACAATCCGTAACATCCTCGGCGGCACGATCTTCCGCGAGCCCATCGTGATGAGCAACGTGCCTCGTCTGGTGCCCGGCTGGACCAAGCCGATCGTCGTGGCCCGCCACGCCTTCGGCGACCAGTACAAGGCCACCGACTTCAAGGTGCCGGGCGCCGGACGCCTGACCGTCACCTTCACTCCCGAGGACGGCTCCGAGCCGATTGAGCACGTGGTCTATGACTACGGCCAGGACGGCGGCGTGGCCCAGGTGCAGTACAACGTCAACGATTCGATCCGCGGCTTCGCTCGCGCCTGCTTCAACTATGGCCTGATGCGCCACTACCCGGTGTACCTGTCCACCAAGAACACGATTTTGAAGGCCTACGACGGCCAGTTCAAGGACATCTTCGCCGAAGTGTTCGAGACCGACTACAAGGACAAGTTCGCCGAGGCTGGACTGACCTACGAGCACCGCCTGATCGACGACATGGTCGCCAGCTCCCTCAAGTGGCACGGCGGCTACATCTGGGCGTGCAAGAACTACGACGGCGACGTGCAGTCCGACTCCGTGGCTCAGGGCTTCGGCTCGCTGGGCCTGATGACCTCCGTGCTGATGACCCCGGACGGCCAGACCGTCGAAGCCGAGGCCGCGCACGGTACCGTGACCCGCCATTACCGCCGCTGGCTCAAGGGCGAGAAGACCTCCACCAACCCGATCGCCTCGATCTTCGCATGGACCGGCGGACTCAAGCACCGCGCCGACCTGGACGGCACGCCCGAGGTCCGCCACTTCGCCGAGACGCTGGAGAAGGTCATCGTCGACACCGTCGAAGGCGGTCAGATGACCAAGGATCTGGCCATGCTGGTGGGACCGGATCAGGCGTGGCTCGACACCGAGGGCTTCATGAACGCGCTGGACGAGAACCTTTCCAAGGCGCTGACCGCGTGACCGGCCGGGCGGGGTTCTCCGGCGGCTCCCGCCACCGGTGATCGCCGCCGGCAATCCATCGCCATCAAGGCCCGCATCCCATGTCCCCACACGAGATGCGGGCCTTGTGCGTATGGTGAGGCTACAATCGAAAGTTACAGTATTCGCATGACTGAAAGGGCGTGACCATGTCAGGACGACGCATGGTGTCTTGTCTGAAACTCATCGCCGCCGCGATGGCGACGGGTCTTCTGCTCACGACGGCGGGATGCGCGTCAACGGACGATACCAACACTCCGGACGGCGGCACCGTCACGCAATCCACCGGGGCGGTGGCGATATTCACCCCATCGGACGGCATCACCCTCTCCCAGCACACGCCGTTGAACAAGTGGGCGAAACTGGTGCCCGACATCACCTCCGAGCTCAAGAAGCAAGGATTCAAATCCGCGAACATCACCACGACCACATCCAGTGACCTCGCCAAGCAGAGCCAGGACATTCAGGATTACGTCGTCAATCATGCGGTGTCGGCGCAAAGCGGGAAAGACAGCGCCAACAAGAAAGACGGTGCTGACGAGAAGGAAATAACGCTGATCGTCGCGCCCGCAGCCGAAACGCAGACATCCACCCGGCAATACGGCGATTACGTCAGCCAAACGAGCGGCACGGCGACGGATAGAACCGGTTCAGACGAGGCCGGTTCAACGGATGCATCGGAATCGACTGACACATCCGAATCGGCGAATGCATCCAGCTCGGATAACGCATCCGACTCGACGGCCACGCAATCGATGCCCCGTATGGCGAACGCATTGCAGCTGGCCAAGGACTCGGGCATGCACGTGGTGCTCGTTGGCCAATCCAGTGAAGGACTTCAGCCCCCGACGCTTTCGTCGAACTGTCGACAGCCGAACGCATCGGGCAGATCCAGGCGAGCAAGCTTGCCGACAAACTGCAACTCGACACCATCAGCAAGGACAATCCGAAGGCCGTGGAGATCCTGCTGCCCTACACCGCATCCGCTGACGGCAGTGACGACGAATTCGCCAAGGAGGCCTTCGCAGGCGCCTGGTCCGTGCTGCAGCCGTATTTCAAGAAGGGCACGGCATACAGTCCGTCCGGACTGCTGACGGCCGACACGACCGACGGGCAGTGGGAGTCGGTCGCCTTCAAAATCGACAAGGATTCGCGCATCACCGACGAGATCACCAATCGTCTCAAACAGAAGGATTCGGCCTCGCACACCCGAATCGACGGCATCATCGCCATGAACGATTACGTGGCTTCCGGAGTGGTCGACGCGCTCGACCATCTCGGATACACCGGTTCGGCGGCCGACATCAACCCCTCCATCACACTGCCCGGAATCGTCGGCAACATCACCGGAAAGCAGGATCTCCACCGCAAGAAGGTGCCGGATCCGATCAAGGCGCCGGAAAACGACGGCGACGCCGCCAACGACGGGTCGGCCTCGGAAAAGGCCAGGGACACGCAGTGGCCCATCATCACCGGATATGGCGCGTACGTCGACGAACTGCCGCAACTCGTCAGCGGCCATCAATGGATGACCGCCGTCGAGGACCGCAAGGGCGCCGCGACGCAGCTCGCGCAGATGTGCCTGAAAATCAATCAGGGCACGGCGGTGAAATCGCCGCAGAACCTGACCAAGGGGACGTATCCGGGCGTCGCGGGGAAGAACATGCCGACGCTGCGCCCCGACTGGTCGCGGTCAGCGCGTCGAACCTCAAGAGCACGCTGATCGACCCCGGCTACATCACTCTGGCCGACGCGGGGATGTGACAGACGCAGGGATTGCGCGTCACAGGGAATGTAGCAGGCGCGGCAATACCGGGATATACGCGAGTCGGCCGTCACCCCAACCATCCGTCATGATGACGGGAACCGGTTGAGGTGACGGCCGACTCGTTGCCCGGCTGAACCTCCGCTCAGCGGCCCTTCGGGGGCGTAAATGCGCGTGTCGATGAGTTCGCCGAAGTGGTCGATCACCGCTTGACGGCGTGCCTTCATGCTGGCGGTCAGCAGTCCGTTCTCCTCGGTGAACGGCTCCGGCACGATCTCGAATTTGCGAATCGACTCTGCCCGCGACACCAGATCGTTGGCGGCGTTGACCGCGCGCTCGACCTCGGCGTAGACGATCGGGTTGCGCACGGCTTCGGCGAGGTCGGAGACCTGCTCCACACCCTGCGCGGCCAGCCAGGCGTTGGTCTCATCGAGATCCAGGGAGACGATCGCCGCGATGAACGGCTTACGGTCACCGATGACGACGCACTGGTCCACCACCGGCGATGTCATCACGCTGGCCTCCAATATACCCGGAGACACGTTCTTGCCGCCTGCCGTGATGATCAGGTCCTTCTTGCGTCCGGTGATGGTGACAAACCCGTCGTCGTCGATGTCGCCGAGGTCCCCCGTGTGCAACCATCCGTCAACGATCTGGCTCTGGGTGATTTCAGGATGGTTATGGTATCCGACGCAGACCGCACGGCTCTTGATGCATAGTTCGCCGTCCTCGCCGAGCCCTACCGACACCCCCTGCAGCGGCAGGCCGACCGTGCCGATGCGATATCCCTTGGTTGGATTCACCATGGCCGGGGCGCAGGTCTCCGTCATGCCATACCCCTCAAGCAGCGGCAGTCCGACACCGTTGAAGAAGTGTGCGATGGCCCCGTCCAGAGGAGCGCCTCCGGACACCGCATATTCGCAGTGGCCGCCGAACACGCCCATGATCGTGCGATAGATCAGGCGGTCGTACATGGCGTGGCGCATCCGCAGCGAGGCCGAGAACCCGTTGCCCTCCTGCTGCGCGTGCGACCATTCGCGTGCGGTGGCCGCGGCCTTGGCAAAGATGCGCCCCTTCATGCCGGCACCCGCCTTCTGCGAGGCGGCGTTGTACACCTTCTCGAAGATGCGAGGCACGGCCAGTATGAAGGACGGCTTGAACTCGCCGAAATCAGACAGAATGGTCTTGAGGTTGTTGGACAGCCCCAGCTCCACGTCACCGGCAAAGCAGTACAGCACCATGTACCGCGCGAATGCGTGAGCCAGCGGAAGGAACAGCAGTAGACGGCGGTCACGCCCATAGGCGATGTCGGGCATGGATTGCGTACCGGCATAGGTGACGTACACGAAGTTGCCGTGTGACAGTTCAATGCCCTTCGGCATGCCGGTGGAGCCCGACGTGTACACGATGGTTGCCAGGTCGTCACCCTTCACCAGACGCTCGCGCTCCCAGAACTCCTCGTCACTCACTCCACGCCCGTATTCCTCCAGCGTGTTCAGCGCACCGAAATCGATGACGTACACGTCTTTCAGCGTGCTGCAGCGCGAGCGGACGGACTCGATCTTGTCACGCTGCGCATCGTTCTCGGCGAACGCCATCGTCACCTGGGAGTCATTGAAGATCGTGGCGACCTGAGCCGGCGAGTTGGTCTCGTAGACGGGCACGGTGAGGGAGCCGATGGACATGATGGCCATGTCCAGCGCAGCCCATTGCCATGAGGTGGAAGAGATGATCGACACCGCGTCCCCTGGCATGACGCCACGGGCGATCAGGCCCTTGGCCAGTGCGATGACCTTGTCGCGGAATTCGGCGGCCGTGAACGAGCGCCATGAGCCGGTACCGTCCTTGTACGAGACCAGCGGCTCGTCGGGCTTGCGTTCAGCGCGTTCGACCACCACCGAGAACACGTTTTTATCGCCGTCAATGGGCTTGGTGACCGGTTGCGTATATTCCTTGAGCATTTCAGCGCTCCCCTCGACTGTGGGCCGGTCGTTCCGGCGAACGGGTGGCATCTGCATCGCCACCGTTCAATTGTACGGCTTTTCCATACGAATTCGGGGCAGCATCGCCGTCAATCGGGTTTCAGGCCAATACGCATGGGTCTCACACGGGCGAGCGGATCAAGATATGTCGTCGCCGTCCCCTCGTTTTGCAGTCGGACCCTCCTGACTCCCCAATGGAGGCATCGGCCGTCGCAATGGTCGGATGCCCCTCCGACTTCGCCGATGACGTCGCCGCGTCTCACGGCTGTTCCGGCAACGCCCTCGGTATGCGCCGGCTCGAACGTCGACACAAGGTCACCGTGGTTGACGCTGACGACCGACTTACCGCCGACACTCCCGGCGAACGATATGATGCCATCCGCAGGGGCATACAATTCATCGCCGTCGGATGCCTGCAGATCCACACCGCGATGCCCGGAAAGCCATGGCCGGTCAGGTGGGTCGAAATCCGCGATGACGGCCGGCTGACCCACAGGCCAAAGCCATACCGCCCGACACGCCGCCTGTCGTCCTGCGCATAACGTCACCGCGGCGAAGACCTCTTCCCCGGCGGATGCGGAGGGCACCCGCAATAGCGCCCAGTTCATCATCGCAGCGAACATCACGGCAACGGACATGCAGCACAGCCGGATCATGGTCCGTTTGCAACGCTCCCTGCGGCGAAGCGCGAATTGCCTGCGCCGTATGGCATGGCGGTCATACCGCACCTGAGGATGGTGCCACGCTCCCCGCTGCCCATCTAAATCATCATTCAGCATCAGTCTCTCCCCCATTCCGTCGTCGGTCGCCGGAACGTCCCCGCGCCCCGGCATCCCCAGCATCGCACACCGATGCACGGCGGAGGGCGAAAAACAACCGATGTGGTCGAAGGCTCGGGAGTTATCCACATTTCGGCGTGTCGCACCGCTGCTGCACGGCACTTGCTGCTGGAATCGCCTGACAATGCCCGATGATTCGCGGGCGAAACCGTCGATAAACCGATAATTTGCTTGTGCCCGTGGCATCCGACTGTCAGTTCTCGTCATCAATCAACCATTGGAATTACAGGCGACACGCCGAGGCGAGCACTCAAGTTGCATCCATGTGATTTGTGTGTAATATATTCATCTTGTGCACAGCAGTTAGCTCAGCACAGGAAATCATTCCTGCGTAGCTCAGTTGGCAGAGCATCCGACTGTTAATCGGACGGTCGCTGGTTCAAGCCCAGCCGCAGGAGCCATAGCAAAACCCTCAACGGAAACGTTGAGGGTTTTTGCTTCCCGCGCTCATTCCGCACCTGCGCACCGATGCATCGCATGCGCCGTCGTGTGTGCGCCTCCGCGTGCCACACTATGCGAATTCTGATGATTTTTAAGATGGTGTGGCAAGGGACGGAGACGAGAACCATCCCGAATCATTGCAAAATGGCCGTCCTATGATTCGAATGTCGGCCATACCGCGCGATGTGAAAGGCTCACATCGCGCGGTATGGCGATGGAAAGCCACACAATGCGATTTTGACGCGAAACTATCGATGGTGTGGCAATGTGGGGACGCAAGTGACTATCCGCCGCATTGCTGAGGATGACCACCCCCAGTCGCTTCGCGACAGCTCTCCGGGCCCTGCAAGTGGGGATGGCCTGCGGCCACGGGCCTCGCGGAGGGGCTACATGCAGATTTTGTTCATGGGCATGGCGGAATCGATGGGGCAATCGGGCGAGGAAGGGGCCTCGCCGGCCTCTACGAGGTTCACGCCGAGCATGGCGACCATCGCGCCATTGTCGGTGCACAGCTTGAGCCGAGGGATGCGCACCTCGACTCCGGCCCGCTCGCCGTATTCGAGCAGCTTCGCACGCAGCTGCGAGTTGGCGGAGAACCCTCCGCCTACGATCAGAGTCTTGGAATCATACTGCTCGCACCCGCGCATGGCCTTGCGGGCCAGAACCGTGGCCACGGAGTCAGCCAGCGAAGCGCACACGTCGTCAATGGGAACGTCCCGCCCCGCCGCCTGCTGTTCCTCAATCCACCGTGCGACGGCGGTCTTGACGCCGGAGAAGCTGAAATCATACGGATGCGCCGCACCGGCCTTCCCCTGAGTCAGGCCCTGCGGCACCTTGATGGCCTTGGGATCGCCCAGCTGAGCGTGACGGTCGATATGCGGGCCGCCGGGGTACGGGAAGCCCAGCAAACGCGCGACCTTGTCGAAGCACTGCCCCCGCAGCGTCATCCAACGTGGTGCCGACCACGTCGACATGCCGCGCGACATCGCGCACATGCAGCAGCGACGTGTGTCCACCGGACACGATCAACGCCAGCGTGTCCTCAGGAAACGGCCCGAATTGCAGCTGCGTGACGGCGATATGCCCGATGACATGATTGATGCCGTACAACGGCTTGTTCGCCGCCCATGCAAGCGCTTTGGCACCCGAAACACCCACGGCGAGGCATCCGGCGAGGCCGGGGCCCGCCGACACCGCTATGGCATCCACGTCGCCGAGTCCCAACCCGGCGTCGGAGAGCGCCTGGGACACGCACGGCACGAACGCCTCGGCGTGCGCGCGAGAGGCGATTTCCGGAATCACGCCGCCATAACGGGCGTGCTCCTCCATCGACGAGGCGACGACGTTGGAACGCAGCGTGCGCCCCTGTACGATTGCAGCGGCGGTTTCGTCGCATGTCGATTCGATGCCCAGTACGATCGGTTCGCTCATGGTTGCGTCTCCTGTCCTGTTTGTTTCGTCATGTCGCCGGCGGCGGACGTATCACCGGCGGCGACAGCCACACCGCCATTGCCGCTGAACCCGACGATGCGCGGTTCAAGGTCAAGCGCCATCACATACGCGTCGATGCCTTCCGGCTGGTAGTACCGTTTGCGCAGTCCGATGCGCTGGAATCCGAACCGGTGGTACAACGCGATGGCCGGGTCGTTGACGACGCTGACTTCGAGCAGCATCCGTCTGGCTCCCTGTCGACGTGCGCGAGATATCAGGTGATTCATCATCGCGACCGCGATGCCCTGCCTCTGATGGGTCTTGCTGACGCCTATGTCCATGATCTCCGCGTCGTCGCCGTCATACCAGTATCCGGCGAATCCGCGGATGGCGGGTTCACGGTCCGTGTCGCGCCCATCCGCCTCGTCCACGTCGAAGACGTATACGCGTGCCCGGCGCGTCGAGCTCCTGCCTGATCGAGGCCTCGCTCCACGCATGGTTGCCGAACAGCTCGACTTCCAGCGCCCTTATCGCGCCGACGGCCGTCTTCCGCCCGATATCGTCCAGTTCGCGCAGCATCAGTCCGCCCTCTGCGCACCAGCATGGTTCAGCACGTGTTTGAGCGGGCTGGGTACTTCGGCATCGGGCCGGCGCAGATACAGCGGTTCGACGGGCGCTTCGTCGTCCGCATGTCTCAGCGCCATCTCGGCGAACATCGCCAAGCCGGCCGCCCCCGCATCCAGAATGGATCCCTCGACCACCGAGCCGAGAGCATCCAGGCTTTGCCATGCGTCGGCGTATCGGGCCGCCCCGTGACCGACCACGTCCACGATGTATCGCATGCCGCCAATCTCCGCGCGACGGCGTACCTCGGCGTTGACCCGCTCCACGATATGGCCGGGGTAGTCGATGTCCATAGCGATCCAATGGCAGGAATCCGTCTCTGAGCCCGTCACGCCAGCCTCATGGTTCAGGGAGAAGTACAACTGTTTGCGACGGGCGTCATTCACGCACAGAGTGATGTGATGTTCCGGCTCCGGTCTCCCGTCCGCCTGGCCACTTTTGCGCCGTATGCGACACATCCGCGAGGAATCCGGCCGCGTCCGCTATGACGGCATCGCCGCGCAGGGCGGCGCGCAACATGGCGTCCTGCGGGTCGAGGATGTTCTGACCGATCAGCCGGGCCCCCGTGGCGAAGGCGAGCGCCTTGGCTGTGACCAGCCCCGCCCTCAGTCCGGTGAACGGGGCCGGGCCGACGCCGACGACGATGCAGCTGATGTCCGCGGGAACCGAGCCCGGCGGCATCCATCGCACGGGCGATGTTGACCTGCAGTTTCTCGACGTGGGTGCGCGAATCGGTCTCCACGATGGGCTCATGACCCACTACTCCCACGGTCGAACCGTACGAGGTGTCGATCACCAACGTGCAACCATCAGTCGCCTGCATTTGTCCCTCCCGTTCATACGCAACCTGTACGAGTCTACATCGTCCGTCCGTCACCATCATCAGGCGGTCGGGGTCGTGAATCGCGAGATGCGCGCCCCATCCCACGCCGGGCCGACCGGTACCGAGCGTGACGACTCTGGTGCCATCGCTTGTCGGCTGCCTCTCCGCGGTTTTTGTCGTCCTGCCCGTCATCGAGCGGGCGGTCGATATGGACTTCCAGACGTTCCGGAGCCAACGTGGAGGCCATCTGCTCGCCCCATTCCATCAGGATCACGGTGTTGGCTCCGGGGTCCTCCAGCTCCTCGTCGAGACCGAGCGATTCCAACTCGTCCAGCAGTCTTTCCTCGACGTCCTGTCCGGGTGCATAGGCGTCGCCGCCGAGGCGGTACGCATCGACATGCACCAAGTGGGCGTGCGACCCGTCGGCGAATCGTCCGTCAAGTTCGCGGGCGATGGTGAACGTCGGCGACACGATGGGTTCCGTTATGCCCAATCCGGCGCCGATGCCCTGCGCGAACGTCGTCTTGCCTGCGCCCAGCGGGCCCGACAGCAACAGTACGTCGCCGCCGTGCAGCAGCAAGGCCACACGCCGGCCCAGTTCGCGCATGTCGTCGTCGGTGGGCACGCGCACAACGACGGGATGCGCGGCGTCGGCTCCCTGATTCCGTGTCACGCCGGCGTTGCCCGTTTCTGCTGTTTCCATCGTTTCTTTCATTCCCGTCCCTGCCGTTCCTGTTTCAATTTCGATGTCGTCGTTCATGTCATGCATGCTCTGCGGGCACCCGGCCGTGGTCGCCTCGCCGCAGGGCGCCGTTCTCCGGCGCGGTCAGTCCCTTCCTTTGTGGCTGATCAGTTCGATGCACCTCTCCAGCGCGTATACGGGGTCGCCCCCGTTGGTTTTGCTCTGTTCGTCCGCCCAGGCGAGCATGCGGATGCACTGCCCGAGTCCCGCCGAGGTCCAACCCGAAAGCTGTCTCATGGCGTTTTTCAGCACCCACGGGTTCGTTTTCGCCTGGGCCTGCGTGATGGTGCCGGCCTTGACTGCGGATGCCTTGGCGATGGTGCGCAGTTTCATCGCGAGCGCGCCGATCAGCGCGATGGGGTCCGTTCCCTGTTCGACGGCGGAACGCATGGCGATGATGGCCTCGGCCGTGCGGCCGGCTATGGCCTTGTCCGCCACGGAGAAACCGGTCACCTGCGGGTTCGAGGTCAGGTACCGGTTGACGATATCCAGGGTGATGGGGTCGTCATCGAAATCGAAGCACAGTTGGGAGCACATGGCGGCCATTTCTCCGGTCCGCTCGCCGAGCACCGCGACGAGCTGCTGGGCGGCCAATGGCTCGACGCGGCGGTGCTCCCCCTCGAATATCTGCAGCACGAAGTTGAGTTTCGCCTCCGGTTTCTTCAGGTCGGCGACCGTCTCCTTGCACGCGCCCGCCTTGACGAGTTGGTCAAGCAGCCGTTTGCCCTTGACCCCTCCTTCATGCCGGCAGATGACGATGCTGGATGCACCCGGATCGGCGCATGCCTGACGGCAGTAGCGCACCATGGATTCGCCCAGCTTGTCGTCGGCGTTCTGCAGATTGTCGACGACGACCACGGCGACATCGGCGAGCAGGGAAGGGCTGACGGCCTCATCGAATGCGTACTGGTCGCAGCCGGTCGCATCCAGGTCGATGCGCTCGGCGTCGGGCCGATCGTGCAGCGCACGGCGGATGAGATCGCGCCCGGTTCGCTTATTGAGATATGCGTCACCGCCGAACACGATGATGAACGGGGCTTGCGAGCCTGCCTTGTTTGCCAATGGTCCTCCATCTTCCCCATACAGCTGGACAAGAGCCGTCATGCGCTCCCGTCATCGATGCGACGGGAATGGCTCCCGCCGTGACTTTCGTGTGCGGCACCGGCCGGTCTCCTCCGTCGGTGTCGCCATCGAACATCGTTACGGTCTGCGACCACCATATCCGTATCCGGTCACGCAGACGGGGACGGAACGACTGGCCGCCGTCGCCGGATCCGTCGGATCTCAGCAAACGCAACCATCGGGTGGCCAGTATCAGCACCGTGGCGCACGCCGATTCGACCAACACCATCAGCAATGCACCCGGTATGCCACCGGCCCACGGCATGGTCGCGAACTCGTTGTCCGACACCATCGCGGCGACGCGTTCCATGACGGACGTGCCGCATCCCGCAATCCAGGCCAGGACGTATCCGCATTGCGGCATCAGCCAGGATATGAACAGCGCGGCGAGCCCTGCCATGGTGGCGAATCCCACGACCGGACCGACGAGCAGATTCGCCGGCACCGAGGCGAGAGGCAGTTGCGGATCCATCAGGATCTGTATCGGCAGGGTGAGCGACTGCGCGGCGATGGTCATGGCGAGCGGAGCCGACAGCAATCGGGGCAGCATGCACGCCAGCCAATCGGTCAAGGGGGCCGGCGAACAGCACGATGCCCAATACGGCCGCGCAGGACAACGCGAAACCGTAGCTGACCGACATCGAGGGAGCGATGAGAAGGACGATGATCACCGTCCAGCTCAGCGAACTCACCGACTGCCCTCGACGGCCGGCCGCCACCGCGGCAGCGCCGAACAGTCCCATGAGCAATGCGCGCAGCACCGAATCGGACGGGAACACGACTATCGCCAGCATCACGTCCGACACCGCCATCACCAGTCCTGTCGCCCATCGAGGGGCGAGCACGCGGGAGCACAGCCTGTGCACCAGCCCCGCGATGACCATGAAATGCCCTCCCGACACCGCCATCAGGTGCATGATGCCGCTGCGCCGGAACTGCTCCTCGAGTAGCGCCGCATACGCGGCATCGACGCTGCCGACACGTTCCGTCCCCGATGACAGGCTTTCTTCAGACCCATGTGACGCCGCACCGGATGCGGTATCGCGCACCCGGACCGCATCCTGCCCGAGCACGCCGACGGTCAGCCCCGGCACCAGCACGCGCGCCTGATCCGACAGGCGGTCGCAGGCGCGCAGTAGCCCCTGCTGCATGGCCTTGACGATGCGGGCCGTTCCGGAAGGCGCAGAAACCACATCCGGCACGCGCATATCGTCACAGGTCAGCCACAGCGGCTGACGGCCATACGACGCCGTGCTCAGCGTGCCGGGAAAACGGTAGACCGCCGTGTCGGTCAGCGCCGAACAGACGTCTCCCGACAACAGCACGCGGATATCGGCGCGCGAAGGCACCGGCGAGCGTTCCGACAGCGGATTCGCCGGGGATCGCCGTATGGACAGCGACACCACGCGCCCGTCAACCTGGCAATCGGAACCCCTCACCGTCGACGATACGGCCGGGGAGCGCACCCGCACCACGGCCACCACGTCGGCGGGCCCGTCACGGGCCTGGACATGCGCCGCATCATGCCAGCGCACACTGTCCGCGGTCACCGCCGCGGCGGCCGACAGTAGTCCGGCCACGGCCATCACGGCCACGGCATCCCCGAGCGAGGCTCGCAACGGGCGTATCAGCCCGTGTGCCGCCAGCGACGGCACAACGAGGGCCACCGGCAGCAGCATCACAGCCAGCGCACCAATCGCATACCCCGTGACCGACATCGGGTCATCATCCATCAAGGTCAGCCATCGCCACCATTGGTGAGCCGCCGCCGAAGCCATCCACGCGGCGAGAGCCGCCGGCAGCATCCTGAAGTCCCTACCGCCGTTTTCGCGGCGGATGGCGAAGGCCCGCGATGACGGGCGTTCCCGATGCCCATCGGTCGAGTCGCGACGCCTTCCAGTATGGTTCCTCCGACGGCGGTCGTGGCAGCCGCCACCCTGCATATGCCCGTCATCCCGCATGTACCGTCTCCTCATCCCCCTACCTCACACACGCACCCACGGCCGTATCTTGGCTGAGCGTCTTCGCGCCGATGCCGGAGACATCCAGCAGCTGGTCGACGCTGGTGAACCTCCCGATGCTGCGCCGGTGATCGAGAATGCGCTGCGCGGTGCACCGGCCCTACGCCGGGAATGGAATCCAGCTGCTCTGCGGTCGCGGTATTGAGATCGATCCTCGTATCTGCGGTGGCCCCATCGTCCGAACCGTCATTCCCCTG
>ENA-OQCV01000191-OQCV01000191.1-human-gut-metagenome-genome-assembly--contig:-NODE-191-length-17775-cov-4.899649_pt1 | contig 17775 bp, 14 predicted proteins | sample MGYA00242766_ERZ504592 | MGnify/ENA primary metagenome ERZ504592 (study PRJEB26092, sample SAMD00036315) | human gut metagenome | host: Homo sapiens | study: EMG produced TPA metagenomics assembly of...
GAAGCGGTGAATTCAAGCCCCGGTAAACGGCGGTGGTAACTATAACCATCCTAAGGTAGCGAAATTCCTTGTCGGGTAAGTTCCGACCTGCACGAATGGCGTAACGACTTCCCCACTGTCTCGACCAGGAGCTCGGCGAAATTGCAGTACGAGTAAAGATGCTCGTTAAGCGCAGAAGGACGAAAAGACCCCGGGACCTTTACTATACCTTGGTATTGGCATTAGGCGCGGATTGTGTAGCATAGGCGGGAGGCTTCGAGGCGGGTGCGCCAGCATCCGCGGAGCCGCAAGGTGAAATACCGCTCTGTTCTCGTTTGATGTCTAACCTCGAACAGTCATCCTGTTCAGGGACAGTGCCTGGCGGGTAGTTCAACTGGGGCGGTTGCCTCCCAAAGAGTAACGGAGGCGCTCAAAGGTCCGCTCGGCCCGGTTGGCAATCGGGTGTCGAGTGTAATCGCACAAGCGGGCTTGACTGCGAGATCGACGGATCGAGCAGGGACGAAAGTCGGAGATAGTGATCCGGTGCCGGCGCACGGGCGCGGCATCGCTCAACGGATAAAAGGTACCCCGGGGATAACAGGCTGATCATTCCCAAGAGTCCATATCGACGGGATGGTTTGGCACCTCGATGTCGGCTCGTCGCATCCTGGGGCTGGAGCAGGTCCCAAGGGTTCGGCTGTTCGCCGATCAAAGCGGCACGCGAGCTGGGTTCAGAACGTCGTGAGACAGTTTGGTCTCTATCCTCTGCGCTCGTTGGAATCTTGAGGAGGCCTGCCCATAGTACGAGAGGACCTGGGTGGACGAACCTCTGGTATGCCGGTCGTCACGCCAGTGGCGCGGCCGGTTGGCTACGTTCGGAAGGGATAACCGCTGAAAGCATCTAAGCGGGAAGCCTTCTCCAAGATAAGGATTCCATGCGGCCCCGAGCCGCTGAAGACCCCATGCAGAACACGTGGTCGATAGGCCGGACGTGGAAGCCCCGCGAGGGGTGGAGCCGACCGGTACTAATGGTCGAGAGGCAACCCACATCCACACGCCCGGAAGGCGTGTGGCGCAGGACCCGGCAGGGCCCCGCGAAGGCGCACAGGGAGCACGGTCCTCACACGCGCACGATCAGTCAACAGCAACACGCACCGCGTCCATTGTCCGGTCCCCGAACCACCACACGCCGGCGGGAAACCCCCTGTTTCCCGGCCGATAACCCAAGATTTGCGGCGGCCATGGCCCAGGAGAGACGCCCGGTCCCATTCCGAACCCGGAAGCTAAGACCTGGCACGGCGATGGTACTGCACCCGACAGGGTGTGGGAGAGTAGCACGCCGCCGCACCACACGACAAGGACCCCCGGACAAGGCAAACAACCCCCGGGGGCCCTTCTTGTGTATGTTTTTGCTTTCTTCTTATAAATCGAGTATTATAAATTAATAACAGCATAGGTTGCTGTGTTGCTACTTCACGGATATAAATCCTGTCTCTGTAACTTTCCGTTCTTATCAGAAAGGTGCGAAGATGTCTAAGCTGCAACGCTGCAGGAAGTGGCCAATAAGTTTAGTATCAACGCTATTGTCATTCTTATTTTTGATGAGCATGGTGCCAGTCGCGAGTGCCTATTCTTATAGCAAGAGTCATTGGCTCAATAAGAACCAGGTTGTAATGCTTATGGCCACGGTGAAAGGCAATTACTTGACTTCGGCCAAGCAGGCTGTCTCCAATATTAATTCAGCAACGAAAGTTGGATTCTCGACCGGAACGCGGATGGTTTGGCAGGCAACTTCTCAGAATTTCGGCAAGAATGGGTGGGAAGGACAATCGGCCTATACATTTTTGAGCGTCCGGGTATACTAAAGACGCGGTTTCGCGTGTAAATACCTATTATATGAAGTCATCTTACCCGGTTGCCCGCATGAGAGTGCTTTGGCTTCATGAGTTTTCTCATTGTTGGGGATTGGGGCATTCTACGATCAATACAGTGATGTACAAGAGTGCATCTGACGCTTACAACAATGGTGTCAGATATCTCACGTCAGATGATATCAAAGGTATTAACAGTAGATATTGAGGTGACACGATGAAGAAGATTTCAAGGATTAGATGGCTAACGACCCTTATGGGGTTGGTAGTGTTGATGTTTACGTGCGCGGGTTGCGGTCAGACAGCGGCACAATCTAATGTTCCCAAGCCGGATGCTTCTCAGTCGCGGGTACGCATTTATGAATCCATGGTAGAACTTGAGGACGATAGTCCCCTGATTATTACCGGAGAAATATCGAGAACTTCCGTGATTCGGGATATTGATGATATTACTGATTTCACGTTACTTGACGTGAAGGTCTCGCAGACGCTTAAGGGAACCGTCAACAGTGGCAGCATTATTGTACGTCAGACTGGTTCCGCGGAGCAGGGGAGCGCGGAGACTCTGCTGCAGACCGGTGACGTGGTCATGTTGTTTCTTACGCCGACCGATTTGCCTGGAGAACAGTCATCTCAGTACTATGTGACCGGTGCGACTGCCGGCGTATACCGAGTGACCGACGATACGCAACAATCGTGGAACGTTTTGCGGTCTCAACATGGTAACGCTTCTGATGCATGGCAGCCGGTATTTGAGCGAGTCAACGTAGATTCCGGGGGATGAGCTTCCATCAGAGCTGACACCTGCGCAAGTGTACGAACAGGTGAAAGACTAGCCGGTACGTGAGTGGATTCGTCGAAATGACATTCGATGGGTCCACTCACGCCGCTATGCAATTTATGGGCTAGCGCAATGACGGCAGTCATCTGATATCACATTGTGGATGCGCTGTCGCGTGTCTTTCTGAGATGCTGATACTATGTCAAACATGACGTATTTTTCATGTTGTTGTCGCTGACCGACGCCTGCGGGCGAGCGGTTGACGACGCATAACTTGAAATACGGTTCATTCCTGATGATTCCTCGATTGACATAACGCATCATACTTATATGCGTTCGCTGGTCATACAGCGAAACGGCAAAGTCCGGACATCATCGAAAGCCATCACCAACCTGTTTCAACTGCGATCAACCCATCCGCCCGGTATACGAAACCGAAAAAGCACCAATCGAAACGCAGAAGGAAACGGGATCCACGATGACCATCCACAACAATCTCTCCGAACTCATCGGCGACACGCCACTCGTCAAGCTTCATCACGTCACCGACGGCGTCAAGGCGACCATCGCCGTCAAAGTGGAGTATTTCAATCCCGGAGGATCCTCCAAGGACCGCATCGCGGAGCGTATCATCGACGCCGCCGAACGCTCCGGACAACTCAAGCCCGGCGGTGTGATAGTCGAACCGACCTCCGGCAACACCGGCGTCGGGCTCGCGCTCGTCGCACAGCAGCGCGGATACCGTACGATCTTCACGCTGCCAGACAAAGTCTCCGAATCCAAGCGTGCCGTGCTGCGCGCATACGGCGCCGAAGTCGTCGTCACCCCCACCGATGCGGGCCCCGACGACCCGCGCTCCTACTATCAGGTCGCCGAGCGCCTTGCCAACACGATTCCCGGCGGATTCCGCCCGAACCAGTACGACAACCCCAACGGACCGTTGAGCCACTACTACACCACCGGCCCAGAGATCTGGGAAGCCACCGACCACAAGGTCACGCATTTCGTGGCCGGCATCGGCACCGGCGGCACGATCTCAGGCACCGGCAAATACCTCAAGGAGGTTTCTGACGGCGCGGTCACGGTCGTGGGCTCCGATCCGGAAGGCTCCATCTACTCCGACCCGAGCGACGTGCACCAATACGACATCGAAGGCGTGGGGGAGGACTTCTACCCGAAGGCGTTCGACCGGAACATCACCGACGATATCGTGCAGGTCACCGATCGCGAGGCGTTCGAGATGACACGTCGCCTGGCCGCGGAGGAAGGACTGCTCGTCGGCGGCTCGTCCGGCATGGCCGTCGTCAGCGCCCTGAAATACGCGCGTGAGCACGATCTGGACAGCAATCAGGTAGTCGTCGTGCTGCTGCCGGACTCCGGCCGCAGCTATCTGGAAAAGATCTTCAACGACGACTGGATGCGCGAGAACGGCTATGGCGACATCGTCGAGCGGACCTCCAGGCCATCACTTGCCGAACAGTACCTGTAAGGCCCGGCCAAAGCCCCTTCTGAACCGCGTCCGCGAACCCGAACTTCAATATTTCAATATCGAATCAATACAGCAAACTGCAATATAAGGAAACAACCATCATGACCATCACCATCTCCACCAACGCCGCAGCCCTCGCCAACACCACGCTCGCCACCCGTGCCATCCACGCCGGGCAGGAGCCCGACCCGACCACCGGCGCCGTCATCACGCCGATCTACATGACCTCCACGTTCAAGCAGGACGGTGTGGGCGGACTGCGTAACGGCTACGATTACAGCCGGTCCGTCAACCCCACGCGAAACAGCTTCGACGCGCAGCTCGCCGCCGTCGAAGGCGCGAAATACGCGCTGAGCTTCTCTTCCGGACTTGCCGCGATTGACGTGCTGCTGCGGGCCACGCTGAAGCCGGGCGACAACATCCTGCTCGGCAACGACGTGTACGGCGGCACCTACCGTCTGCTCGCCAAGGTGTTCGTGCCGTGGGGCATCGGGCTCGACGTGGTCGACATCACCGACACGGCCGCCGTCGCCGCCGCGCTTGAAGCCAAGCAATACCGGTACATCTGGGTGGAGACGCCCTCCAACCCGCTGCTCAACATCACCGACATCGCCGCGACCGCCGACGTCGCGCATCGGCACGGCACCAAGGTCGTGGTGGACAACACGTTCGCTTCCCCGGTGCTGCAGCATCCGCTCGACGACGGTGCCGACGCGGTCGTGTATTCGACCACCAAGTACATCGGCGGGCATTCCGATGTGGTCGGCGGCGCGATCGTGCTCAACGACGAAGAAACCCGCGACGCGGTCGCGTTCCTGCAGAACGCCGCCGGCGCGGTGCCATCTCCGTTCGACTCGTGGCTGGACATCCGCGGCCTGAAGACCCTGGCCGTGCGAGTGCAGCGCCACAGCGAAAACGCGCTGAAGATCGCGCAATGGCTGGAAACCCGTCCGGAAGTGGAGCGCGTGTGGTACCCGGGACTGGAATCCCACCCGGGTCACGAGATTGCCGCCCGTCAGATGCACGGCGGTTTCGGCGGCATGGTTTCCGTGCAGCTCGCGGCCGGTTTCGAGGCGGCCAAGCGGTTCGCCGGCGCCACGCAGATCTTCACGCTCGCCGAGTCACTGGGCGGAGTGGAGAGCCTGATCGAGCACCCGGGCGCGATGACCCACGCCTCAGTGGCCGGCACCACGCTGGAGGTGCCCGCGAACCTGGTGCGCCTGTCCGTCGGCATCGAAGGCGCCGACGACCTGATCGCCGACCTGGAGCAGGCCTTCGCCGCCATCTGATTCGGCGGCACGCCGACGGGCATGCATGCAAGGCCCGGTTTGCGTCCATAAGTGCGCGCACTTGTCGTTTCGGCGCGCACTTAACGACGCTTTTGGGACGACGGAGAAGGAAAGAGAAGGGGAGAGAGGCAGCCCCGACGCTGTACTCGAAGGAGCGGTGGCCGGAATGCGGTAATGTTGGGAGGCATGACAGATCAGGTGGCGGCGCTGGGGGCGCTCAAACGGTATTTCGGCTATGACTCGTTCCGACCGGGGCAGTCAGGGCTCGTCGACGCGATCCTCGCCGGGCGCGACGTGCTCGGCGTGATGCCGACCGGCGCTGGAAAATCCGTGTGCTACCAGATTCCGGCCACGTTGCTGCCCGGCGTCACCATCGTCATCTCCCCGCTGATCTCCCTGATGCGTGACCAGGTAGACGCGCTCAACGACGCCGGCATCCCGGCCGCATACGTCAACACCACCCAGGGCGGCGACGAGCAGGCCATGGTGCTGGCGCAGGCCGCGCAAGGCGACATCAAACTGCTGTATGTGGCCCCCGGAACGACTGGAAACCGAACGGTTCCGCAATCTTCGCCACACGCGTGCCGATCTCGCTGGTGGCCGTCGACGAAGCCCACTGCGTGTCGCAATGGGGACAGGATTTCCGTTCGTCGTACCTCGGCATCGGCGAGTTCATCGCCGGCCTCGCCGGCCCGGCCGACCGTAGCGCGTTCACCGCCACCGCCACCGAGCGCGTCCGCCGCGACATCATCGGTATCCTGGGGCTCAACGCCCCGCAAGTCACCGTCACCGGATTCGACCGGGAGAACCTGTACTTCGATGTGCTCAAGATCGAGACCAAATACAAGGCGGCATGGGTCGCACGATACGTAGCCGAGCATCCGGACGAATCCGGCATCGTCTACTGCGCCACGCGCAAGGAGACGGAGGCACTCGCCGCGGCCCTCAACCACACCGTGCCGGCGTTGCGCGGAGCGGCGGGCGGCAGTGCGGCAGATTCCGTCATGCGCGATGGCCCCGTCGCGGTCGCCTACCACGGCGGAATGCCGGCCAACGTACGCAACCAGGCGCAACGCGACTTCGTCACCGACGCCGTGCCGGTAGTCGTCGCCACCAATGCGTTCGGCATGGGCATCGACAAGTCGAACGTCCGCTACGTCATCCACCACAACATGCCGGAAAGCATCGAGGCATACTATCAGGAAGCCGGTCGCGCCGGCCGAGACGGGGAGCCGAGCCGATGCACACTGCTGTGGAACGAATCCGACATCGTCACCCGTCGGCGCCTGCTCGACATGGATAACGACAACGAACGACTGACCCCGGAAGAGCGCGAGACCGTGCGCATGAGCAAGCGCCGTCTGCTGGACGGCATGATCGGCTACTGCCGTACCACCGACTGCCTGCACGTCTACATGACCCGCTACTTCGGCGAGAACACGTCAAGAACCGGCACATGCACGGGCGGTTGCACGAATTGCGACAGCACGTTCGAAACCCTTGACGTGACCGACATCGCGCGGTCAATCAGCCGATGCGTGCACGATGCCATGTACGATTACGACGATCAGGGGCGACCGACGTGCGGCCCCGTGCGCCAAGGCCTCGGCTCGGGGAAAATCGTGGCGATACTGCGCGGCTCCAAGGCCAAGGACCTCATCGCGCGGCATCTTGACAGGTGCCCGAGCTACGGTCGTCTGCACGATGCGCCCGAAGCCCGAATCCGCGACGTGCTCAGCCAGATGGCCACCGACGGATTCCTCTCCATCGCCGAAGGGCGGCTGCCGATCGTCGGCTTCGGGCAGCGCGCGGCGGAAACGGTCGCGCCCGAATTCCGATATGAGATCAAACGGGTCGAGCGCAAGGCCGCCGGCGCCGGAACGGGCGTGACGTCACGGACCGATTCCAGTTCGAAATCCGCGGCGTCGGACGGCCCGGCATTGGGCTCGTACGCCCCCGACGACGAGAACGAGACGTTGTTCCAGAAACTGCGCGAACTGCGTCTGTCCATCGCCCGCGAGAACAGCCTACCCCCATACATGGTGTTCAACGATCGCACGCTGCGCGACATGGCCCGTCTCCGCCCCATCACCGACGCGCAGTTCCTCGCCGTCAACGGCGTGGGTGACAGCAAGCTGGCCAAATACGGCAAGCGATTCATGGAGGCCATCGCCGGCTTCGACGATTGACAGCGCCGTTACAGCGCACCGGACTCGCCTCGTGCCGTATATGCCGTATATGAGGAACGCCTATAGCCAAGAATGCGGCGAGACGCGCGCGATAGTGAGACAATGGTCGATGGAATGCCGGCTAACGGTCGTACGCGCCGGCGTCATATCGAGCAAAAGGAGTCTGCGATGGCAGAAGAAAAGCCGATTGTCGAAAGTTTCCAGCTGGATCACACGAAGGTCAAGGCGCCGTACGTGCGTTACATCGACACAGAGACCGGCCCCAACGGCGACGTGATCTCCAACTATGACCTGCGTCTGGTACAGCCCAACGAGAACGCGATTCCGACCGCAGGCCTGCACACCATCGAGCACACCATCGCCGTGCTGCTGCGCGAACGCATCCCCGGCTACATCGACTGCTCTCCGTTCGGCTGCCGCACCGGCTTCCACCTGCTGACCTGGGGCACGCACTCCACCGAGGATGTGGCCCGCGCCCTCAAGGAATCGCTGGAATTCATCGCATATAAGGCCACGTGGGACGACGTTCCCGCCACGACCATCGAAAGCTGCGGCAACTACCGTGACCACAGCCTGTTCACCGCCAAGGAGTGGTGCAAGGACATCCTCGCCAAGGGCATCAGCTCCGACCCGTTCGAGCGCAAGGTCGTCTGAGACTGGGACTGGCCGACACAGCCGTATTCCCGGCATTGGCCCGGGTTATGGGATGAGGGCGGCATCGGTATCGGACCGGTGCCGCCCTCATCCCATAACGACTCCCGGTAAACGGCACATGCACTCCAATCGGACGAGTGCCCATGATAGCCTTACGGCCAGTTGTCCAACACACGAACATGAGGTGACCGGTGACTGACAGTGCTTCCCAGCGGCGATTCCGACACGCGACCATGCGCGACTACCCGCACATGCAGAAGAACTACGCGCGCGCCCGCGAGCTGATGGCACGCAACGGCAACCCCACCCAATGGGGCGACACCTTCCCCAAAGACGACGTCGTACGCGACGACATCGCGCAGCGACGCGCCATGCTGCTCGTCGACGAAGTGGGCGGACACGAGCGCATCCTCGCGCAATTCGCGCTATGCCCCGGCGAAGACCCCACCTACCATCACATCGACGGCGCCTGGCTCGACGACGATTCCTACGTCACCATCCACCGCATCGCGTCCTCCGGCCTCGTCAAGCATGCCGCCCGCGACTGCATCGCCTGGGCCCTCAAGCATTACGGCAACGTCCGCGCCGACACCCACCCCAACAACAAGGCCATGCAGCACGTCCTCGAAACCAGCGGATTCGCCCGCTGCGGCCTGATACAGCTGCTTGACCGGCCCACCGATACGACAAGGATCGCATACCAGCGTCACGAGTGGTAACGCCCGGCACGAAACAACGGCGCGTCGCCTGCGTTGCTCCTCAGTCGCCGAACGTGCTCCCGCTGGCGGGAGCTGTCGCGCGCAGCGAGACCGAGGGTGGTCTGATGCACTACTGGCCGTGAAGACCACCCCTAGTTGCTTCGCGACAGCCCCTGCCAGCGGGAGCACGTTATTCCGCGTCGGATGCGTTCAGCTTGGAGCGCTTGCGGCTGTAGGCGAAGTAGACGATCAGTCCCAGGCCGAACCAGACCGCGAACCGCACCCAGGTCTCCCAATTGAGACCGGCGATCAGCGCCATGCAGAATGCGATTGCCAGAATCGGTGTGAACGGCACGCCCGGAGCGCGGAACCCGCGATGCGCGTCCGGCTGGGTCCTGCGCATCCACATCACGCCGGCCGACACAATGATGAACGCGGACAGCGTACCGATGTTCACCAGCTCGAACAGCACGTTGATGTTGATGAAGCCGCCCGCGAACGCGGTCAACAGTCCGAAGAACCACGTCCCCTTGAACGGGGTGCGGTACTTGTCATGCACGTCGCCGAAGAACTTCGGGAACAGGCCGTCACGGCTCATCGCGTAGCAGATGCGCGACTGGCCGTACAGCTGCACCAGCATCACCGTGGTCATGCCGATCAGCGCGCCGAGGTTGACGATCACCGCCAGCCAGTTCATGCCGGTCTTCAGGATCACGCCGGCCACCGGCGCGTCGATGAACTGCGCGAACTGCTCATACGGCACCACGCCGGTCATGATGAGCGTCATCACGATGTACAGGATCGTGGAGATGACCAGCGAATACAGGATGCCACGCGGCAGCGTCCTGTTCGGGTTGACGGTCTCCTCGGCCGACGACGACACCGCGTCGAAGCCGATGAAGCTGAAGAACACGATCGACGCGGCCGGCACGATGCCATACGGCTGCGTCGAACCGGGCTGGAACTGGTAGATGCCGTACGGCGCGAACGGCTTCCAGTTGGACGGGTTGACATACCAGATGACGCACACGATGAACAACACGATGATCGCGAGCTTGATGAGCACCATGATGTCGTTGGCCTTCTTCGTCTGGTTGATGCCGATCGACAGCACCCAGGTGATGAGCAGCACGATCACGAAACCGGGAAGATTGAAGTATGTGGTCGTATTGGGGTTGGTGCCGTACGCGGCGGTCAGCTCGACCGGCAGATGCAGTCCGAACCCTTCGAGCAGCTTGTTGAAATAGCCGCTCCATCCGGCGGACACCGTGGCCGCCTGCAGCGCGTACTCCAGAATCAGGTCCCAGCCGATCACGAACGCGATCAGTTCCCCGAACGCGAGATAGGCGTACGAGTATGCCGAGCCGGAAACCGGTGCCATCGACGCGAATTCGGCATAGCACAGGCCGGCGAAGCCGCAGCAGACCGCGGCCAGCAGGAACGACACCATCAACGCCGGGCCGGCGGTCAGCGCGCCCTTGCCGGTGAGTACGAAGATGCCGGTGCCGATGATCGCCCCGATGCCCAGCATCGTCAGGTCGAACGTGTGCATCGTGCGTTTGAGCGGGGTGGATTCGGCGACAAGCTGATCCACCGATTTCTTGCGAAATAGATCCATGGTCTTCTCTCAATATATGGAATGGATTGGGCTGTACCGGACGGCGTTCCGGGACCCCGGCACGCCTCAACGCCGGGAATCTGATGCGGCGGCGGTCGACCGCGGACGCCGCGAATATGCGTCGTACAGCATACGGCAATGCGCCGGACAACGCCGCTGCCGGCTGAGGTCGGATTCGTGCCGTCATGCGACGCGCTCCGGCATTCGTCATCATGCCGCGCCACAATAAGAGCCATGACTTTGAACGCAGCATCCGAATTGCAGTTTTCATCCCCGGCTGGCGAGGCCAACTACCGGGCGGCGCGACGCCGGTACCCCGCGCAGGCGATCGTCGACCTGGCCACGTTGAGGGACAACATGGCCCACTTGGTCGATGTGGTGGGCGGCCCGCATTCCGGCACGGCGGTGATGGGCGTGGTCAAGGCGGACGCCTACGGGCACGGTCTGCTGCCGGCCGCGCTGGCGGCGCTCGCGGGCGGCGCGACCTGGCTGGGCACCGCGCAATCGCATGAGGCGCTGCTGCTGCGCAAACTCGGCATCGGCCCGGACCGCTGCCGCATTCTGACATGGGTGTACAACGGCATGGATGTGCCGTTCGACGAGCTGATCGACAACGACATCGACATCTCCGTCGGCTCGCTGGCGGGCATCGACGCGCTCGCCGACGCCGCGCGCCGGCTCGGCAAACCCGCACGCGTGCATGTCAAGGTCGACTCCGGCTTCGGCCGCAACGGCTTCACGCCGGCCGGATTCGACGCGGCCCTTGCCAAGCTGGTGCCGCTCGCGCATGAGGGCGTGCTGCACATCGTCGGCCAGTGGAGCCATCTGGCGGTCGCCGACTCGCCGGATGTTCCTGAATTCGTCGCCTCCACCGACCGGCAGATCGAATCGTTCACGGAATTCACCCGTCGCATGGAAGCCGCGGGCATCGCGCCCGAAATACGCCATCTGGCAAACACCGCGGCCACGCTCAACCGTCCCGAGATTCATTTCGAACTGACCCGTCCGGGCATCGGCCTGTACGGCTACGAGCCCGACCCGGCGATGGGCACGCCGCGTGACTGGCATCTGAAGCCCGCCATGACATTACAGGCGCAGCTCGGCACGGTCAAGGACGTGGAGGCCGGGCACGGCGTCTCATACGGTCGCACGTACCTGACGCCCGACAACACCAGCACCGCCATCGTGCCCCTCGGCTACGCCGACGGCATCCACCGTTCCGCCTCCGGCTTCGACATGCAGGGCGCCAAGCATGTCGAGAAGGCCGGCGGTCCCGTGCGTGTGATGACCAGCGCCGGCCCGCGCCTGCTGCACGTGTGCGGTCGCGTGTGCATGGACCAGTTCATCGTCGACCTGCACGGGTCGGCCGCCGAGCTTGGCGTCCATGAGGGCGACACCGTGGAGTTGTTCGGACCCGGTCGCGGTGAGCAATACGGCGAGCCGACCGCCGACGACTGGGCGCGCGCCGCCGACACGATTAGCTACGAGGTGTTCACCTGTCTGCGCAATCGCATCCCGAGGCTCTACCTGCATGCCGCCGACGTGCTGCCTGCCGCGGACCTCGCCAAGCTCGATCCGGCGAGCCTGCTGTAGACCCGCCGCGCGTCGCGTACATTGCACGCATTGCGAGGACGGCGTGACCGGCTCCGTCCAAGGAACCCTTTGCTAAACTGGATACCGGAACGTGGCGACGGCAAGGGAGGTCCCATGAAATCCGAGGATAGCGGCGAACGCATACCAGCAGGGGAGGGGTACACCGCATTCGACGAGCAGCGCTGGGCGGGCGAGCCGCCGAAGTCGAAATCGCGCACTGCCTTCGAGCGCGACCGCGCCCGTGTCGTGCACTCGTCGGCGCTGCGCAGGCTCGGCGCGAAGACGCAGATCCTCGTCGCGGGCACCGACGATTTCGCCCGCACCAGGCTCACCCACACGCTTGAGGTCGCCCAGATCGGACGGCAGGTCGGAGCCATGCTCGGATGCGACCCGGATGTGGTCGATTGCGCGTGCCTGTGCCATGATCTTGGCCACCCGCCGTTCGGCCATAACGGCGAACGGGCGCTCGCCGACATCGCCGCCGGCATCGGCGGATTCGAAGGCAACGCGCAGACGCTGCGCCTGCTCACCCGGCTGGAGCCGAAGGTCTTCCACTCCGACGGCCGGTCGGCCGGCGTGAACCTGACCAGGGCTTCGCTGGACGCGGCCGTCAAATACCCGTGGACCCTCGCCGAAGCGGCCAAGTACGACGGTGGCCGCGGCGTGAAGTTCTGCGTGTACCCGGATGACGAGGACGTGTTCCGCTGGCTGAAGACAGGCGCTCCCGAAGCCCGCAAACCCATGGAATGCCAGGTCATGGACCTGTCCGACGACATCGCATACAGCGTCCACGACGTCGAGGACGCCATAGCGACCGGCGCGTTCAACCCACTGGTGCTCGCCGACCCGCGAATGATCGGCCGCATCATCGAGGCGACGCGCTCATGGTACGGCTCGAAATGGGATGCCGACGAGCTGGAGCGGGCGTTCGGAAGGCTGCGGCGGCTGCGCATGTTCCCCGACCACTTCGACGGGTCGCGCCAGGCGCTGGCGCAACTGAAGAACATCACCTCGGACCTGATCGGACGCTTCGCATGGTCGGTGGAGAACGCGACCCGCGACACGTACGGCGACGGGCCTCTGACCCGGTATTCGGCGAACGTGGTGATCCCCGAGGAGACCAGCTACGAAATCGTGGCGCTCAAGGGCATCGCCGTGTACTTCGTGATGGCTCCTCGCGAGCACGAGCCGTTCCACCAGGAGGAACGCCAGATCATCAACGATCTCATCGACGTGCTCATGGCCGATTCTCCGCGCCCTTCCAGTGCGCTGGAGGCCGTGCTCCTGCAGGATTGGGACGAGGCGACGAACGACGGCGAGCGCCTGCGCGTCGCGGTCGACCAGGTGGCCTCCCTCACCGACAGCTCCGCCCTTGCGTTGCATTCGATCCTGTGACGGCCGCGGCGGCCTCAGGCACGGCTGACGTTAGACTGGTGGGCTATGGCTGGAATGATTCTGAAGGAAGACGTGGAGAAGGTGCGCGCCGCCGCGGACCTGTACGACATCGTGTCCGCGAGCGTGACGCTGCGGCCTTCCGGCACCGGCACGTTCGTCGGCCTGTGCCCGTTCCATGACGAGAAGACGCCGAGTTTCTCCGTGCGGCCTGCGCTGGGCGTGTGGCATTGTTTCGGCTGCGGTCTCGGCGGCGACGTGTTCGGCTACGTTGAGCATCAGGAGAACATCGATTTCCGCGAGGCGGTGGAGCTTCTCGCCGACAAATACCATATCGAGCTGCATTACGAGAATTCCGGTGGGCGCACCGAGCATTCCGGGTCGAAGCGGGCCAGGCTGATCGAGGCCAACGAGGAGGCTCAGCGTTTTTTCATGTCGCAGATCATGAGCAAGGAGGCTCTGGCCGCGCGCAAGCTGCTCGGCGGACGCAATTTCAGCCGGGCGGACTGCGAGCGTTTCGGCTGCGGGTACGCGCCTCAGGGGTGGGACAATCTGGTTCGCTATCTTGCGTCCAAGGGGTTCACGCAGCAGGAGATGCTTGACGCCGGGCTTGCGAGGCAGGGGCAGCGCGGCGTGTACGACTATTTCCGCGGCCGCGCCACATGGCCGATTCGTGATTCGACCGGGCGCACGCTCGGCTTTGGCGCGCGCAAGCTGTATGACGACGATCAGATCGCCGCGAAGTACATCAACACGCCGGACACCCAGCTGTACCGTAAGACGCAGGTGCTGTACGGCATCGACTTGGCGAAGTCGTCCATCGTGAAGAAGCGTCAGGTCGTCATCGTCGAAGGTTACACCGATGTCATGGCGATGCATCTGGCCGGCATCGATACGGCGGTGGCGACCTGCGGCACGGCGTTCGGCGCCGAGCACGCGAAGATCGTGCGGCGGCTGGTCGCCGATGATTCGCTGGGCGCGGTGCAGCTGGTCGGCCCGCTGAACGTTCCCGGGCAGGCATTGAGCTCGCGCATCGTGTTCACGTTCGATGGCGATGCCGCGGGGCAGAAGGCCGCGCTGCACGCGTTCGGATTGGATTCGGCGTTCCTGTCGCAGACGTTCGTCGCCGTTGCCGACGACAATCTCGACCCGTGCGATCTGCGCATCAACCGTGGCGATCAGGCGGTGCGCTCGCTGATCGAGCATGCGAAGCCGTTGTATGATTTTGTGATCGATGCCGCGATTGGCCGGTTCGACACCACGTATGCCACCGGGCAGATGGGCGCGGTGAAGGCTGTGGCGCCGCTCATCGCCCAGATTCGCGATCGTTCGCAGCGTGACCTGTATGCGCGCAAGGCGACGCGCCGCATCGGGGTGGATCTGGACATCATGCAGCGCGAGGTGCGTTCGGCGCACGGCCAGCTGCATGTGCGCGACGAGGACGCCTATTCGCCCCGGCGTCGTTTCGGCGCGGGCAACGGCGAGGGCGCAGGCCAGCCTCGTGTCGAGCCCGGCTCGAATCCGTATGCGAATCCGGCCGAACGCCGGGCGTTGGAGCATCGAGCCGCCACAGAGCAGTCGTATTTCCGCATCGACGATGCGGTGTTCATCTGCGAGCAGCAGTTCATGGCCACGCTGATTCAGATTCCGCGTGCCATCAACCGCACGATGTTCGCGTCGCTCAACGAGGACTCGTTCGTCGCCCCGGTGTTCCGCGCGTTGTTCCTCGCCATTCAGGCCGCGGGCGGATTGCCGCCGGATGATGCGCCGCAGGGGTTGTGGATGCATAATCTCAACAAGGCCGGCGGATTGACGCTGACGACGGTGATCAATGAGCTCGCGGTGCTGCAGCTGCCCCTGCCTCCGTCAGATCAGGATCGGGCCGTCGCCGGATCCGGCGTGCCGGGCGCTGCCAATGCGGCGGCCGTGCAGCTGCGTCCGGCGAGCCCCGCCGAGACCCGGTACGCCGCCGAACTGTTGGCCCGTCTTCTGGACATGGGATACATGCGGCGCATCGCTGCGGCGCGCCGGCGCATGGCCGGCATGCCCGAAGGCTCGGAAAAACTGGAACTGCTCGGCGAAATCACCAAATTGGAGACCTCTCGCAAGGACCTGCAAGCGCAGGTCTACGGTAACACCGTCGGCTGAGTCGAGCATATTTCGTCGCTTGCCTCCGTCGCGCCGCCTGATGCGGCGCCATTGCGTGTGATGCCTATGGCATTCCCGTCCGGTGTTCAGTTGTGTCACGGACGAACTTCTCGCCGTGATTCCATCATCGGCTCCCGCGGGGCGGCCGGATTCCGATCTGGTGGAAAGTTTGGGGGAAAGGAGAGTGAACAACGAGTTCGATTACGGCTGATGCACGTAGTTCTGTAGTTTGCGGGGGTGGGGTGGAATGGGCTGGGCGTCACGGAGCCCCACGCGAGCCTTCATGGAACCTCGCGTGTGTTGTGCGGTCTTATGGAACCTTGCGGATATGCGGATGATGGCGGTCAGCCGCGGAACTCGCGGTCGGCGATGATGCGGCCGGAACGGTCGAGCTCGGTGGAGAATCGGCCGTAATCGCTGAGGATCACGCTCATGTACAGCATGTCGACGGTGATGCTGTGCGCCACGCGCGAGAAGATGGCGTTGCCGTAAATCGCCATGTCGCCGCGACCGGTGAGCAGCGTCACGTCGGCCCAGTTGGCCAACGGGGTGCCGGTGTTGTTGGTGACAGCGATGGTGTGCGCGCCGGCGGATTTGGCGAGTTTCAGCGCTTTCACGGTGTCGGCGGAGCTGCCGGAGTGAGAGAATGCGATGGCCGTGTCGTCCTTCGTCAGATGCCCCGCGCCGATCTGCTGCAGGTAGGCGTCGGCGTTGAACCGGCATTGCAGTCCCAGATAAGTGAGTTTGGTGCACAGGTCGAGCGCCGGAGACATGGAGTTCTCCACGCCGTAGATGTCGATCATCCTCGATTGCGCCAGCAGCGTCGTCGCCTTGTGCAGCGCCTTGCCGTCCATGGCCGAATGCAGCTCGTCGATGAGCGTTTTCGCCCGGGTCACGGCCTTGCCCGGCACGTCGTCGGGATTGTCCCATGGATTGAGGTCGAAGCCTTCGAGCGGGTCGAAGGTCACCGAGCGTTCCTCCTGCGGGTGCCGCAGCACGTATCGCAGCTCACGGTATCCGCCGAAGCCCAGTTTGCGGGCGAAACGGATGACGGTGGGCTGACTGACCCGGGAGATTTCTGCGAGCTGTCCGACCGTCAGCCCCGCGGCCTCGTCAAGGTGGGAACGCACGTATCGTGCGACCGCCTGTTCCGCCGGGCGCAGGGAAGGATACACATGATCGATGCGTTCGCGAACGCCCACCGAGGATTGCACGGTACTATCTCCTTGTTTCGGAACCAATCTTGAGACTACTGTGCCGAGTTGAGGGGATGACTGCCTGCGGTTGGAGCGCAGATGAACGGAAATTGAATTTTCGGTGGGGGAGTCTCCGCCGGCGCCTGCGTCAGGGCATGCTGTAGCGCGTGGCCCGGGATCTGCCGCGTTTGAGGACCAGTCCCTGCTCGACCAGATGATGCAGCACGTACGTCATCTGGTTCTTGGTCGCGCCGAGATTGTCGGCTATCTGCTGGCGGCTCAACGGCACGCCGGCCTGTGCGATGCAGTGCAGGGTCACTTCTTCGAGCGTCTGTCCGGCGTTCGGCGGCAGTTGGGCGGTTGCCGCGGGGGATGCGATGCGTCCCGGCGCGATGAGCGGCGACGTGCGCAGCGCCGACCCGTCCGACAGGCGCACGGGGACGCATCCGATGACGCGTGTGCCGGCCAGAGCCACGGTCGGATCGCTGGTGGCCGTCGTCATGATGGTGGGGAATGCGTACATCTTCGCGTGGCCTTGGGCGGCGTCGTGCCCGTCGGCGCCTTGTGCGGAGCCGCCCTTTGTGGCGTCGCCGCGCGTGCGCGATCCACCCGGCGACGGCTGCGACGGCAACGGCAGCACCATCACCACCGAGGACGTGCCCACGCGGATCTGCGGGTTGTCGGAGGCCTCGTCGTATTCCTCCATGATGCGGCGGATCCCGGTGCCGTAATTCTCGCTGAATCCCAGTCTGGTGAACAGTTCGGCCAGCCTGGGGGTTCCTCGGCTGGCTGATGCCGTTGAGCAGGTCGTTGATCTCGATGCCGTCCATCAGCCCACCCAGTGACACGATCTCGACGCGGCTTGGGAAGATGTTGAC
>ENA-OQCV01000192-OQCV01000192.1-human-gut-metagenome-genome-assembly--contig:-NODE-192-length-17622-cov-3.088254_pt1 | contig 17622 bp, 20 predicted proteins | sample MGYA00242766_ERZ504592 | MGnify/ENA primary metagenome ERZ504592 (study PRJEB26092, sample SAMD00036315) | human gut metagenome | host: Homo sapiens | study: EMG produced TPA metagenomics assembly of...
GTTCAGAGCTTTTATCTTCCTAAGTACCACTTCCTTCTGTTCATCATGCTTATCGACAATTGCCGTCTCCGCTTGCTTCACCTCCGTCGCTTCTTCCTGCTTCTCTTGTGTACTTTGCTCGACATTGTTGTCTTTCTGCAATACATCAGCAAACAGCGAGGCGGCAAGGTTCTGCTTGTAGGAATCCCTGTCAGGAGCCACCCACAATCGTTGCCATTGTGACGGACTGACACTTCTCGGCTGCAACTTCTTGCCGTCAATAGTGGCTGCACACAGGCATTCGCCCGATTTGGCACGGAATACTGCCACACGCTGGATGCGGTTCAAATCAACCTCCTGCTCATTACCTCCGAAGATGTCCACCTTCAGGTCGGGTTTCGCCTCTGCCATAGCATAATACTTCTGTGCCAGTTCCTCACGCACACGCTCGATGTTGTCCATCGACTGCTTCAAGGTGGTGAAGAAATGATTGAGGTCTCCTTTGTCGGGATAGACGGCAAAGCCCTCCTTACCTTCGGGCTTGATGTACAATGCCCACCGCTCCTTGTCATCCTTTACCAACTGCACATTGTCGAAACCGATGTCACGGCTGTGGGTTACGGCCTCAGAAGCATCCAACGAGGATAGGTCTTCGATAGACCAGTTGCGCAGTCTTGATACCGTGATTTTCTTGTCGGCGAAATAACTGTCGTCGGGACGGAAGCCCAAGGCTCCGTCGGGATTGTAGAAACGCACGTTGTCATAACCCTCTTTCTGCAAGGCATTGGTGAAGCGTTGCTTGTTCATGCCCTTGATCTCGTTGTTCACCTCCAACGATGCACCCTGTGGCAGCACCACATCGGCGGTCTTGCTGGCATCATCACGCACGATGACCACAGTACGCTGCTCCTCGTTGGGATGCTGCTTGATTTCGTCTGCTACGAAGTAGTGGTTGGGCAACTGCACCTGTATCTGCGCCGTCTCTCGCTGATGCTGGTCGGTGGCATACTCCACCTTTTCACCCAGTTCGGCTTTCTTCAACACCTTCAGCGCACCGTTCACCTCACTCTCGATGGCATCAATCAGACAAGGGTCTTCCTTCAGTTCCCTCGTCCAATAGTCCACCATGCTAAGGCTGTCCTTTGACAGACGGGCAGGCAGTCCCAGTTCGAGCATCTTCACGCCCGAAGCTATCTCAGTGATGAGTCGTTCCTTCTTCACGGCATCCTCCGACGGGGCTTTGCCGTTCTTCATGACCATGCCCTCACGTGCCAACCGCTGCTGATGACCGGTGGCAGACACCAACTGACGCATCATCTCCTGTACATAGTCATTGTAGTGCTCGAAGTCACGCTGCCGTGGCAGGTAGATGACATCCTTCTCGGTGTCGTAGTGCGCCACACCCGTGCCGTCCTGACGTACATTCACGAGGTTGTCCTTCATCTTCTGAAGGAATCCGTTGACGCACCCATGCAGCTGCTTGTCCTCCTTGTCGCCATAACCTCTATCCTCCACCGTGCCATCCTTCTTCAATGCCGTAGTGTAGGCTGTTTCGTTAGCCATAGGCAGTAGCGTCTGGTCGATATTGAACAGCACACGGATCTCACGGTTTTTCCACTCCCTTGTACTGCTGTTTGTCCTGTTCCGACAGTTCTGCGTATGCCTCCTTGGTGATGACATCGTCGGGATTGTTGCGGTTGACGTACTTATTCCAATTGTAATACAGGAACGGCACACCTTTCTCATGCTCCCTCACGCTCTCACCCCGTGCCTTCGCTTCGGAGAACTGCGTAAACAGATTGCTCTTGCAACCCTTGGCATCGGAGTCAAGGGCAAGGACAAGGGCATTGAACGGACTGACCGAAAAGCCCTTGGGATAGAGCTTCGGATAGAGTTTGCCGCTTGCATTCAACCAATGTCCCTTGGCATCCACCGCACTCGTCAGTGCCTCAGTGAGCAGCGACACCTGCTTCTCCGCCGTCCGCTTCTCAAATTCTGATTTCTCTTTCATGCTTTTATCTTTTTGTTTATCTCAATCACATTCTATAATTGGCTTACCAAGCCACCGTTCCCGACAATTTTGTTGTCGGGCTTCACTGTATTCCCCTCGGTCGCACCACGCTCTCCCGTGCCTGCTCTTCGTACTGCATTGCTGCCATCTGTCGCATCTGGTCGTTCTTGGCAAGTATGGCGTTAGCCAATGTATTCAGCGGCAATGCCCCCGACTGATGCGCCCAATCACACTGTCAGGCAGTTGAATGGTACAAGGCACATGGTCAATGTTGGCAACGAGACACCGCCCTTGCAGCATCGGGGTTGCTGATACGAGGATTGAGTGGTTCATCAGGATATTGGCGGTACTGAATGCGAGATGCAGCAGGACTAACTGTAGGTGCAATGCCTTCCTGCTGTTTCCTGCCCAGCACCTCATGTCCCGCTTTGTTGAGCAGATTGGCACCTCCCATACCCATCAACAGCATCTTCAGTATAGGATTCTTCACGAACATTCCAGCCACGATAGAGGCCAAAGGAAGGAGGCTATTGTCCATATTCAGCGATTTTGTCTTGCCAGTGAACAGTCCCACCAGTACATCGGGCAGCATCGCCAACACATAACCAAGGTTCTTGCCGATGTCTGAAAAGCCGTTCAGTCCAAAACTCTGCAACAGCCCGTCCCATCCATTTTCGTTTGTTTGTAAGGCTGTTTCCTCCTGCTGGACTACAGATGGTGTTGCCTCTTCAGTCGATGAATCAGGAGTTTCTTTCGGTTCTGCCTTCTTCTCCTTCTCAGCCTCTGCATCCAGTCTCGCCTTAACCTCCAGATACTCGTCTTCCTGTCCAGGCGCAACTATCAAGGGCACATCCTTGTACTTGCCTGTACGTTTGGTTGCTTCGTTTCTCTGAGGGTCAAGGAACGTACCTTTGTTCCAAGGAAAGAGGTCTGCTCGGTTTGTTTCGTCCAATCCATAAAGTGATATTGCTCGTGGGAATCTTGTTCTTGAAATGGCTGTTGGTAGCCTTGATATAGCTGTTCTCGTGGTTCTTGATGACTTTTGCCTGTTTGCGGAATGAGGCGAAGACGTTGGTGCCCGTACCGAAAACTCCCTTGCTGATACACTCCTCGACACAGACCTCTTGGCTGCTACCTTTCTTGCTTAGGTGCTCCATGCCGACATTCATCACCATATCGATACCGACAAACTTGGCGAAGGTTGCCCATGAGCCAATCCCTCCCATGGCCACGACATCGGCACCCGCTCCGGCTGCCCATCCCGCTGCCTTCTCTGTTCGAGAGGGCTTATAGGCTGCCTCTCCTTTGGCTTCTATCTCTGCGGCAAGGGGTGACTTGTTCAGTTCGTAGGGCAGACCGAACAGACTGCTTTGTGCCGCCTTGCGGATGATATAGTCGGCAGAAGATGTTGGCATACGGTCTTTCACCATTTTTTCTATCATCAGCTGCTCCATGCGGTGATCGATATAGGCGTATGCCAAATCACAACCGAGTTGTTTAGAGAGTGCATCGTACCGCTCTCGTCCTATCTCCGTCACCACCGCCTTGCGCCATTCCTCAGCCATCACGGCAAGGTCACGCTGCATATCCTTGTTGCCGACAATAGCCTCCTTGCACATCGCCAGATAGTCTTCGGTGGTCTTGCTGTTCCACTTGCCTGTAATCTTCAGCGTGGCGTATGGGTCATCACCAGGCATATTGGCAGTGGCCAATGAGCGTAGGATGCCAGCCGTACTGTTGGAGTAGGCTCGCATCTCGTCTGCCTGTCTGTTGGACAAGTCCCGTTGCACCCTGCCCATCACGGGGGCAAGGTGACACCCGAAGTAGTCGCCCATCAGACGCTCTATCTCTGCGAATCGCTGACTGTTCTTAACTGCCATATACCTTGTTTATATATTATACTGCTGTAATATCTGTTCCTTTGTCTGCTCGATGGCATTGTGATATATCTCCATCTGCTTAGGATAGTGTTCCTCCAACCATGCGTCCTTGTCCACTTGGCAGTGGATGAACTGCACGGCCATACGTTCCTCAATCTCCACGGAGGGTTCCCCCTCTTCCTTACCATTGAACCATGCCTTTGTCCACCATCTCACGCCAGCCCGGTCGGGATAGACGCTCACTATCCTCGGAATGTCGAAGCTCTGGATATCCACGTCCAAGTCGGCAAGAGGGTCGATGATGCCGTCATGCGTCAGGGCTTGCTCTTGGAGATTTTTTTTTAACACCTCGTCCATCGTGGAGAGATATACCTGATGTCGCATGGCAAGATAGTTGAGAAAGTCGGCAATGAGCAGGTTCTGCACCTTAGTCGCCAAAGGCATACAGCGGTTGCCGATGCCCAAGGGATTAGCCATGCTCGGCATGGTCTCGTAGAAATAATGCTTGCTCGCTCCCAACGAGAAGATGTTTCTCAACGACTGCTCCGTATGTTCGGGCAGAGAGTATGCTCCTTGTTGAAGGTCCTCGAAGTAGGAGGGAAGGAAGCGGAGCATCAATGCCTCTATCTCCTGACGGTCGGTGTCGTAGGGTGAAGGGATGTTCATGTCCAGTTCATTGATGCCCATTTGGGAATTGTGCTCCAATGCCTTGATATTGCCGTAGAGCATGGTGAGGAACTCCAACGGATTGATTTCCTCTCCGTCAAACCTCACCTCCATGTGCAGCAGGTCGCCACTGATGGCGATGGTCTGACCGGCCTTGACGCTTTGGGAGAAGTTGGCGAAGACATTGGAGAGATGCCTGTAAGTCACTTCGTATTTGCCGTAGCGGATGGTCTGGTAGATGCCATGCTCCGCGTCCGACCCAATGGCAGAGACGGTTCCCGTTGCCACCGCCGACAGCAGGTAATGGTTCACTGAGAAGTCTATGCCGTGATGGAAGAATGTTTCTCCCGTCACGGGAATTTTTTCTGCTCTCCGTAACCCAAGGACATCTGCACGTCCTGCTTTATAGGCTCCTCAAACGGCATACAGTAGCCGCTCGATGAGCGCAGTATCATTTCTTCTGTATATCTCATATCACTGTATATTGGTTATCGTTTCATCCCTCTGCTTTGGGTCTCTGCTTCTTTCATGTTCTGCCCATGTGAAGACGTACCGCCTCTGTTAGGCAGAGTTTGCGCCACCTTAGAATTGTTCCCGATGATCATCGCTCCAAGCAGGGCACCCGCAATCTTGCTCATCCAACCAAAGCGTCCGAATACCATGAAGGCGGCAGCCACCAGTCCGACGATGCTCATACCCGACACGTTGCCCTTGCCGATATTGCCAAAGAGATTGCCTATCATGTCGCATCCTACGCCTCCGAACATATTCCTAAAGAAATCACTGATGCCGCTGAACTGGGTGTCCATCTTTCCGGCTACAGTGTTCACCGCATCAACGGCTTCACCAGCCTTGCCCGTCAGACGTTGCACATCGTTGGCGGTTTGTGCCACCGCTTCCGTGGCATTCTCGCCGATGACAGCATCACCTACGATGCGTGCCACGCTCTTGTCTGTGGTCAGCTTCTCCCATGTCACATAGCCTGCGGCACTACCCACTGCGGCCGTCTGCATAGCCTTGCCGGCTCCCATAAGGGTGCGTTGCGGGTGGAGTGCCGCACTGCCTAAGGTCTTTCCAGTTACTCCGATGACATGGCCAGTACCTCGTGCCGCCTTGCCACCATATTTCAATAATGAACTCCAAAATCCCATATCTTATCGTTTTTTAATCACGGTTTGACTTCGTCTTCTTCTGTCACGACTCGGCATAGCTCGAACAAGTTCGGCTCTGCTCTCGCTGCTCCATCAGTTTACGTTCTTGCCCACCTGCTTCCACCGCCTCTTGGCAGCCGCTGCTATCTCGGCTTTGTTCGCTTTGGTGGGTCTTGCCCCTTCGTCTATCTCCATCCAAACATCGCCCATGGTGGTGTATTTCACCGCCCTCGTCAGTCGCTTCAACTGCTTGTTCATCTTCTTCAGTTTGGGTCGGATGCCGAAGACTATCTCCACACGCTCCTTCTCGGTCATCTTGTTGCCCGACAGGCATACCGTGCGTATGTCATTAACTATCTCGATGCTGTTCATAATCAGCTCGCGGTATATCTTGTTGCGCTTGGCTGACAGGGCTACGGCAAGTCCGTTGGCAGGATGGGCATCCAACTGCGCCACCAATCCACCCATATTGTCCACCAACTGACCTATCTCGTGATAGAAACCATATATCTGTGCGGCATAGCTGACGATGGAACGGAAGGAGTCCAGATAGTTGTTGAACTCCCGCTGCAGGTCGGTAGTGGCTTCCACTTCCTCCTTGGTCCAGATATGGCCGGTGGATTGTAGCAGCATCACTTTCTCCTGATTCTTCAGTTCTTTCTCCGCCTTGTTGGTGTACATCAGAATCATCCCCGCAAGAGTCGGGTCGTTCTGCGCCCGCACTCCTGCAAAAGATGATATAAACATAAAAATGGCAATTGATATGAAATACTTCATGACTGATTCCTTTATCGTTAATCACTGATGGTCATACGTCCTGCTCTGCGCCATCTGCTAAGGGCTTGGGTGGCTATCTCTCCATTGCTTCGGTCTATCATCCCTGCCGTCACGCCGTTCCACACATCGGTCATGGTGTAATATCGTATAGACAGATAAAGACGATGCAGCTTCTTGCTGAAGGCACTCAGCTTGTCGTTCAGTGCCCACAGCGTCTTGCTCCTTTCCGCACCAGTCAGCATGTTCTCTTTGCCTCCTTTGGCGACTGCATCTTTCAGCAGTGTGAAGACGGACACCAATTCCGTGGCGGTCTCCATATACAGGTTGTTCATCGAGAGGGTGGCAACGATGCCTTGCGGATTATTGTTGATGGCCTTGCGCATCTTACACAAGGTGATGAATATCTTCACTCCATCGTCGTACAGATAGGTACAGGCTTTGAGGGAAGAGGCATAACCACTGGCGGTTTTCAGATAACTGTTGTACTTCTTCTCCCATTCGTGTATCTTGGTGAACTCTGCGGCGATGGTATTCTGCAACAGGGCAGTCTTGGTCTGACCTTTGGATTTCCTTCTCTATCTCACCGTTGATGGCTTCGTTGCCCTCTGCTAATGCCATCCATTCCAAAGGGGTTGGCAGTCACAATCTGTGCATGGGCTGACGGCACGCTCAGTACCAATGCCACGACAATGAACCAAATCTTATCTATTCGTAATCTCATATACGCCCTTTCTTCGTTTGTTCGTTTCTACTCTTGTTCGTATCACACTCACCACGTCATAGCTGTTGCTGATGCCGGTCATTTCCAGTTTCGGTGTCGTTCTATCCATCGACAACACGGTCACGCTTTTCAGTCCGCATAACTGTTGTATCAATGTCTGATGCTCGGCAAAGTCCACCACTCGGTACAACTCCATGTAGTTCACGCTCCGCTGAAACACTCCGTGCTCACAGATGAGTTGCTCGCTCCCGATATGGTAGCGGATACTCCTCAGATAGATGAATCGGTAGAGTAAACAGAGGGAGAACAGGAGGCTGAAGACAAGCAACAGGGTACTATATGCACAACCGGGCAATCCTCCGATTAGGAGCATTGCCACGCACAACAGCAACAGAGGCAGTTCGTTGATGAAAAAGCTGTCCGATGCTGGGGCACAAGGTGATGATGCTATTATCTTCTTGTCTCATACGCTTCTATGATATGTGTTCTTTTCTTCTTTTTTGCCCATTTGTTTCTCTGCCTTGCCGGCTGCGATAAACTCGGCATAGTCGAAGGTATCTGGTTCGCCCTTGGCAATCAGTTCTGCTGATTTCTTGTTGAGCAGCGCATCGTTCCAGTCCTTGTAGCAACCCAATGGATGATAGGCTTGCACATGCTCGTGACGGAAGCCCATCTCTGCTGCCACCTTCCTGAAGTTTGCAACAAACTGCCGCCCTGCATCGTCCTTGTCAAAACCCAAATAGTGCCGTGCGTTGGGAGTAACGGACAGAAGTCCTCGCATCTGTCCCTCGGTGGGTGTGCCGCCCGTAGATACATACACCATCTTTACAGGATTTATCTGATACTCTGCCATGGCATCGTAGGCACTCTCAAACCATACAATTTCGCTTGCTTTATCCAACGGCTCGCCCGTGAGGTTGGCAATCCACAGTCCTTCACTGCTGTTGCTTCCTTCTGCCTTGCCCTTGTAACCGCCGCTACCGTCCATCTTCGGTCGTCCTCGTTCCTCAAAGCCCACAGTCTTGTCGGGTGTCTTGGGCAGTACAAGCGGAAAGGCAAGGTTGGCAAAGGTAAGTCCATCCGTCCGATGCTTAGTAGCCAGACAGAAATGCCGATGAAAAGCATACTGCGTATAGAGGTCGATGCCTCGGAACTTAAAATAGGGATAAAACCTTTTCTGCGTTTCCCTGTCCTGCGGATTGAACTTGTGGATGTCGTAGTCATTCAGGTTGAATGGCTTTCCGTCCTTTCTTGGTTCTGTAATCTTCGATGGTCTGTCCTCTATGGGTTGGTTGAGCAGTCGGTTGCAGACGAGGTTGACGAGTCGGTCAGGAGACATTCCCACCTTGTTCTCTGAAAACATTTCTGGATGCTCCTTGATGAACGAAATGACATTATACACCTTCTGCTGCGGTGGTTGGAAGCAACATTTCCCATTCTGCGTGACAATGAACTTATCACCACGCACCCGTCTGCCCTCACTGTCAGTACGCACATACGACGGATAACGCAAGCCATCTCTCTTGTTCAGATGATACCCTGCGTCCACCAGTACTTCCTGTATGCTCAACCTGTCCAGAAAGTCATCGTATGTCAGTTCACTACTCATTATAAATTATAAATTGTAAATTATACATTGTTAATATCCTCTCCTTATCTCCGTGGCAACATGATTTGCTTCTGCCTCAAAGTACCTTGCCGCAATCTCCTGTGGCGAATCCACTCCGGTTTGAAGTAAGGACGTGGACCGCCATGATGCTCTGCATAGAACTCCGGGGCTGGATGGTGATGATGGTGGCTTATGTCATGCGCCACCTCTGCTGTAACGACTGCTCCTGCCGTCAGAGCCGCCAATATCTTCGTGCCCAGTCCGGCGTTGGTTTCGGGGCGTGTCTTCATATCCACTTCACTGAAAACCTTGGAGAAGAGTTTCATGCGATGGTAGTCATCCACCGCCAAGAACTTGTCGTAGTCCTTCTGCTTGATTTCGTGCGTGATGGCTTCTCCATTGATAATGGCGGTCATGCGATACTTATCTTCGCCTTTCTTATCTCCCTCCATCGGAGGCACTTTCTCCACCATGATGTCACCGACTTTCACTTCACGCCCATGCGCTCCCTCACGATACCAACCCTTGTTCTCATTAATCAAGGCAAGGTCTTCACCTCTCACCATGGCATCGCCTTGCAACACGTCACGTCTGACAGTCTCGTCCTCTTCCAACGGAAGCAACCGTTCCTCGTCTTGTTGCTGACGCTGCTGCAACTCCTGTTCAAGTTCGGGATGCAGATGCAGGTCGATGCGCTCCTTGCTATTCAGTGTGTCCATCAGGATTTTGTCAGCAAAGTCGTCCTTGATGATGCCATTCAGCAGTTCCAAGCGTTGAACGACGGGCACTTCCTTGATGGAGTTGGAGGTGAGTTTCTTCAGTTCCTCATCTGTCAGGTCATACACCATGTCGGCATTGACGCTGTTCGACTGAATGGTCAGCGTCTTCGCATTCTCATCAATGATGATGCCATGCGATGCCCAGACACTCCTGCCACTTCTCATTGGTGAAATAGACAGGCGAGGTAATCAGTTCCTTATAAGGCTTGGCTGGCTCCGTGCTTCTCGTGCGGCTGATGGAAGGCATTATGATTCCCTCCAAATCTTTCAGCACATCCTGTTGCTGAGGGCTATAACTCTGTTGCTGTCCCTTATAATAGAACCCATAACCGCCGCTCTGCAATTCGCCAGGCTTCATTCTGCCGTCCCAACGTTCAGGCACAATCGGGGCTTCGGGGAAGAACAATCGTCCTCCAACTCTGCGAAGATGGAATCCCTCCTGACTGCGTGGTGTCCAACCTAAAAATGGGTGGTGGCATATCGATGCGCCCCATCCGTCCATACTCGCCGATACCAACACGATAGCCGTGCAGCCCCATAGCTACACGACCGTTGGCATTGCGTGCATGAACGAAGTTCTTGGGCATATAGAAGTCGTTGCCCACAATGCCCGTAAAGGTATTGTAGGCTAACTTGTTGGCATGATTCGTACCCCAGTCGGTCAGAGCCAACATCTGCTTCTCGGTGATGTTATAGGTAAGCAGCGGACTGTCATGCCCTTGCACCACAAGCTGATAGCCGCTGCCATTACTCACCACATGAGCCTGCATACCATTGCGCATGAGCAAGTCACGCATCTCTGGTTGCAGGTCCATCTGTTGGGGATTCGTATTCTTTCTTATCGCCATACTTATTCTTCACTCTTCATTCTTCACTCTTCATTTATCATGCTTCACCGTTCTCTATTGCCTTCTCCAGTTCCTCATCTTTGTGATGGACAAACTGCTCCGCACTCTCTTCACAAATGCAGAGTCCGTTGTTCAGACAATAGCTCTCATATTCTTCCTGCCATTCAGCAGAATGATGGTTGACATACTCCAACCAACCGTACTCGCCGCTCTGTATCTTCTCGACGAGCACATCCTCTGGATAATATTTATTTGATGCCATATACTTATTATATTATGTGTAGATTATTTGTGCATGGAAAAAGAGGCGCGGTTGCGCTCTCCATTCTTCTTCTGCTCATTCCAAAGTTCTTCCGTGTATTCCTCTTCAGGCACATAGTCAAGATTACCGTCATCGCCCATTACCCAACAGCCATAGCACCCGAAGGTGTATTTGTCCCACTCTCGCTTGGTGTTCTCCTTCCACTTCTGACTGTCGCCTTGATTAATCCTTATGCCGGTCTTATCGTTCAGGTCAATACCCACCGTCACCTGTTCGTCCTCCATGATGAGCGTGAGCGGCTCACCCTTCTGCATCACGGTCAGTTCTGCCGAACTCAGTTTCAGTTCATCCTTCAGCACCTCCAAGTTGCGCCCGATGACAGGCGTAGGTACCGACATCACCTGATTGGTCTCCGTGTCAATCTGCACGAAAGCCTTGCTGCTCCTGCCATCAGCATCCTTAACATCGGCAAGGATAGCCTTTCCAGCCAGCAAGTCCTCCTGCTGTTCCTGAGTAAAAGCCTCCAATGGTGATTTCTCCAACTGCGGATAGAAGACCACATCCACCTTGCCGTCCTCCATACGGACCAACGCAAATCGGGTGCGGCTCTTCAATGTCTCGCCCTCATCATTATTCACCTGAATGGGCAGCAACGGTGAACGTCGTCCCTGACCAATATCTTCCAACGCCCACATGGGCAGGTCTTCAATCTTCTCTTGTGTGAGACCAAAACGAGCCAGTGTCTGATAAGGCACCTCGCTCTCTTCAAATCGTACTTGCTTCATACTTTAACTTTGAATTTGAAATTAAACTCATGCAAAGTTATATACCTATTCAGAGACAAGCAGAATTGCATAAGATAATGCGTGTTATTTTTGACGATTATTATTATTTGAGTTTGATTTCTGCTCAAAAATCAAACTCGATTGCTATATTATGTTACAATCTTCTTGTCTTCCCTTTGTTCTTTATGCCAGTCAAAGAATTGCTTGTTACTTTTGCACCATGAAACGATTTCTACTCATCACAATAGCAGCAATATTCTGTTCATCAGCAACAGTATGCGCTCAGTTCAATACCGTCACACAGACTAAGGTACACCGCAAGGCTGTGCCAAAAAACGACGCAGTCCGCAACATCCGAACAACTGCCTCCGTGCTCGCCGCATCAGCGGCGAGACTCTCTTGCCTTTGCCCCATTACAAACCCAAACGGAGCAGACCGACCGCCACACGGCACTTGTCAGTCCACTCCGTCATATCTCTGTCACCAGCCCTTTCGGCTACCGCAGAGACCCATTTACAAAAAGAAAAGCCCTACACAACGGGCTTGATTTGAAGGCAAATTACGAACCCACATACGCCATGATGCACGGCGAGGTCATCAAGGTAGGCAAGGACAAACGTTCAGGCCTCTATGTCACCCTCCGTCACGGCGACTTCACCGTCAGCTATTGCCACCTCTCCCAAACTCTCGTCACCAAAGGCACCCACGTCCGTCCCGGCATCATCATCGCGCTGACAGGCAACAGTGGTCGCAGTACTGGTCCCCACCTGCACCTCACACTCAAAGAACACAAAAAAAGGACGAGCCATCGACCCGTCCATTCTTCTCAATCTTATCAAGCATCCACTCTAATAGAACGCCTTGTCTTTTTGTCGTTCACATCACCCCTTCCGCATTGCAATAATGTCTTAAATATCTAATCCTCAACAATTTCTATTCTTGAAAAACAAGTGTTTTATTCACGAATATAATATGATTTCGTGAAAGATGTCATAAGATGATACTAATATCTATGCTATTTGTCAATAAAGAACCCGTTTCTATGCAGATATTCTGAAACGGTTAGTGTTCCAATCCCTATCTGCTCACACAACAAAGGAAGTTTCTTGAACAACTTACCGTCATTCTGCTGCCTTGTTTCCTCCGTCATTACTTGCATCTCTTCCAGATGGATAGCGTCCGAGTGTCGTACATTCAGTGCATAAATGATAATCTTAGCATCACCTGTTTTAAGGTATTCTTCCTTTGCTCTATGTATTCTTCTTCAGTCAGTTCCTGCTTCTTCAGTCTTACACAGAAATTGTTGTCTATCATGTTGCTGAATCTCTCTGGGGCACATGGAAATAGATCCTTTGTCGGAATGACCAATTTCTTGTCTTTGAGGAAAGGCATCTTTTCAACTGCAATTCCTTTGGAGGTGCGTTTTGATTCATCCAGAATCACATCAAGTAGCATCAAATCCTTGCGGGAGAACGCCTCTTCCAGGAATGAGTACAACTGTCCGTCCTTATCCAAGGGAAGATAATTCTTGGCAATCATCACCAATGAGCATGTATCAACAACTATCGCCATAACTCCCTCTCAAAATTTGCTGGTTTGACATTGAGTCTCGAACAGAAAGTGGTCTCGTTGACCACTCCATTGAAATAGGCATATTGCATGGTTTTCAAGAATAGCGGAGAAATGATGGGCTTTGGTGTTCGCCCGCCTCTCTTCTCAGAGTTTTTCAACTTTTCCTGTTCCTCTCTTCTTCTGTATTCCTCTGCCAATTCACTCTTGACATTGCTGTAGCTCGAATAGCTGATTTTCCTGTCGATATACATCCTTGTATATAAGGCAAGACGGCTAATGTGCGTCCGTGCACTGATAGCCTTGAAGAGGTCAATGCAGTAGTCGTTACGGGAATCTACACATGCTATGTTAGCAAGTGTTTCTGCTTCTTGTCCCATAATGAACTGATATGCAAAATCATTGCACCATCTTTCGACATCACTGTATGAAGTCTGTGCCGAGATGTCCATCATGTCCACCGACTCCACTTCTTCAATCCCCCAAATAGACAATGCCCCAATTCATGCGCCAGAGTGAATATTTCTCGCTTGTAATGCTTATGATGCTTAAGCACTATCACATTGGGCTTAAGGTAAAAACCGTCAATGTTGGTTTTCTCTTTCTTGTTCCATGTCTCTATGTATTCAAAGACAAAAATGCCATGATCGGCGATTTTTTCTATCATCTTCACAAGAAACTGCCTATGATTGACAGTTTCCCCGGGATCAAAAAAAATCTCTTGCACGTACGGCTACTGTCTTAGGGTCATCTTGTAGGGTGTAGTGTTCTATGTCAAACTTCACATCCAGTTGCGACAGTTTGTTGTATGCATCCAAAGCGTTTTTCAGACTCTCGAATCGGTTTACAGTACGGATCGACTCCAAGTTCAGCTCTGTTCCGAATGAGGTCTTGCGGAAGAAGATACTGCTGCTTGCATTGGTTGACAACTTAGAATAGTCTTGAAAGAAACTGACTTCTTTGTCGAATATCTCACCTATACGCTTCAACACCCCCAAATCAATAGAATCTCCACTGATGTCTGCGGCTCCTGTTATCCGTTTCCTGCCTTTGTTCAGAAGAGACAACAAGTCATCCACCGACATCTTGTATAATGCCAGCAGGTATTCTAAACGTTTCTTGTTAATCTCTACTTTCATATCAGCCTCGATTGAACTATTGTTGTTTTGATGCAAATGCTTAGGCACAATTTTGCGTTGCAAAATTACACATTTTCACTTAAATGGGCGAATTTTCATGCTGAATATCACTGGAATTTATGTTTATTTTGCTAAATCGCTACATTTTGCCACCAAAAAGACACAAAATAGGACGAATCATCGACCGTCCTTTTGTTTTAGCTTTTCGTCTAACCACAGCCTGCAATGTTATTCATCAACTGGTTCATCACTCGCATGTCTCATTTCGTAAACTGTCCATAAGGCTAACACACATTCAATGGCTATCACGGTAATGGCCGCAGTCATGCCCCACCAGTGGGCAATAAGCATAAAGATGCCAGCCTCAATGCACAACGCAAAGAGGATGGTAACAATAAGTGATAATATTCTATTCATTCTACGGTAACTGATTTAGCAAGGTTTCTTGGCTGGTCAACATTCCTATCCTTGTTGATGGCGATGTAATAGGCCAGCAACTGCAATGGGACGGAAACAACGAGAGGTGTAAGGCATTCGGGTACGTCGGGCACTTCAAGGCAATGGTCGGCGATGTCCTTCATTGCGTCATTGCCCTTGGTAATGATGGCGACAACCGTACCGCCACGCGCCTTCACCTGCCTTACATTACTGATTATCTTGTCATACAGCGAGTCCGTTGGAGCAATGACCACCGTGGGCATCTCGCTATCTACAAGTGCAATCGGTCCATGCTTCATTTCCGCAGCAGGATAACCCTCCGCATGGATATAGGATATTTCTTTCAGCTTCAACGCACCTTCAAGGGCGGTGGGGTAGTTGTACCCACGACCGAGATAAAGGAAGTTGCGGGCATAGGTGTATATCTTCGACAAGTTCTTGATTTTGTCAGCAAGTCCCAACACATCTTTTATATATAGGGGCATGTTCTTCAACTCCCGGACAATCCTCTCTACGGTTGCATCATCCACAGTACCACGCATCTGTCCCACGCAGAGGGCAAGCAGCATCAGCACCGTTACCTGTCCTGTAAAAGCCTTGGTAGAAGCCACACCTATCTCAGGTCCTACATGGATGTATGTCCCGGAATCCGTATTTCTTGGGATAGAGGCACCCACGACGTTGCAGATGCCATACACAAAAGCCCCCTTGCTCCGTGCCAACTGTATGGCGGCAACGGTTCCGAGCGGTCATACTTCCTTTGTAACTCCATACACTTCTCAAAGGAGAAGTCGGATGCCTCAAAAAGAGGCTGGATAAGGTGGGCGCATTCGTTCAGCAGTCCCTTGACGATGTGGATGTTCATCTCGTGGCAGTTTCGGCAAATTGCACTGTTGCAGTTGATATACCGATGACTGTTGATGAAGTCATCCACATAGCGGTCATACCGCTTGCCATTCAAAATCACATCCTGAAGATAGAGTTCTCTCGCTTCTAAGAGTAACTCAAACAATTCTTCTGCTACATCCTGTTCGGTAGCGAAGTGGGTCAGGTGTTGCTTCTCTTCAAAAAAGAGAAGACTTTTTAATTTGTTTTTGCATACTAAATTACTTATTTATAAGTTTATGACGACTGAAATATAAAAATTACACAACATGGTTCAGTATTAGGTTATAATTCTTGTAAAGTTACATTCCTCCTCCCAACGCATGGTAAAGTTTAATTATACTTTGTATGCGTTCAAAACGAGTTTGTAACTGTTGCACTTCCGCTTCGAGAAGAGACTGTTTGGCGGTCAGCACTTCCAGATAGGTGGTATTGGAATGACGCATCAGCGATTCTGTCTTTCGCACAGCGTCGCATAATGTTTCAACCTGCCGAGCATTGATTTCAATTTGCGATTTTGCCGTCTGCCATGCGGTCAGAGCATCGTTCACTTCCTTTCCTGCGTTCAGTAATGATTGCCGGAACAACAGTTTGGCTTCTTCCTGACGGCTTTTGGCTATCTTCAAGTTGGCGATGTTTACGCCCCGGTTGAATAACGGCTGTGTCAGGGAACCGATGGCATTAAGTAACCATTGTCCGGGATTTACGATTACGCCACCGCCGTTATTAGTCCATCCAAGAATTCCCGAGAGGGTAATATTGGGATAGAAGGCGGCACGGGCCGCATTGGTGGCGTAGAATGCTTGCGCCAGTTCCATTTCAGCCTGACGCACGTCGGGACGGTTGGAAAGCAGTTGCAAAGGGACTCCGATCGAGACAGTATCGGGGAAAGCAGCCTCGGCCAGATCACTTCGTCCAATCGAGTGTGACGGCATGGCAAGTATCGCAGACAGGGCGTTTTCTGTTTCGGAAATACTCTTGCGTATGGATAACAGGGATGCTTCGAGTCGCATCACGTTCGCCTTTGCCTGCAATACGCCAGCCTCGTTTGATTTCCCCACTTTTTTCAACGCTTCAAGAGTGCGTACGGTAGTCCGCCAGTTCTCCAAAGTCCGGTTACTTATTGTCATTTGTGCGTCAAGCATGGCAAGGGTGTAGTAACTGTCTGCAATAGTGGCGACAAGCTGTGTCTGTACGGCCTGCCGGTAGGCACGGCTTCCTTGTAATGCGGCGGCTGCGCCACGCTTTGCCGCCGTAAGTTTGCCGAAGATGTCCAGTTCCCAGCTTGCCGACGCTCCCACATTATATGTCTTTGCCGTTGCTCCGTCATGTTTATTGGCATTACCTTCGGCAGTCAGTCCCAGTGATGGAAGATATGATAGTCTGGCAGTCATCAGGACGGCTTCTGCCGCTTCCACGCGTAACCGTGCCACATTGAGGTCTGCGTTCCGTTCAAGTCCGGTTTCAATCAAGGACTGGAGTTTCGGGTCGGTAAACATTTCCCGCCACGACAGGGACGCGATGGTCATTGTATCAATGTCCGCCGGCATGTCCCGATACAGATTCTCCGTTGAGAGGTCAGGGCGATGATACCGGCTGTATGTGCCACAGCCGGCAAGCATCCATCCCGACAATATGATATATATTACTGTCTTCTTCATTTAATTATGCTTAACACGTTCTTGGATATATTGGAATACAATAAACAATGACGGCACAAGGAACAACAGAGCCAAAGTACCTACAATCATTCCACCGATTACACCTGTGGCAAGCGAACGGCTGCCGTTGGCACCCACTCCGTGCGCCATCATCAGCGGGACAAGACCGAACACCATGGACAACACAGTCATCAATATGGGGCGCAGGCGGACTTTTGCCGCACTGTATGCCGCCTGTGCCAGCGTCATGCCTTCCGACCGCCGTTTACCGGCGTATTCGGTAAGCAGGATCGCTGTCTTGGCAAGCAGGCCTATAATCATGATAAGTCCGGTCTGCATGTAGATGTTGTTCTCCAGACCGAAGAGCCACGCAAACAGGAAACTGCCCATCAGTCCGCAAGGCACCGACAACAGAACCGCGAAGGGTATGAACACGCTCTCATACAAGGCACACAGGGGATA
>ENA-OQCV01000193-OQCV01000193.1-human-gut-metagenome-genome-assembly--contig:-NODE-193-length-17530-cov-3.630983_pt1 | contig 17530 bp, 14 predicted proteins | sample MGYA00242766_ERZ504592 | MGnify/ENA primary metagenome ERZ504592 (study PRJEB26092, sample SAMD00036315) | human gut metagenome | host: Homo sapiens | study: EMG produced TPA metagenomics assembly of...
GAGCCCCAGCGCCTCGCGCCGGAACTCATCATCGTAACGTTCCCTCCGATCCTCACGCATACGAAAGAACCGCACCTCCGATCATCGAATCTGAATTTCCTCAGTCCAACAATCGGGGTGCGGTTCATTCATGCTCATACGGCCCCTGACTCACGCGGCGAACCGCCGCTTTCGGTGCATCGGCCCGCCGGCTCAGCTCACCGGCTCAGCTGCCGAACCACCGCCCGTCACTGCCCGCCGGTGGTCTGGCCGCCCTCGGTCTGATTGCCGCCGGTGGTCGTGTCGTTCTGCGTCTGCGTATACTGGCCGCTGGTATCGCCCGTTCCGCCGGTTCCGCTGGTCGTCCCGTCTGTCGTGTTGGTACTCGACCTTGACGATTTCGAGGTCGAATTCGAGGTCGCCGCGTACTTGCTTGACGGCGTGCCGTAATCGACGTTGGGCGCATTGATCGCGGTGAGATACGTGTCCATGAAGTTCTTCCACGTCGGGGTCGCGATATAGGAACCGAACCATGTGCGGTGGTATACGCCGTTAATGGTCTTGTTGTCGAAGTCGCTGTTGCCGTCGGCGTTGCCCACGGCGACGAACGCGGCGATCTGCGGCACGAATCCGCCTGTCAGCATGTACGTGTTCTCGTTGGTACCGGTCTTGGCGAACGTCTTGCGGTTGTTGGCGAGCTGGGCGGTCCTCGCCTGGCCGTTGGGGCGCACGACGCCCTGGTTCATCGCGTAGGCGACGGTTTCGGCGATATCCGGGTCGACGGCCTGATGGCAGTTCGCCTTGGGCACGTCAAGCTCGGCACCGGTGGCGTCGGTGACCTTCTTGATGGCGATGGGCGTGCATTCGACTCCCTTCGCGGCGATGGTCGCGTACACGTTCGCCATGGTCAGCGGCGCGGCGGACACCGTACCACCGATGATCAGCGGGGCCTGATAGGCGCCGCCGTTCGCGGTGTCGTCCTTCAGATGCATGTTCATCTTCTGCTTGGACGCCTGATGGAAGCCTATGTCCTCGGCGGCCTGCGCGATGGGTTCGAGGCCGATGACCTTCGCCATGGCGGCCTGCGTGGTGTTGTGCGAGTTGACCAGACCGTCGAGCGGGGATTCCGCGTATCCGGGCGTGCCGCCGGAGTTCTTCACGTCCCAGGTATTGACGCCGCGGAAGCCGGGAATGTCACGGTATAGGTTCACGACGCCCGGAGCCGGTAGCACCTCGTTGATCGAGTGCCCCTTGCGCATCCAGGCCACCAGGTTGATCGGCTTCCATGTGGAGCCGACCGGGAAGCCGCTACCGCCGCCGTCTATCTGGTCCACGGCGAAGTTCATGGCGGTTCTGGCCGGATCGTTGTTCGCTTCCGGCGACGTGTCGTATATCTTGTTGATGCCGAAGCCAAGCACCTCGCCGGTGCCGGGCTTGATGGCCGCCATCATCACTTCCATCTTGCTCGCGTCGTCCGCCGGGATGGCCGCACGCGCGGCCTTCATCGCCGCAGAGTTCGCATTGACGTCCATCGTCGTGTAGATGTCGAGGCCGCCCTCATACAGCAGCTTCTTGCGCTCTTCGATGGTCTTGCCGAACTCCTTCGAGTTGAGGATCTTCTTGGTGACGTAGTCGCAGAAGAACGCCGCGTCGCCGGACGCGCTGCACCCCGCCTGCGCATCCTGCAGTTTCAGCGTGTCCTTCAGCGGCTTCGCCTTGGCCTCGTCACGCTGCTTTTGGCTGATGTACTCTTCCTGATACATCAGGTCAAGCACGATGTTGCGCTCCCTCTGGGATGCCTTCTGGTTGCTCTCCACCGAGGGGTCGAAGGCCGCCGGGTTCTTCGTGATTGCGGCGATGGTGGCCGCCTGCACGATGTCAAGCTTGTCAGCCGTGGTGCTGAAGTATCGTCGCGCGGCCATTTCCACGCCGTAAATGCCACGGCCGAACTGCGCGATGTTGAGATAGCCCTGCAGAATCTCCAGTTTCGAATACGTCTTCTCCATCTGCACGGCGATGAGCATTTCGCGCAGCTTACGCGCCACGGTCTCCTCGGATGCATGGTATTCGGCGATCGGATCGTTGTCCTCCTGCGCCTGCAGCAGCAGCACGTTCTTGACGTACTGCTGGGTCAGCGAGGAACCGCCCTGAGTGGCGCCCTTCTTCACGTAGGTCGCCACGAACGCACGCATCACGCCCTGGATATCCACGCCGGCATGCCGGAAGAAACGACGGTCCTCACGCGAGACCACCGCCTGTCGCATCGGCTTGGAAACTCTTCTTCAATGGCACGACGATACGGTTCTGCGCATAGAACGTACCGATCTGCGTCGTACCGTCCGACGCATACAGACGCGACTGCTGCGGCAGGTCGGTCACGTTGAAATCGATGCCCTCCACCTGCAGCGACGGCACGATGGCACGCACCACGTTGTTCGATGCGAACACGGCGGGAAGGAAGAACGCGCTGGTGACGACGCCTCCGGCGAGACAGAGCAGCACATACGCGAGGAACAGCGACAACACACGTTTTGCGGTCAGGGATTTCTTCTTGGGCATGGTTGCCATTCTAGAGGGGCGTCTCTACCGGGCACGTCATCCGAACGACTGATTCCCAATCCCTCACAGGGTACTCACAAACCGGTCAGAAGACTGTAAAACGACCGGAAACAAGCCGAATCATCCCCCAACGGCCGCTGGAACGCCGGGCGTTCACCGCGCTCGGCGCAGCCGTCACCGTTGCGAGCGCCGAATCAGCATGCCCGGCTGGTAGATGATGATCGACCGGCCCTCGCGCGCGATCCACCGACGGTTCGCGAAATCCATCAACGCCTTGTTCACCGTCTCGCGCGAAGAACCGACCAACTGGGCGAGCTCCTCCTGCGTCAGGTCATGCGGCACCTTCAGCCCGGCTTCCACCGGCTCGCCGAACCGCGCGCCGAGGTTGAGCAGTGTCTTCGCCAGGCGGGCGGGCACATCCATGAACACAAGGTCGGATATGCGCTCGTTGTTGCCGCGCATGCGATTCGCCAGCACCTGCAGCATGTCGATGGCGACGCGCGGGTGCTCGTTGAGCCACGCGAACAACGCGTCATGCTCCAGCCATGCCACGTGCGTGCCGTGGGTCATCGCCACGGCCGTGGCGGTACGGGGGCCGCCGGACGGGTCGAATACGGGAATCTCGCCGAGCAGTTCGCCGTGCGCGTGGATCGACAGCAGCTGCACGCGCCTGTCCTTGGATTCGCGGATCAGCTTGACGCGGCCGCGCTCCAGCAGATACATGCGGTGGTCCCTGTCGCCCTCGCGGAAGATATAGTCGCCCTTGTCGAATACGGCCTCGTGCAGGTAGGGAATCAGCTCATTGGCCTGCTCCGACGACACTTGTTTGAACAACGGCGTATGCAACAGCTCGTTGTCCTCTTCGGGGAACGAATTCGGCCCGATTGCCCTCATGACGCCTCCTGGTCACGTTTCCGACATGCCGGCACCTCGACACGGAGCCCCTGCGATATCGCGACGACGGCGCACCATCCACCACCGCCACCGCATCCGCATCGGCGTCCTCGCGACGGAATCCAACCCGTCGCGTCTCTGTCTTCGGTCGGTTCTGTCATATTGTAGCCTAGTTTGCACCGGGACCGTCCGGTTGCGTCAGACAGTCCGCCAGACGCGCAATCAGCCCGTCGCGGCTCAGACCGGTCTGGGCCCGCATCGGGTCCACTCGCTTCACGGCCGATTTCACGGCCTTGTCGGACATCTTCTCTCCGGAGATGTTCAGCACGCGGGTCATCTTCACGGCATCGATATCGTAGGCGAGCGTCACGTGGTGGAGTATCGAACCGGGGCCGGAGCCGATGGGCGGGAACCTGCGCTGGGCCGCGCCGCCGATCTTGCCATGGCTGGAGGCGATGTCGTTGAGACCGGAGAAGCCGACGTCGAGGCCGAGGCCACGCAGCGCGGCGATCAGCCACATGTCGCACAGACGGTACGATTCCTCGATGTCCAGGTCCGCGGCGAACCAGCGCGGCGCGTACAGCGAGTACGTGATCGTGTTGCCGGGCTCGATGAACATCGCGCCGCCGCCCGTGCAGCGCCGTACGACCGTGAAACCCTCCTTCGCGGCGACGTCTTCGTGCACTTCGTCCGGAATCGACTGGAACCGGCCGACCACCACGGCCGGGGTACGCCCACTGCCAGAACCGGATAGTGGCAGGGCGCTCCCCGCGCCACCTCACGGGACCATTGCACGTCGACATCCATCTGTTCCTGCGGCCTGCGGGGCTTGTCCACGACGATTTTCGGCGCGAGCCGATGCCAGCGTTCGTGCCACTCGCCGGGGAATGCCGGCGGTGTGAGACCGCGGGACGCGTTGAGGCGCCGAGGCCGCCGGCGTAATTGTGACAGACGAGGTCGGAACAGCCGATGCGGCGGACGGCGTTGCACGCTGCGCGCGTCATGCGCCGTCGCGGAGGCGGGCGAAGCGAGGCGCGAGGATGCCGGTCGCGCGGCGTCCCGGCCGCAAGCCGACAGCGCGCGGCGCAACGCGGTCAGTATCGTTTCCGCATTCGCGCCGGTAACGGATACATGCTCATCGCGTGCGATGCGTTCAAGATAGGAGACGGTATCCGGATCATCGGGCGGCGTATCGCACTGTGTTATATCACGCTGCACTATATCGAGAAGCGCCGCATTCAGACGGCGCAGATACCTGTCGACCGCGGCATCGTCACCTTCAACGAAAAAAATCACCGTCCACGCGACAGCCGACGACGTGGCCGTTATCCGGCGCGCACGCCACTGTCACCCCGACCAGCTTGCCGCCCGGGCGCTTGCATTCCCCACGACTTTCGATATTCACCCGATACACGTTACACGCCGAATCTGTCCGCGTGGTCGTCTCAAACCCCGATACACGAAGTCTCGCTTTGCTCGACAGCCCGCCAGCGGGGGCCTATATCTCGGTCCCGCTGGCGGGCTGTCGAGCAAAACGAGACTGGGGTGGTTCACGCCACCGCCGCGTTACAGGCGCGCGAGAATATCCTCGCCGACCTGATCGGTGGAGCGAACGGTGGAGCCCAGCTCCTCGATATCAGCCTCGACCGCCGTGTCGATGCGGGCCGCGGCATCGTCGAAGCCAAGATGGCGCAGCAGCATCGCGGCCGACAGGATGGCCGCGGTCGGATTCGCCTTGCCCTGACCGGCGATGTCGGGCGCGGAACCGTGAATCGGCTCGAACATCGACGGATACTCGTTGCTCGCGTTGATGCAGCCGGACGCGGAATAGCCGACGCCGCCAACAACGGCACCTGCCTCGTCGGTGAGGATGTCACCGAAGAGGTTGTCGGTCAGGATCACGTCGAAGCGCGACGGATCGGACACGAGGAAAATCGTGGCCGCATCGATGTGCTGGTAGTCGTGCGTGACCTCCGGGTACTCTTCGCCGACACGGTCGACGATGCGCTGCCACATGTCGCCGGCGTTGACGAGCACGTTCTTCTTGTGCACCAGCGTGATGTGCTTGCGACGCTTCATCGCCAGCTCATAGGCGTACCGCACCACGCGCTCCACGCCGTACGCGGTGTTGATGGAGACCTCGGTGGCGACCTCGGCAGGAGTGTCGCGACGAACCGCTCCGCCGGCACCGCAGTATAGGCCCTCGGTACCCTCACGCACCACGACGAAATCGATGTCGCCGGGGTTCGCGAGCGGCGAGGTGACGCCCTTGTACAGCTTGGACGGACGCAGGTTCACGTACTGGTCGAGCGCGAAACGCAGCTTCAGCAGCAGACCACGCTCCAGGATGCCGGCCTTGATGCGCGGGTCACCGACAGCACCGAGCAGGATCGCATCGGTCTTCTTGATGCGCTCCAGCTCCTCGTCCGGCAGGATCGCGCCATCACACAGATAACGCTCCGCACCCAGGTCGAAATTCTCGTATTCGAAATCAGCCACTCCCTCAGCGGCCTTTTCCAGCGCCTTCTGAGCCCAGGGGGTGACTTCCTTGCCAATGCCATCGCCGGGGATAACGGCGATTGTATACTTCTTTGCCATAGCCAACAGGGTATGTGGCCGTGCTCGAAAACAATGCGCCCAGTCCGTCTAGTGGACAGACGGTGGAGGCGACGTGATCTTCACGCATGGTCTGTGCGGCATGGTCTGTGCCACAGAATGCCGAAAAACGCTATTTTGACCGTGGTGTGGTACACGCCCGATATGGCCGATTCCGGGCTTCACAGCGAAATCGGCCATTTTGCAAGGATCTTTGATATTCCTCTTGTACCACAACAGCGCATGTAACCGATTAAAACCAATTCTGTGGCAAGGTCCTGTACCACACCACGCGGAAAAAAACGGTGTTTTTTGACATGGTATGGCACAGGAACCATCATTCATTCCACTATCCGGCACAGCAAAGTCCGAATGCCGGAACAACCATATGATCCCCACCCGCGGGCCCCAAAATCATATCCCCTTGCAGGCGGGGGCGCGATATGGAAGCCCCGCAATCAGGGACGGACGTCGGCCGCGGCTAGCGGGTCAGGCCCATGACGGAGAGGCACCAGGCGTTTTCGTAGCTGACTTCGCGCCACTGCTTGTAGCGGCCCGAGGTCCCGCCATGACCGGCCTCGACTTCGATCTTGATGATCGCATCGATGCCGGCGGCTTGCAGTCGGGACACCCACTTGAGCGGCTCGACGTACAGCACGCGCGTATCGTTCATCGACGTGGTGGCGAAGATACGCGGGAACGGCCGCGACGATTGCCTCTGCAAAGACCGCGTGGACGCCGCGCCCGCACCGGCCTCGCCGTCCGCGCCCTCCGGCGCGTTTTCGTATGGCGAATACGATTTCATGTACCGGTAGACGTCCGCGTCGTGCAGCGGATCGCCCCACTCGTCCCACTCGGTGACGGTCAGCGGCAGCGACGGATCGAGGATCGACGTCAGCGCATCCACGAACGGCACATCCGCCTCGATGCCCGCATACAGTTGCGGCGCCATGTTCGCAATCGCACCCATCAGCAGACCGCCGGCGGAACCGCCGTACGCCACCGTCCGATGCGCATCGGCCAACCCCGCGTCCTGCAGCGCGGCGGTCACGTCGATGAAGTCCTCGAACGTGTGCCGCTTGTTCAGGCGCCGCCCCTGCTCATACCAGGCGCGTCCCATCTCGCCGCCGCCGCGCACATGCGGCACGGCGTACAGCACGCCGCGGTCGAGCAGGCTCAGGCGAGCGACTGAGAAGCCGGGGTCCGAACTGATCTCATAAGCACCGTACCCGGTGATGAACATCGCGCTGTCAGCGGCCGGCTCATGGCCGCGCCGCCACACCAGTGACACGGGTATGCGCTCGCCGTCACGAGCGGTGACCCACACCCGACGCTCCATGTACTCGCGCGGATCGAAGTCGCCCAGCACCCGCGCCCGCTTGAGCAGCTCGTCATGCCCGGTCGCCGGATCATACTCATGCAGTTCGCCCGGCCGCGTGTAGCTGGAGAACGTGTACCGCATGCGCGGCGCATCATACGAGGGGTTTCCGCCCGTTCCGATGGAGTACAGACGATGGGTGGCTCCCGGCAGCGTTCCGCCCGCGGCCTCGGCTGCACCGTCATCGGCCCGCCCGGGCACGTCCCAGTCGCCGTCCAGCGCCGGCGGCATCAGCTCGCGGAACGACCATGGACGCCCGGCGAGGAAGTCTTCGGCCGCCTGCGTCTTGGTCATCGCCGCCACGTGCGGCAACCCGTCCGTGCGGTATGCGAGCGTCACGAAATGCCGGTGGATGGCGATGCCCTCGATGGCCAGCCCGTGCGCCCCCTGCAATATCCGGGGGTTGGCGGGATTCGAGTAGGCCGTCCCGGCCGGCTTCGCGCCCGCGCCCGCCTCCATGTCGTCGCCGCGCGCGCACCCGTATGGCGAGCCGACCGCCACGCGCACGCCTTCTCCCAGCGTATACGGCGGCTGATGGGTTCGCATGTCGATCACGTCGATCTCGAAGTTCGGATCCTGAGCATTGTGGTACACCACGGCAACCGGAATATCGGCCCCGTCAGCCCCGGCACCTTCGAAGCATGCGAAGCTCACGTCATATTCCACGTCGTCCTTGCGCGCGATGAACACCGAGAACTCGCCTTCCGGCGTCGCGGTCGACAGCATCCACACTTCGGACGAAGTTTTGGACGCGGAGCAGATCACGATGCTGTGCTCGTCGAAACTCATGCCGACCCCGACCCAGAACCGCTCGTCGTCCTCGTGGAAGACGACTTCGTCCTGCTCGACCGGCGAGCCGACGCGGTGCCGGCGCACCTCGCACGGCCGCCAGGCATCATCAAGCGTCACGTAGAACACCCACCGCGCGTCCGGCGTGAAGCATGCCGCGCCGATGCCCTCAAGGCGCTCTGGCAGCTCATCGCCCGTGTCAAGATCACGAATGCGGAAGTCGTACCGCTCGTCACCTCGCGTATCGACGCCGTACAGCATCCATCGGCCGTCCTTGCTGACGGACAGGCCGCCCAGCGCGAAGAAATCATGCCCCTCGGCCTCGCGGTTCGCATCAAACACCACCTGCTCGCCCGGCAGCGAACCGGCTCCGACGGCGCTCCCGCCCTCATCGCCGGCTCCCCCGACTTCCGGAGGCGTCCAATCGTCCTCGCCGCGCACCGGCACCCGGCACTGCACGGCGTACTGGCTGCCTTCGCGGGTACGCGCGAAATACCAGTATCCGTCCATGCGCACCGGCACCGACATGTCGGTCTCCTGCACATGCGCCTTCAACTCGTCGAACAGCGTGCCGCGCAGCCCCGCCAGCCCCGCCATGCGGGCGTCACAGTACGCGTTCTGCGCGGCCACATAGTCACGCACCTCGGGTGACTGCTTGTCTCGCATCCATTCATACGGGTCAATCACGGCGTCCCCGTGGAACACGCGCTTCACCGGTTCACGCCGGGCGATGGGAGGTCGGCAAGCGGCGACGCCGCCGTTCGTTTCGTCTGTCATGCTCGTGATTATACGGCCCGACTTGAGACAGCGGCGAACTTCGCTCTTCGGGAAGTCACTCCGCTAGGTCCGTTCGTCCGAGTTTCTGCTTGAGGTACGGCAGCATGGTCTTCATGATGTTCGAACCAGTGGTGCCGGTGAACACCGGCACGTCGGTGACGGGCATCGGCTGCGTCGAGGTCATGCCCATCATCGACGACAGACCCGTGGCCTCGCGGGGCGACAGCTGCCGTATGCCGATCGCCAGCACACGGCCGGGTATCGCCGAGCGATGGTCGCATACGTGGTCGGGTCCTTCTGCCCGTCATCGCCGATCAGGATGAACCGCATGTCCGGGGAAGTCCGCCATGAGCTGTTCGGCGAACTCCAGCTTGTGCTGCGGACCGGACGGCACGAACGTCTTCGGGCGCGGGTCGAGGTCGCGCAACAGCAGCGGCCCTTCGGGGAAGCCGTGATACGAGATGAAATGCCGGATCGATCCTTCCACGTTCCATGGGGGACGTCGACAGGTAGAAGAACGGCGCGTCGGGGAACATGTCCTGCAGTTTGGTGAACAGCACGCTCATGCCCGGCACGGAGTTGCGCTTCTTGGGGTTCAGGAACAGCAGGTTGTATGCGGCCTTCCACAATATCGGCGCCTGCGTGACCATAACAGTGTCGTCCACGTCGGAGATGATGCCGACCTTCGCGCTGGAGGGGATGGTGAACAGGCTCGCCGAGACCTCCGGCCGCCCCTTCACGCGATAGGTGACGCGGTGAACGCCGGTCTCCAGCTGATGCTCGGCCACCAGGTCGAGGTATCCGCTTTCGTCGGACACCGCGTATTCGCTGCCGAGATCTCGCACGGGATTGAATTCGTCATATCGTTCGGATTCGCCGATCTGCACGGTTTCCAGCGGCGTCCCGTCTATGCTGATACGCACCTGCACGCGGGACGCGGGAATCGCCAACATGCCTTTGATGCCGCGCGTCAGTGTGCCGGCGTTGCTGTGCTTGGGCGCGTACACGGTGCGGCAGATCAGCCTAGAGTAGACCTCGGTGCCATAGCCGACGTACGGGTCCACGCGCGGGAACCAGTCGAGTTTGCGCGCGACGGCGGTGGACAGTCGCACCCACAATCCGAACGTGCCGGTGACGGCCCGGCGCATGCGGCGCACCAGCACCGGCTGCACCTCGATGCGCTCGTGCCGCGACGCGGCGTCGAACGTGGTGACGACCGGGCGTGCGGGAATCGGCACGGTGAGCATGTCGTCCTGCGGGGAGCCGGTCTGCCCGGACGGGTCGTGAGCCGCGTTGTCCGGATCCGATCCGTCATGTATCGGGCCGTCATGCCGCAGCCCGTCATCCCGCCCGCCGAGAGGGCGCGCTCCGCCCCGGCGTGGTGTGTTGTCGTGTGCGATGCTCATGGGTTCCGCCATCCGTTATCACGTTAGCTGTATGTCAAATATATCCGTCGGATATGTCGTCGTCATGTACCTTCGTCACCGTCGGCCATCGCCGGCTTGCGTTGTCGGTCGCCGACGGCGGTGCCGGTCACTGGGCGATCTTCGCATAGGATTCGGCATCGAGCAGTTCCGGCTCGTCATCGTCCAGCTCGATCTTCAGCAGCCATCCTTCGCCGTACGGGTCGTTGTTGACGACGGAGGGGTTCGTCCGCGGCGTCATGGTTGACATAGCGGATGGTACCGGCGACCGGGCAGACCAGCGGTTCGACGGCCTTGGCCGATTCGAGCTCAAGGACCTCGTCGCCGGCCTCCACGCGCGTGCCCTCGTCCGGCAGGTCGATGAAGACCAGCTCGCCAAGCTGCTGCTCGGCGTACGCGGTGATGCCGACGATGGCCGGGGACACCGAATCGTCCACCCACACGTGCTCTTCCGAATACTGCAGGTGATCGGGGATGTCAAGGTTCAACGGGTTGTCGATTGCGTTCTCGTCACTCATGGCCCCCAGTGTACCGCACAGCGCTTATCGATGGGGCTGACCCTGAGCCGGCCGGCGAGGCCCCGAAAACGCAGCCGGCCCCGCCGATCGGAAACAATGATCGGCGGGGCCGGCGTCAGCGGTATAGTCAGCGCAATCGCCTGAAAATCAGCGCACGGCGGAGGTCGGCGTGGTCCCCACGATCTGCACCATGGCGCCGATCGGCAGGAAGTCATACACCCACTTGGCGTCCTCGACGTGCATGTTGGTGCATCCGTGCGACTTCGGAGTGCCGCTGGCGATGCCCGCGGTGTTCCACGGTGCGCCGTGGAAGCCTTCGCCCTGGTTGTAGTATGTGACCCATGGCACGTTCGGCGTGACGTAGCCTTCGCCGCGCATGGTCTGCGACTGGTACTTGGTGTGCACGAAGAACGTGCCGTTGTCGGTCGGCGTGGATGGCTTGCCGGTGGAGACGATGAAGGTCTTCACCAGGGTCGAGCCCTTGTAGGCGTACACCTTCTGCTCGCTGAGATTGATGACCATGTGAGGGTCGCCGTTGGGCGACGTGTAGTCCACCTTGCGGCTTTCGGTCTTGTGGTCGGTCACCTTCACCGTGGCTGTGAGCTCCGCGCCTCTGCCGGCGTTCAGCGCGTCGAGCACCTGCGCGGCGGTCTCGTCGGTGCTTTGGACGGCCACGCCGTCGACGCCCTTCTGCGTCACAGTCAGTACGGTACCGTCGGTGTTGGTGATGTTCTTCTCGACGACCATGTCCTGGTCGAGTTTCTTGGCGAGGTTCTGCGACAGATATGTCTTGATGGCGTCCTGATCGTATGCCAGCGTGATGGTGCCCTTCTGGATGTCGGGCTTGACCTGGATCCACTTGGCTATCTCATCGGCGGGAAGCGTGAACGTCTTGCCCTTGGAGTTGCCGATGACCAGCGACGACGTCAGTCGCTTGTTGGCGTCGTTCGCCGCGCTCGTGGCGGTTTCGACGGTGATGGGCATGGCGACGTCGGAGTACATGACGGTCAGTTTTTGTGCTTCGCCGGGCTGGGAGACCGCCTTCTTGACGGCTGCGATCACGTCCGACGGGTCGGCTTCCTTGCCCTCGTTGCCTTCCGTGACGATGAACTTCTTGGAGTTGGCGTCGTAGCTGATGTTCGAGGCGACCGCGCGATCCTGCTCCTCGACGAGCTGCTCGGTCAGGTAGGTGCTCAGCGTGTAGTTGTCGGTCGTGGCGGACAGCCGGACGTCCTGCTTGGCGAACGGGTTGATGCGGGTGAACATGTTGCCGGATTTCGCGTCCAGCAGGTTGCGCACGGTCTGCTTGACGTTGACGGTCACGCCGAGTTTGTCGAGGCCCGCCTTGACGTTGTTGCCCTCGGAATCGGTGACGGTGATGGCCGAATCGGACACGGCCTGGTTGACGATGCCGGTGAGCTCGCTTTCGGTCTTGCCCATGACGCTGACGTTGCCGAATCGGACGCCCGGGGCGACGCGGTCCTGGAAATACCAGTTCGTGCCGAAGAATGCGGCCACCAGCAGCACCAGCAGTGCGCCGATGATGCTGAACGCGATGATCATGCCGCGCTTCGGGTTCTTCGTCTTGGCCGCGGACACGCCCTTGCCCAGCGCGGCGTCATCGGCCGGGTTCATGGCGACCGCGGCGAAGGCGACGGTCGCGACGTCGTCCGCGGCGGGACGCTGCGGGGGCAAAGGATGAAGTCGCAGGTGCGGCGGGCTGCGGCTCAGGAGCGACCTCATCGTCCAGCTCGGCCAACGGGTCGAAAGCCTGAGTCTCCTGCGACTCCTGCGTCTGTGCGGAGGCCGCATCCGCCTGCCGCTTCGCCTGAGTCTCCTGGACCAGACCCGCCAGACCGGAAGGCTCAGCGTCAAACATCGACCCGTCATGAAGGACGGGCATGTTCAGAGGCGGGATGTCCATCTGATCATCCAGAGGGGAGTCTGCCTGCGTGCGCTCGTCTTCCTGATTATCGTCTCCCGTGTATTCGTTAGCCATTCCTGTTCCTTTACTTCGACTCTCTGGCTTCACTATAACACCCGGCAGCCATACGAATCATTGTCGCGCGGCGCATGTCACAGTTCGCGGCCGTACCACTCCTCAATCATGTACCGGGCGATTGTGGATTTGCCGGGAGCTTCCATGCGGCCCTCCGACAATTCGATGGTGTATTCGTCACGGGTCACCCAGCGCGCGGTCTCCGTCTCCTCGCCATCCACCAGGATGTCGGTGTTCAACGCCTGCGCCTTGAACGCCATCATCAGGGACGCGGGGAACGGCCACGGCTGGGAGCCGAGGTAGCGCACCTCGCCCAGGTCGATGCCGGTCTCCTCCTTGGCCTCGCGCCGTGCCGCGTGCTCAAGGTTCTCCCCCGCCTCGACGAATCCCGCCGACACGGAGTACAGCAGCGGATTGCGCCAGGCGCTGTTGTGCTGCAAGAGCAGCCGGTCCTGACTGTCCACGATCGCGGTGATGACAGCGGGCTCGATGCGGGGGAACAGCAGACGGTTCCCGTCGCCCGCGTTCGTGCACCGCTGCGACCATCCACCCATCGCCGCCTTGACCGGAGCCCCGCAGGAGGGGCAGAACCGCTGCCCGGCGTACCATATGCTCAGGGTCACCGCGGTCGTGGCCTGTCCGGCCTCGCGGGCGTTGGCGTGCGCGGCGAACCCGCGCAGATCCACCCAGTCGAACCGTTCCACGGCCTGTTCCAGCATGTCCAGTCTGTCAGGCGCGACCGCACCGGGAGCATTGCCGTCGGCATCAAACGCCGCGTCGGCGCCGAGCGACGGCGATGGAATCGCCGAGTCCGCGCCGGGGGCCCGACATCCGAGTGATGTCGAGCGCCACCACATGCTCGTTGCGCAGTGCGCCATACGATCCCAGGAATATCGGCACCACTTCGGGGTGGACGGCCAGGGCTGAGCCCGCGTACGCGCCCGGCAGCGTGCTCAGCCTCATGTTCGCGGAGGCATAGTTGACGGCATTGCCCTGACCGCGCGGCACAGCCAGCAGGCCGCCCCGCACCAGGATGACCTTGGTGACGGGGTCGGCGAACAGCGTGTCGAACAGGTCCGGATCTCCGCGCCGGGCGACCTGATAATCGATGTCGCCCTGCGCCAGCGGCAGGAACGGCAACGTCTGGGTCAATGCCAATGGTGAAAACATCACTTCACACTCCTCATGTATCCATCGTCAGTCATCGTCGCGGCAGGTCACACCGCCGGCACCACCGCACCGCGGATGCCGTGTCCGGCCGACTGCGCCCGCGATCAGTCGCGCAGATGCACGCGTCGCACCAGATCGAGCAACGCGCTCGCCACCTGATCGGGATGCTCGACCGCGCTGAAATGCCCGCAATCCTCGATGACCGTGAAACTCGGCGACGTGCCGGTCATCGCATCGGCGAGCGCCCGCATCGCCGGCCTGGGGCTGAATGGGTCCTTGTCGCCGCACAGCACCGCCGCGGGAGCGGTGACGAGCGGCAGCTGATCGCTGAGGTCAGGCCTGCCGGCGGCCATGCGCTGACGCCAACCCACGCCCTGCGGCGTCTGCTCGCCAATCCAGCGGGCGAACAGCGCCCTGCCCTCATCGGACTGCTTGAAGCTTGAATCGGACGGCGTCGCATCGGCGAAATGCATGACCGGCTTCACGGTTTGCGTCGCCTCGCATTCGCTCGCGCACGCCAGCCGGTTCGCGCGGGCCTCGGGGCCATCGGCGCCCGCTTTCGTGTCGCACAGCGCGAGTCCCGCGACCATGTCCGGATGGCGGCGCTGGATGTCCAGCACCACGTATCCGCCCATCGACAGTCCGGCCCATACGGCCTTGTCGTAGCCGGCGGCACGCACCAGATCGACATAGGCGTCGGTCATCAGGTCGAGCGCGTCCGTGAGCGCCCCGTCGGCCGCCACCCGCCCGCTGTCGGCCGGCTCGGGAATCGGCCCGGCCCCGGCGCCCGGCATGTCCGGCGCCCACACCGTCACCGCCGGGTCGCCCGTCTCCCGCACCTGCCGGACAATCTGCTCTGCGCAGTCGTCCCACATGCGGTGGTCGACGGGGAATGCGTGCACCAGCACCAGCGGTGTCCCTTCCCCCGTCGCGTATACCGTATTGTTCAGCGTCATCATCGTTGCGCTCCTATATCGTCATCGTTTCATCGCCCGGTGTCGGCCACTGTCGTCGTCCGCCGTCCGCGGCCCATTCCCGCCGATCATGCCGCCGTCCGGCCGACCCGCGTCCTCTCGCGGACCGGCCGGACGGAGAGACGGCACGTCACAAATCCAGCCAGGCCAACGCCTGACGGACTATACGGCCATGTCCGTTTGTCATCTGCCGGATGAACGTCTCCATCATCTCGCCGCGCGGATCGACCCACTCGACGTCCAGTGTCTCGTCCTGCGGCTTGCAGTCACCGGCGATCGGCACCACATAGCACAGCGTTATCGCATGCTGCCGCGGATCGTAATACTCGCTTAGTCCCGGCGTCGGGAAGAACTCGGCTACGGTGAACGGCTGCAGGCTCTGCGGCAGCATCGGCAGCGCTATGTCGCCCAGATCCTTGGCGACGTTGCGCGCGATGGCCTCGCGGATGCTCTCATGGAACAGCACGCGGCCGGTGATCAGCGTGCGCTCTATGGACCCGTCGTCCGAAACGTGCAGCAAGGAGCCGATCCGGGAGACCCTGCCCAAGTCGTCAGTGCGAATCGGGACGATCTCCACATAGGCGATCGGCAGCTGCCGACGGGCACGACTGATGTCGGCCGGACCGAGCCAGCCGGGCGGATTGCCGTGACCGGACCCGCGGATGAAATCCTCGGGCGTGATGTCATCGAATTCGCCGCGCCGGCGGCCGGCGTCGAAATCGCCCTCGTCAGGTACTTCGTCATTCAAAACTGGCATGGTCTTATTATCGCCCAACTCGCGTGACGACAACGTGTCGATTTCGACAAGGATTCCTGAATGCGATGTGAATCACGGAAAACGCGCGATGCGGACGTCCGCATTCGTCCGTCGGCGTAGTTTGTTGAGTGGTGCTGGGATGCTGGGGGACGACAACGGATGGGAACATCACCATGACAACGAGGGAGGAAACGATCATGGCAACCGTTCAGCTCAATGCACAGGACTTCGAGAAGACCATCACCGACAACAACCTGGTGTTCGTGGATTTCTGGGCCACCTGGTGCGGCCCGTGCCGCGCGTTCGGCCCCACGTTCGAGGCCGCGAGTGAGGAGAACCCCGACATCGTCTTCGGCAAGGTCGACATCGACGCGAACCAGGATCTGGCCAGCGCGGCCGGCATCCAGGCAGTGCCCACGCTGATGATCGCGAAGCAGGGCCAGATCATCTTCAAGCAGGCCGGCGCGCTGCGCGCCGAAGACCTTGACGACCTGATCGCGCAGGCGAAGGCGCTAGACGTTTCCGCCGCCGCGCAGGATTCGGCCGCTTCCGCCGAATAACCGACGATTCCCGGCGGATTCCGCGTTCGTGCGCCGGCGGCCAGGCGAAGGTGCCACGGGCGCGGGCGGAACGCGGAATTCGCCGGCTCCAAGATTTCACAAGATCGTCATAGTGGTCTAAACTTGGATTTGATGTGTACTCCGGTGCGGCGCCCACCAGCGTCGACGCATCACCCGCCCGTCGTGATTGACGGCCGGATTCGCCGAGGATTGTCCGTCAATCAAGGAGCATAATGGCCAGCCATCGCAAAACCAATGCACCAACGCTGCTGTCGCTGAGCAAACGCCAGTGGATCCGCATCGTAGCGATCGCCGCGGCGATCGTCATGGTGGTTGCGGCCGGCATCGTCTCCCGAAACTTCTACATCGGCCGTGGCCGCGGAACCGCGGTCAACGAATACTCGGCCACCGACCTCGCCGGAAGCAGCGTCTCGCGAAGCAACAACCGTGCGGATCTGCGTGGCGCCGACGCCAACACCAGCTATGTGACGGTGAAGATCAACGGCAAGTCCCGCTTCGTGCTGGGCGACAATTTCACCGACGTCAAATCCGTACTGGACGCGGGCAACATCACGTTGGAGCCGGAAGACAGCGTCACGCCGGCCCTGACCACGAAGGTGGACGAGTCCACGGTCATCTCCATCTCGCGTGCCGACACGCAGGCCGAGACCTCGGAGACCGCCATCGCGTTCAACACGGTCAAGAAGGAGACCACCAGCCTGCCGCAGGGTCAGCAGAAGGTGCAGACCGAAGGTCAGGAAGGCGTGCTGCAGACCACCAGCATGGTCACTCGCTCCGCGGGCAAGATCGTCTCGTCCACCGTCTTCGCCAAATACGTCAAGAAAGCCCCTGTCGACAAGGTGATCTTGGTCGGCACCGGTTCCGCCGAAGAGGCGGCCGCGAACACGCTCGGTGACACCGTCCCCTCCGGCGAGAAGCAGAAGTGGGCGCATGACTGGCTGCTGGCGAACGGTTACACCGAGGCCGACTTCACCGCCGCCAACTTCATCATCAATCATGAGTCCGGCTGGCAGACGAACGCCACGAACCCGAGCTCGGGCGCATACGGCCTGCCGCAGGCGCTCCCCGGCAACAAGATGGCATCCGCGGGTGCGGATTGGCGCACCAACTACCAGACGCAGTTCAAGTGGTTCGTG
>ENA-OQCV01000194-OQCV01000194.1-human-gut-metagenome-genome-assembly--contig:-NODE-194-length-17512-cov-3.416508_pt1 | contig 17512 bp, 21 predicted proteins | sample MGYA00242766_ERZ504592 | MGnify/ENA primary metagenome ERZ504592 (study PRJEB26092, sample SAMD00036315) | human gut metagenome | host: Homo sapiens | study: EMG produced TPA metagenomics assembly of...
CTCATTGAGGGAGGCTTTGGCAAAACCGGAAACTTTGCCGCACCGCCAAAGGCCCCATCTCCGAGGGGGCTGGCACGGCGTAAGCCGTGACTGGGGGAGTTTGCCCTTTAAAAATGGAGAACATCATGAAAAAGATCATTCTGACCGGCGACCGTCCCACCGGCCGCCTGCATGTGGGCCACTATGTCGGTTCCCTGAAGGAGCGGGTGCGCCTGCAGAACTCCGGCGAGTACGATGAGATCTACGTTATGATCGCCGATGCACAGGCCCTGACCGATAACGCCGACAACCCGGAAAAGGTGCGCCAGAACATCCTGCAGGTGGCGCTGGATTATCTGGCCTGCGGCATCGACCCCGCCAAGACCCATATTTTCATCCAGTCCATGGTGCCGGAATTGACTGAGCTGAGCTTCTACTATATGAACCTCGTCACCGTGAGCCGCCTGCAGCGCAACCCCACCGTCAAGAGCGAGATCCATATGCGCAACTTTGAGACCAGCATCCCGGTGGGCTTCTTCTGCTACCCCATCAGTCAGGCTGCGGACATCACCGCCTTCCACGCCACCACCGTGCCTGCCGGTGAGGACCAGAAGCCCATGATCGAGCAGTGCTGCGAGATCGTGCGCAAATTCAACGCTGTTTACGGCGATACCCTGACCGAGCCGGAGATCGTGCTGCCCCAGAACGCCGCCTGCCTGCGCCTGCCCGGCACCGACGGCAAGGCCAAGATGAGCAAGAGCCTCGGCAACTGCATCTACCTCTCCGAGGAACCGGAGGACATCGAAAAAGAAGGTCATGTCCATGTACACCGACCCCAACCACCTGCGGGTGCAGGATCCCGGCAAGGTGGAGGGCAACCCGGTGTTCATTTATCTGGACGCCTTCTGCCGCCCGGAGCACTTTGCCGAGTTCTGGCCGGAATACCAGAATCTCGACGAGGTAAAGGCGCACTACCAGCGCGGCGGTCTGGGCGACGTGAAGGTGAAAAAGTTCCTGAACAGCGTCATGCAGGCCGAGCTGGAGCCCATCCGCACCCGCCGCAAGGAGTGGGAGCAGCGCCTGCCCGAGGTGGTGGAGATCCTGAAAGAGGGCAGCGCCTACGCGGAAAAGACTGCCGCTGCTACGCTGGCCGAGGTGCGCAAGTCCATGCGGATCGATTACTTCGACAACGACAACCTGTTGAAATAAAATCTATGAGAGTGTCCGGGATGCCGCAGGTGTTCCGGACACTCTTTTTATAGTTTACGAAAATTGCATAGAAAATGCGGTCAAACTGTGTTAAAATAGGGGCAATAAGTACAGAAAGCCCCCGCTCTGGGGGCGAGAGGAAAAAGGAAAATCACCATGCAAAAGACCATCTGGATCACTGGCGCAAGCTCCGGCATCGGGCAGGAGTTTGCACGCCGCTATGCAAAGCTGGGCTGCCGGCTCATCCTGACCGCCCGCCGCACCGACCGGCTGGAAGCGCTGGCCGCAAAACTGGGCACGCCCTGCCGCATCCTGCCTGCCGATCTTGCAAAGGAAGAGGACTGCCAGCGCCTTTTCAAGGAGCTGGAGGGGGAGACCATTGATATCTTTATCAACAACGCGGGCTTTGGCGTGTGCGGCAGCTATCTGGAGACCGACGACGCCCGGGAAGAGGAAATGATCCGGGTGAATGTGGAAGCCATGGCGCGGCTGTTCCGCTTTGCGGTGCGCAGGATGCACGCGGCAGGCGGCGGCACCATCCTGAACGTGGCGTCCTCGGCGGGGCTGCTGCCCGGCGGGCCCTATATGGCGGGCTACTATGCCAGCAAGGCCTATGTGGTCAGCCTGACCCGGGGCGTTGCCCGGGAGCTGCAGGAGCTGCACAGCCCGGTCTACGTGTGTGCGCTCTGCCCGGGGCCGGTGGATACCGAGTTCAACGACCGGGCAGGGGTGGTGTTTGCCCTCAAGGGCATTACGCCGGAGTTCTGCGTACAGGAAGCCATGCACGGCATGATGCACCGCAGGACCATCATCGTGCCCTCGGCCTTTATGCGGGCATGCACCACGGCGCAGAAGCTGCTGCCTGCCTCCCTGCTGATGCCCATTGTGGCACGGCAGCAGAAAAAGAAGCTGGGATGATATTCTGGATGGCTTAAGATGGCTCTTGTCAACAAGCCCAAATTTTTCCGCCGAAATTGTGCGCACCGCTAATGACTGAAACCGTGTATACAAGAAAAACCCGGGCTTTTGCAGCTTTGCACGACTTTTCACGAAAAATTTTCCCGGAAAATTAAAATACAGCAAAAATGCAGAAGAAAATGCCTTGACAGAGCCCAAAAGAATGTTACCCTGTATACAAGAAGGATGCTGAAATCGAGAGTTCGGCTTTTTGAGCGTCCTGCAGAGCAAAAACGGGGCTTCCCCCGCAAAGGAACAATTTTGATTGGAGGACTCTTATTATGGCACAGTGCACTCCCAAATCTTTTGATCTGACCGGCAAGGTCGCGCTGATCACCGGCGCATCTTATGGCATCGGCATGGCTATTGCAAAGGCAATGGCAGCCAACGGTGCAACCATCGTGTTCAACGACATCAAGCAGGAGCTGGTGGATAAGGGCATCGCTGCTTACACAGAAGCAGGCATCAAGGCTCACGGCTACGTCTGCGACGTGACCGATGAGGATGCCGTCAACGCCATGGTGGCAAAGATCACCGAGGAAGTTGGCCACATCAACATTCTGGTCAACAACGCCGGTATCATCAAGCGCATCCCCATGACCGAGATGAGCGCTGCTCAGTTCCGTCAGGTCATCGATGTTGACCTGAACGCTCCCTTCATCGTGGCAAAGGCCATCATCCCCGACATGATCGCACAGGGCGGCGGCAAGATCATCAACATCTGCTCCATGATGAGTGAGCTGGGCCGTGAGACCGTCTCCGCCTACGCTGCAGCCAAGGGCGGCCTGAAGATGCTCACCAAGAACATCGCTTCTGAGTACGGCGCATACAACATCCAGTGCAACGGCATTGGACCCGGCTACATCGCTACCCCGCAGACCGCACCTCTGCGCGAGATCCAGCCCGACGGCAGCCGTCATCCCTTCGACCAGTTCATCGTTGCCAAGACCCCCGCAGGCCGCTGGGGCGAGGCAGAGGATCTGGGCGGACCTGCTGTCTTCCTGGCATCCGAGGCTTCTGACTTTGTCAATGGCCTGATCCTGTACGTCGATGGCGGCATTCTGGCTTACATCGGCAAGCAGCCCCAGTAATGGCTGAGGATATCCCAAAGGACTGAGCACGGCGGCAGCCGGGCAGGCTTTGCCTGCTGGCTGCCGCTTTTTGTGTTTGTATGGGAAAGGATGTTGTGTTATAATGGAAAAATCAGCATAAAGACGCAGTATGGGTGCCCCATGCCGAGATCGAGCCGGAGGTGTGCGGCAAGGGCGTAAAGCGCCGCATTCTGGCCTACAGCAAGGATGCCATGTGCGTGGAAAATACCTTTGAGACCGGCGGTGTGGGTGCCATGCACTGCCACCCGCACACGCAGGTCACCTACATCGTCTCCGGCCGCTACCGCTTTACCATCGGGGACGAGACCCGCGAGGTTGGGCCCCGGCGACACCCTGCTCAAGCAGGACGGCGTGATGCACGGCTGCGTCTGTCTGGAAGGCGGCGTGATGCTGGACTTCTTTACCCCCATGCGCGAGGACTTTGTATAACACCTGCACCTGCAGGAGAAGATCATAAAAGGAGAAGAAACTACTATGAAGATTGCACTCATCAACGAGAACAGCCAGGCCGCCAAGAACGGCATCATTGAAACTGCCCTGAAAAAGGTGGTGGAGCCCATGGGTCACGAGGTGGTCAACTACGGCATGTACGCTGCCGACGATGCTGCCCAGCTGACCTATGTGCAGTGTGGCATTCTGGCTGCCATCCTGCTGAACAGCGGCGCAGCCGATTACGTCATCACCGGCTGCGGCACCGGCGAGGGTGCCATGCTGGCTCTGAACAGCTTCCCCGGCGTGATCTGCGGCCATGTGGAGGACCCTGTGGATGCCTACACCTTTGCCCACGTGAACGACGGCAACGCCGTTGCCATGCCGTTTGCCAAGGGCTTCGGCTGGGGCGGTGAGCTGAACCTTGAGTACTGCTTCGAGAAACTGTTCGGCTTCGGCCACGGTCAGGGCTACCCCAAGGAGCGCGTGGAGCCTGAGCAGCGCAACAAGAAGATCCTGGACGGCGTGCGTGCCGCTACCTTCAAGCCGCTGATCGAGTGCCTGAAGAGCATCGATCAGGACCTGCTGAAGGGCGCTGTGGCCGGTGCAAAGTTCAGCGAGCTGTTCTTCGCCTCCTGCAAGGACGAGGAGCTGGCAGCATACGTCAAGACGCTGCTGTAAGAGGATGCTGCTATGGGCTGGCTTTATCATCTGAACGCAGGCGTTACCCATGGACTGGAAGGCTTTCTGGAGACCGCAGTGCCTATGATCGCGGGCCTTGCCGAAGTGATCGGTCTGTTCATCATCGTCACCAGTCTTATCAAGGCCACCTACCACTATGTGCGGGCGACCTTCTTCCATGACCACCATGATTTCCACCACGAGATGAGCAGCGGCCTGACCACGGCGCTGGAATTCCTGATGTCGGCGGAGATCGCAAAGACCTTCCTTTTGCAGAATCTGGAGTCGGTGGTGCCGCTGGCTGCTACCTTTGCACTGCGCGCCATGATGAGCCTGATGCTGCACTGGGAAATGCAGGGCGGACACCGCTCCGGCCGCAAAAAAGCGGGAAAACGACACAGAAGCGGAAAAGAATGACTAGTGCGCAGCTGAAAACAGAGTTTTGCCAAACTTTTGCCGTGATAACTTTCTTTGCGTTGTGAAAAACGTAAAACCTTGACATGAGCCCTTGACACTTTTGCACAAAGGGACTATACTCTTGCCATCGAAAGCAAAGGCGCTGACGGAAGAGATTCCGCCAGCGCCTTTTGTGTTTTCGGGGATATTGCCGCTCGGGGGAAAATAGAGGGTCTCCTGAGTGCAAATGAAGCGTTCCTGCGTGCGATCGGCACGGGGAATACCGCACACGCCAAAAGGTTCTGGTGGCCTTGCGGCATCACATTCGTGGGAGGTATGAAAAGTTATGTTCAGCTCCATCAACACCTGTTGGACGCTCGTGGGAGCGTTCCTCGTCTACTTTATGCAGGCGGGCTTCGCCTTGTGCGAAGCCGGTTTCACCCGTGCCAAGAACACCGGTAATATTCTGATGAAGAATATGATGGACTTCTGCATCGGCACCCCGTGCTACTGGATCATCGGCTTTGGCCTGATGTTCGGCGGCACCGGCGCCCTGATCGGCGGCTTCGACCCGTTCATTCAGGGCGATTACAGCCATCTGGGTCTGGATATCCCGCTGTGGGTCTACATCGTGTTCCAGACCGTGTTCTGCGCAACGGCTGCCACCATCGTTTCCGGCTCCATGGCTGAGCGCACCAACTTCAAGGCTTACTGCGTTTATTCTGCTGCGATCTCGCTGGTGGTCTACCCCATCTGTGGCCACTGGATGTGGGGCGGCGGCTGGCTGCAGAGCATGGGCTTCCATGACTTTGCAGGCTCCGCAGCAGTCCACAACGTGGGCGGCGTCATCGCTCTGCTGGGCGCATGGATGCTGGGTCCCCGCATCGGCAAGTACGACAAGAACGGCAAGCCTCACGCCATTCCCGGCCACAACCTGACCGCCGGTGCTCTGGGCGTGTTCATCCTGTGGTTCTGCTGGTTCGGCTTCAACGGCGGTTCTTCTCTGAGCCTTGCCACCGACGAGGCCATGACCATGACCGGTCTGGTCTGCTTCAATACCAACCTTGCTGCAGCCGTTGCCACCTGTGTGACCATGATTTTTACCTGGCTGCGCTACGGAAAGCCCGATGTCTCCATGACCCTGAACGGTTCTCTGGCCGGTCTGGTGGCGATCACTGCAGGCTGCGATACCGTTTCTCCCTTCGGCGCATTCTTCATCGGCTTTGTGGCCGGCTTGCTCGTTGTTCTGAGCGTTGAGTTTTTCGATAACATCGCCAAGGTGGATGACCCTGTTGGTGCAGTTTCCGTCCACTTTGCAAACGGCGTGTGGGGCACCATTGCGGTGGGCCTGTTTTCCACCGGTGCCAACACCGAGCACGCAGGTCTCTTCTACGGCGGCGGTCTGGCACAGCTGGGCACCCAGCTGCTGGGCCTCGTGACCGTTGACATCTACGTTGTCGTTGTGATGTTCATTATCTTCAAGCTCATCGATAAGTTCATCGGCCTGCGCGTTCCCGCAGAGGTGGAGATCGACGGTCTGGATATCCACGAGCATGGTCTGGCATCCGCTTACGCTGGTTTCTCCATCTCCGATGCAAACTCTGCTGCCATGGTGCCCAACGAGAACACCGACCTCGGCGAGGACGATGTGACCAAGGCCACCGACAAGCAGATCAGTGCTGCCGTTCCTGTGGTGCGCGAGCCTTCGCCCGTGATCCACGATGGCGTGTACGACACCGGTATGCACAAGGTGTCCATCATTGCAAAGCTTTCCAAGTTCGATCAGCTCAAGACTGCCCTCAACGATCTGGGCGTTACCGGCATGACCGTCACGCAGGTGATGGGCTGCGGCATCCAGAAGGGCACTTCCGAAAAGTACCGCGGCGTGCCTGTGGATACCACCCTGCTGCCCAAGATCAAGGTGGAGGTGATCGTCTCCAAGATCAGCGTGGACGCGGTGGTGGAGGCTGCCAAGAAGGCACTGTACACCGGCCATATCGGCGACGGCAAGATCTTTGTGTACAACGTGACCCGCGTGGTCAAGATCCGCACCGGCGAAGAGGACTTTGCCGCCCTGCAGGATGTGGAGTAAAGCTCCAAAATCTCTAATGGCAACCAAATCAAAAGCCCCGCTTCTGCGCACAAAGAAGCGGGCTTTTGGCATTTGTTTTACCGGGTATGTAAAAGTTGTATAATATCCTTTGCCGTTCTTTGGATTGACATTGATAGAAAAACATGTTATGTTTGGAGCATATAGACGAAAATCAGATCGAAAATAAGAGAGGTGCGGGGAAGAAACATGTGGAAAATAAAGGAATGGTTCCTGCATTATAAGGAAGCGATCCGGGTCTCGCTTCTGGCACTGTTCCGCTGGACGCTTCTGGCTGTGTGCACCGGCGTGCTGTGCGGCGGCATCGGAACGCTGTTCCATCTGGCAGTGGAATGGGTGACCGAGCAGCGCACGGAGCATGTCTGGCTGCTATGGCTTCTGCCTGCGGCGGGCATCGCCATCACGGCTCTGTATAAGGCGACGGGCTGTGTCGGCAAGGGCACCAACGATGTGCTGCGGGCCGTGCAGGACGGCAGCTCGGTGACGCCGTGGCTGGTCCCGGCCATCTTTCTGGGCACTGTGCTCACCCATCTGTGCGGCGGCTCGGCCGGCCGCGAGGGCGCAGCGCTGCAGATGGGCGGCAGCATCGGCTGGAATATCGGCCGGGTGCTGCACTTCAACAATCATGACTGCCGCACGGCTACCGTGTGCGGCATGGCGGCAGTTTTTTTCGGCGCTGTTCGGTACACCGCTGACCGCGACCCTGTTTGCGATGATGGTGGTGGATGTGGGTCTGATGCTGACCGTGGCCTTCGTGCCGGGCTTTCTGGCGGCGCTCATTGCATACAGCATCTCGCTGAAGGGCCGGCATTGCGCCCACACGGTTTGTGATGGAAGCGCCGCCGCTGGATGCCCGGACGGTGGTGCGCACCGCCGTGCTGGCCATGTGCTGCGCGGTGGTGGCGGTGATTTTCTGCCAGATGCTGCACTTTTTTGAGCATGAGATCCCCAAACTGCTGCCGAATCCGTGGGTGCGGGCTGCTGCAGGCGGTGCGGCTGTGGTGGCACTGTCCTACCTGATGGGGGTGGGCCGCTATAACGGTGCCGGCATGGATGTCATTATGGATGCCGTTGAGCTGGAGCAGGCTCTGCCGTGGGACTTTGTGTGCAAAATGGTGCTTACAGTGCTGACCCTGAGTGTGGGCTTCAAGGGCGGCGAAGTGGTGCCGAGTTTTTATATCGGCGCAACGTTTGGCTGCGTGGTGGGGCCGCTGCTGGGGCTCCCGGCGGGCTTTTCTGCTGCAGTGGGTCTGGTGTGCGTGTTCTGCGGGGCGACCAATACGCTGGTGGCTTCCATTGTACTGGCGGCTGAGCTGTTCAGCGGGGCCGGGTTTGAGCTGATGGCGCTGGCCTGCGGCCTGAGCTATATGTTCTCCGGCTATCACAGCCTGTATTCCAGTCAGGGATTCCGCACCAGCAAGCTTTTTCGGAATTCCTGCAGCCGAAGGAAGAAAATGAAGAAAAAATTTCATGGCTGCGTCTCTTGATTTTTTCGGCGGGACGTGCTACAATCAGCGTAGTTTCATCCTGTAAAAGCGATGATGCGGACAAACTGAGTTCCCGTTTCTCCATGACCCAGAGAGGGCTGCCCCGCAAGGGTGCTGCAAGCGGCCTGCCATGTGCCGGAGCTCTACCACCGCAGAGCGCAGAGGAGAACCTCTGCCGGGTGCGCCCGTTACAGCACAGCGAGTGGCACGCAGAGGCGTGCAATTCGGGTGGAACCGTGGAACGTTTCTGACTTTTTCAGGCGCTTCATCCCGTGAGTAAGTGTGCGGGATGAAGCGCTTTTTTGTTTTACTTTATCTGTCAAAGGAGCAAACATTATGAAGATCATCTATAAGGACGGTCATGTGGACGAGTGCCCGCAGGATCAGGAACTGCACGTTATCCGCCACACCGCAGCCCACATCATGGCGCAGGCCATCAAGCGCTTGTATCCGCAGGCTGATTTCGCCTTCGGCCCCGCTACCGAGAACGGCTTCTACTATGACGTCGATCTGGGCGACCAGAAGCTCAGCGACGAGGATCTGGCAAACATCGAAAAAGAGATGCGCAAGATCGTCAAGGAGAATTTGCCCATCAAGCCCTTCATCCTGCCCCCGCGCCGAGGCCGTGAAGCTGATGGAAGAGCGCAAGGAGAACTACAAGATCGAGCACATGGCGGATCTGGCCGATGAGACCGAGTTCAGCTTCTTCCAGCAGGGCGAGTACGTGGATATGTGCATCGGACCCCACCTGACCTACACCAAGGCGCTGAAGGCCTTCAAGATCACCCAGCAGTCCGGCGCATACTGGAAGAACGACAAGGAAAACAAGATGCTCACCCGCATCAATGGCGTGGCCTTCCGCAATCAGGAAGAGCTGGATGCATGGGAGAAGGAGCAGCAGGAGGCCCGTGAGCGCGATCACCGCAAGATCGGCAAGGAAATGGGCCTGTTCATGACCGACGATCTGGTTGGCCGCGGCCTGCCCATGTTCCTGCCCGCAGGCTACACCGTCTGGCAGGAGCTGGAGAACTATATCAAGGAGAAGGAGCGTGCACGCGGCTACCTGCACGTTATGACTCCCTGCATCGGCACTGTGAACCTGTATAAGACCTCCGGTCACCTGGGATCACTACCGTGAGAACATGTTCCCCGCCATGGAGATGGAGGGCGAGAGCTATGTTCTGCGCCCGATGAACTGCCCCCACCACATGATGATCTACGCAAATCGTCCCCATTCTTACCGTGACCTGCCCATGCGCATCGGTGAGATCGCCCACGATTTCCGTTACGAGTCCTCCGGCACCCTGAAGGGCATCGAGCGCGGCCGTCACTTCTGCCAGAACGATGCTCACCTGTTCTGCACCCCGGAGCAGATCAAGAGCGAGGTCGCAAACGTGTGCGACCTGATCTTTGAGGTGTACAAGGACTTCAACATTACCGATTACCGCTGCGTGCTGAGCCTGCGTGATCCTGCCGATAAGAAGAAATACCACGACGATGATGCCATGTGGAACCATGCAGAGCAGGCCCTGCGCGAAGTGCTGACCGAGCTGGGCATCCACTTCACCGAGGAGATCGGCGAGGCTGCCTTCTACGGCCCCAAGCTGGACGTGAACGTCAAGCCCGCCGTGGGTGCCGAGTACACCCTGTCCACCTGCCAGCTGGACTTCTGCCTGCCCGCAAAGTTCCACCTGACCTACGTGGACAAGGACGGCACCGAAAAGACCCCGTGGTGCTGCACCGCGCCATCCTGGGCTCTCTGGACCGCTTCATGGCTTACCTGATCGAAGAGACCAGGCAAGTTCCCACCTGGCTGGCTCCCACGCAGGTCAAGGTGCTGCCCGTCTCCGAAAAGACGCTGGACTACGCCGAGGGCGTGACCGAAAAGCTGGTGGAAGCCGGTGTCCGTGTTGTGCTGGACGACGACAACCAGAAGATCGGCTACAAGATCCGCGAGGCACAGCAGGTGGACCGTGTGCCTTATATGCTGGTTCTGGGTGCCAAGGAAGCCGAGGCAGGCAACATCTCGGTGCGTGACCGCAAGGGCGAGACCACCACGATGGAGCTGGATGCGTTCATCGCAAAGGTGACTGCCGAGATCCGCAACCGCAGCCTGTAAGCAGACACTGCAAAACACAAAGCGCCGCTTTCCCGGCAGGGGAGAGCGGCGCTTTTTTTTGCATGGCAACAACGAATGTAAGGATCCGTATGGATGCCGCAAACTGAAAAAAAATACCGCCGCCTTGACTTTTTTGCAAGGATGCATATAATAAGGGTAGAGAAAGTTGATAGAGATTGAGTATTACATCGGTCTCACACAAAAGTGAACCCCCTCGGAGTTGCCGCTCCAAGGGGGTTCTTGTGCTTACTTGCCCTTGCGGTGACTATCAAGCCACTTGCACAGATAGTTTGCCGTTACCTGCGCTGCGACAGCCACGAGAAAGTTGACTAAAATTGAGTTCATCGGTCCTCACCCCCTTCTGATGCCAGAATGGGAAGGGCAGCGCGACCAGTATAGCACAAAAATCGACAGTGTGCAATTTTCGGCAAATAACAACACATAAACGGGAAGGCCCTGTTCCGATCGGAACGGGGCCTTCGCTTATGTTATATACTCCGTAAAGAGAGTTACACGTTTTCCTTCTGGACGCTCTTGACGGCCAGAGCCTTGGCGGGCTTCATCAGCAGCACGCACACGCCGTTGAAGAGAATGGAACCCACGATGAAGGTGATGAAGAACTGGGGCAGGTGGGTGGCCAGAGCAGTGGTGTCGATGCAGGCCACAGTCAGGTAGGCAAAGCCCACGTTGTTCAGCACCTTGGGTGCGTAGGGGTGCAGGATGATGAGGATGAACAGCACCACGGCCAGCGGGATGAGAAAGCCGAAGAAGCCGCCCAGCACCGGGGTCAGGGCCGTGATGGAAAGCAGAGCGATCACAGTGAGGATCAGGCCCACAAGACCACCCAGCTCAACGGTGACGAAGCGATCCTTCACATCGCCTTCCAGCGTGAACATCATGATATTGCTCAGAAAGATCAGCCAGCTGTACTCCAGACCGGTCACATGGATGATGGCATTGGCAATCAGGATCCACACCAGCAGCATCAGGCGGAAATACAGCAGAAAGCGCTTGGTAACGGCTTCATTCATGATAAAATACCTCTTTCTTGATCATATTGGAAAGCTTTGCTTTCACTAAAGGACACTTTTTTGACAGGTAAAACCTGCATTGATGCCGCCATTATACAATATTTACATGGCAAAAATCAATACTTTTGCAAGAATAAATTGCATATTTTGGAAATTTAACTTGCAGAATGCCTCGGAGGGTGGACGGAGTGAGTGGAGCCAATGCCAACATCAACACCCTTGCTCACGCCTGCCAAGAGTAGTATAATAAACGCAAGAATTTCTGCCGCAGCTGCGGCCTGAACAGGGGAGGAACCTTATATGAACAAACCGGTACTGGTGGTCATGGCGGCTGGCATGGGCAGCCGCTACGGCGGCATGAAACAGATCGACCCGGTGGGGCCGAACGGTCAGGTGATCGTGGATTATTCCCTTTACGATGCCCGCCGCGCAGGCTTTGAGACGGTGATCTTTGTTATCAAGCATGAGATCGAGGATGCTTTCAAGGCAGCCATCGGCGAGCGTGTATCCAAGGCCATGAACGTGAAATACGCCTTCCAGCAGCTGGATGAGCTGCCCGCAGGCTTTGCCGTGCCGGAGGGCCGTGTCAAGCCCTGGGGCACCTGCCACGCCGTTCTGGCTGCAAAGGACCTCATCGACGGCCCGTTTGCAGTCATCAATGCCGATGATTATTACGGCCCGGAGGCCTTCCGGGTGATGTATGATTACCTGTCCACCCACGAGGACGGCAGCTATTACGACTACTGCATGGTAAGCTATCTGCTCCGGAACACTGTCTCCGAGAACGGCAGCGTGGCCCGCGGCGTATGCGTGACCGAACCCGACGGCACCCTGCACAGTGTGACCGAACGCACCCGCATTGAAACGTACGAAAACGGCGTACACTTCACCGAGGACGGCGGCGCAAGCTGGACCGACCTGCCCGGCGATACCCCGGTGAGCATGAACCTGTGGGGCTTCGGCAAAAGCTTTCTGGACGAAGCCGAGCAGCGCTTTGCGGGCTGGCTGACCGAAAATCTGCCTAAAAAACCCGCTCAAGTGTGAGTATTTCCTGCCGCTGGTGGTCACGGAGCTGATCGAAGAGGGCAAGGCAAAAATTCAGGTGTTGCGCAGCACGGATAAATGGTACGGCGTTACCTACCGTGAGGACAAGCCGCTGGTGGTGGAAGCCATCGCCCGCAAAACGGCAGAGGGCCAGTACCCGGAAAATCTGTGGGCCTGACCATTTAAAATGCCCTCCGCTTGGCTCTGGGCACCCGGCACAACTTTTCTGTAAAAATCAAAAATCGGAAACGACCGCAGTCGTTCCGATTTTTTCAACGTTTAATCACTTATTTTGTCTGGGGAGGGGTAAGGGATGCCCCTTCATCCGAGAAGATCCAGAGCGTTTCATCGATATGAGAGCCACTCCTGGAGTAGGGTGTCACCTTGACGCGGAAGGTGGTGTCGTCGGTCTTTTTTATAGGTGTGCTCCACGATGTCGCCGGTCAGGACCTTGCTGCGGATATAGTTGTAGTCCAGCAGGTCCGCCAGACTCTCGCGGTAGGCGGGCTGCACCTGCGTATCACGGTACTGCTGCAGAACGGCGAGGAAAGAGCCGCCGGAGGTGTCCAGAATTTTCTGGAAATAGTCCGGGACGATCACGCCGCGCATACGGTCGGTCTTCAGATCCACAACGAACACGCTCTTGTACTTGGGGGCAAGGACCCGCAGGAAATGCTCGGCACCCCGCTTTTCGGTCAGGGTCTGCTCCAGCTTCTCGTTCAGGCCCCGCAGCTGGCGCTCCTGGCCGTTGCGGGCATAATAGGCCTGCTTGTCCTGCCGCATGGCAGCTTCGGCCTGATTCATGGCATCGTCCAGCCGGTGCAGGTCGTTGGTGCTCTGGATGCCCACCGAGATCTCATATTCCTTCGCGCGCAGGAAAGCACGCATCTTGTCCACAGCCACCCACACGCTGTAGGGCGGCTGGTTCGGGGTGAAGATCACGAATTCGTCACCGCCGATGCGGTAGATGCGGCTGGAAACAAAGAACTTGCGGGCCGCATTGGCAATGAAGCAGAGCATGGCATCGCCGCTGCGGTGGCCCAGATGGTTGTTGATCTCGTGCAGGCCCACCACATCGATGTAGGTGCACACCATGGAGTCGTATTCGCTGGACTGCAGCGTCCGCAGATCGGTCTCGAAGAGGCTGCGGTTCAGCAGGCCAGTCAGGGTGTCGTGGCTGTAGGAGAAGTCCAGCTCCTCGCTGAGATGGTCGGCCTGTGCATCCTCACGCACCACCACGGTGGCCCATGGGTTCTGGGCGCAGCAGTTGCGGCAGGGCAGAAATTCCATGGTGATCCACACGAACTGGCCGGACACGTTTTTGCGGAAGCGGTAGGCCTCCGGCTGCTGGGTGCTGAAAACAGCGGAGCGCAGGGCCTCTAGATCGGTCTGGTCGGTGAACATCTCCGCGTCGTCCGGGTGAATCACCTTGTTCGTCACCATGCGCTCACAGTAAGCGGCAAAGTCCTCCTCGGCGTCCGAACCGGCACCGGGCAGGCGTGGATCCCGCTTGATGACCCGGTATTCGCCGGTGGAAAGATTCAGCAGGGAAAGCTCCAGCACATTATCCGCAAAGATCTGGTAGGCCTGCAGTGCTAGTGCGGTCTGCTCACTGTCGGAGACGGGGACCCGGCGGTCATGGCGCATCAGGTCGCGGCGCATATCCCAGTAATCCTCGCTGTTGGGCTGGGCCAGCAGGGCCTCGGCGTTCTCCACCGGCATGGGCTTGTAGAAATAATAGCCCTGCGTATACAGGCAGTCGGCGGCCTGCAGCATGGAGACCTGCTCCGGCGTTTCCACGCCCTCGGCGATGATGGGCAGATTCAGGCGGTGGGCCATATCCACCACCGATTCCACGATCTGCACGCCCTTGCTGCGGTTTTGCTGGTTCATGTCGATGAGCTTCATGTCCAGCTTGATGGCATCCACGTTGGTGTCCTTGAGCATATTCAGCGAAGAATAGCCGCTGCCAAAGTCGTCCATCATCACAGAGAAACCTTTGCGGTGCAGGCCCTGGATGGTGTTTTCCACCAGAGAAGCGTTTTCGGCCAGCATGGTCTCGGTGATCTCAGCCAGCAGGAGCTTGGGCTCCAGCTGATACTTTTCCACAAGGTTGGAGAAGATCTGCGGCACGTCCAGATTGACGATATCCACCACAGAAACGTTCACAGATACAGGCACAAGATTGCTGCCGCTCTCCTGCCACTTGTGCAGGGTCTTGCAGACAGACTCCCAGATGTACTGATCCAGCTGGGTCACAAGGCCGGTGCTTTCCAGCAGGGGCATGAACTCAGACGGGGGCACGCAGCCGCGGGTGGGGTGGTTCCAGCGCACCAGTGCTTCCATGCCCACGATGGCGCGGGTCATGCTGTTGCACTTGGGCTGCAGAAAGAAGCAGAACTCGTGATTTTTCAGGGCGTGCTCCAGCTCGCTCAGCAGCTGACGCTGCTTCTTGAGACGGCTGAGCATGGCCGGAGTAAAGGGGTGCATACCGCCTACGGCCGGGCTGGGGTCTACCGATGCGATCTGTGCAAGTGCATCGGGTTGCGGTGCGCCGACATTTTCATTCAACTTCAGTTCTTCGGACATGATAAATCCCTCGCTGTTGGATGTTTTCGACAAAATATGGCATTTTAGAAAACAGTATAGCACGATTTTAACCTTTGAAAATAGATATTTAAAACATTGCGACATTGCGGCAAAAAAAGAACGGAACGCCGGACGGGTCCGAAAGGCGGGGCATAAAAAGACCGCTGCATTCCTGTGCAGCGGTCTTTTGGGCAGCGGTCTCAGGCATCCTTGCGAGTGTCGGAGCCGTTTTTCTTCGGTTCTTCTTCGGGGCTTTCCCGGCGGGCAAGACCAAGGCGCAGGGCCTTGAGGGTGGTCTTTTTTACGCCATGCTTCAGGCCGGGGAAGGCGCGCAGCATGCGGCGCGGGCCAACGATGCCGGGGGGTGCGCAGCAGCTGGGCCTGCATTTCATCGCTGCGGGCCTGCAGCTCCTCGGCCAGCTGTTCCAGACGCAGCAGCTCGGCAGCGCGCTCCATCGTGCCCTTGGCGGCCAGCTGTGCAGCCTTGGCGGCTTCGGCCGTGTTGAGCTTGGCGATCTCGGAAGCACGCTTTGCGGCCTCGCGGGCCTCTTCGGTCTTGGCACGGACGGCGGCCAGCGTTTCACGCAGGGCGCGCTTTTTCGGTGCGGCTTCGCGGGCCTCAGCGGCAGCAAGCTTGAGCTGCAGGCGCTGCTCGTCCAGCTTCTGGTCGGCGTTCAGGGTGGTGGTGCCCAGCAGCTGGGTCATGGCATCGCTGACGGCATGGATACTGTCGGCCAGCTGCTCCATGGCATCCAGCGTCTTGGCCAGACCGGAGGCGGCAAAGGCCGTAACGACTACGTCTGCCGCGTAGACTGCATAGAGCACACACATAACGACAAAGCCCACAAAGGGCGGGACCATATCCACAAGACCGGCGACGACCGGGTGGACGATGCGCATGACCACCAGCGTGCCCACGCCCCACAGCAGGCTGAATTCCAGACAGATATAGCCGCCAATGTTGAAGGGAAAGTCGCTGTAGTCCCACCAGCGGGTATGATAAAGCTTATACAGTGCCCAGCCGCCTACCAGTTCCAGCGCACTGGGCAGGATGACACCGCCGATGTACAGCAGCAGGACGCTGTCCTGCAAAGGGGTCAGGGTGAACAGCACAATGACCATGCCGAAGCCGTAAATGGGGCACACCGGGCCGTTGAGAAAGCCGCGGTTCACCAGCTGACCGGTGGTGGCGGCGGCAAAGATGACCTCCAGACACCAGCCGGTGCAGGAATAAATGAGAAAGAAGGCCAGCACATGATACAGCGAAAAGCCGCATACTGTGGTGGTCGTGAGAAAGTTGAGCATAAAACACCTCCTGTGAGAATCAGGCTGCTGTGCAGGTCAGTTCTGTTTTTGTACGATCTTGTATTCATCGCCCGGCTCAAAGAACGGGCAGGCGGCCGTGCTGCAGGAAAGATAGCGGGCCATCTCGTCCTCGTCCAGACAGCCGCCCTGAGCACAGTACCAGCTGCCGTACTCGTCCTGCACATTGTTCAGGCAGATCTCGCAGGGGTCATTCATTGCCTTCGCCTTCCTGTGCAGCCTTGGCAGCAGCCTCGGCCGCTTCGCGGGCCTGACGCTTGAGGATCTTCGGCTCGATCCATGTCACGCTGGCAGGGTCCGGGTCCTTGCGGGCGATCAGGGCCTTGATCTTGATGCCCATTTCGGTGAACATGCCCTCGTGTTCGGTGCGGATGTTCCACTCCGGCTCGTTCTCATGGAGGTCAAAGGTCATCCACTCGATGTCGTAGCCGGAAGCGGGGAAGTATTCCAGACTGTCGCGGAACAGATCATCGTCGTCGGTCTTGAAGTAGATCTCGCCGCCGTCCTTGAGGAACTCACGGTAGTTGATGAGCTGGCGCGGGTAGGTGAGGCGGTGCTTGTGGGAAGAGCCGTTCTTGCTCCACGGGTTGCAGAAGTTGATGTAGATGCGGCTGACCGTATCCTCGGCGGTAATGACCCCCCTTGATGCGCTCGATGTCGGTGCTCATGATCTTCACGTTGTCGATGGGGCGGCCTGCAGCCTGATAGGCGGCTTCGATCTTGCGCTTGGCGAGGATGAGCACCTTATCGGTGATATCGATGCCCAGATAGTTGTTTTCCCGGGTGGGCGCAGGCCAACTGGGAGATGAAGCCGCCCTTGCCGCAGCCCAGTTCCAGCACAAAGGGCTGCTCCGGGCGGGCATACTGGGCGTGCCACCTGCCGCCCCAGATCAGCGGCTCGTGCACATGGAAGTCGGCTGCCATCAGCTCGTCGTGGGCATAGGGTTTGAAACGCATTCTCATAGTTTGTTGTTCTCCTTAAATTTAACGTGGCTCGCCCTCTCCGTCTTTGCTTCGCAAATCCACCTTGCTCCCCTTTTTGTCAC
>ENA-OQCV01000196-OQCV01000196.1-human-gut-metagenome-genome-assembly--contig:-NODE-196-length-17309-cov-2.309219_pt1 | contig 17309 bp, 26 predicted proteins | sample MGYA00242766_ERZ504592 | MGnify/ENA primary metagenome ERZ504592 (study PRJEB26092, sample SAMD00036315) | human gut metagenome | host: Homo sapiens | study: EMG produced TPA metagenomics assembly of...
ACATAATATTGGTTCCATACTTCTCCTTTGTGATCTATCAATGAAAAAAGGGGAACTTTTTCAGTTCCCTTCAAGATCAATATCTTCAGCTTTTTTTAGACAGGTGCATCTGACGAACCCCTCACAATTTCTTCAGTTTTTTATGACGGGTTCTTCTGACAAACACCCCGAAGAAGCTTCTGCTTCTACATATATATTATATGCAAACCTAACTAAAGTCAACACCAAATCAGCTTTTTTTCTCTTATTAGTAGTTCTGCGACTTTGCGTTTGGCTCTATGACTGTTTTTTTCAACATAGCAACAGTTATGTTTATTTCTTGCTATACTCCCACAATCTCATCAATCATCCTAAGCTCTTCCTCAGAGAAGCCTGTGCCCTCCATAACCTTTAAGTTTTCAAGAATCTGCTGTGGCTTTGAGGCGCCGACAAGCACGCTTGTCACGTCATCATCCTTTACCACCCACTTAAGAGCCATCTGTGCTAGTGTCTCACCACGTTTTGCGGCTATATCGTTTAGCTTCTTAATCTGCTCGATGTGTGGAGTGAGCTTTTCCTGATTTAAAAAGCGGCCGTCTGTCTTTATACGGCTATCCTCCGGAATACCGTTTATGTAACGGTCTGTGAGCATGCCCTGTGCGAGCGGGCTGAAGGAGATGATGCCCTTTTGACACTCTCTTGCTGCCTGCTTCAAGCCGTTTTGCTCTATTGTACGGTTGAAGATATTGTATGAATTCTGGTTGATGATAAACGGACATTTCAAATCAGTAAGAATCTCGCAGGCTCTCTTCATGGTCTCGCCGTCATAATTTGACAGTCCGACATAGAGTGCGTTTTCCGCTTTTTACTATCTGGTCGAGTGCTCCCATTGTTTCCTCAAGCGGTGTCTCAGGGTCCATTCTGTGATGATAGAAAATATCCACATAGTCGAGTCCCATTCTCTTAAGGCTCTGATCAAGGCTTGCAATCAGATACTTGCGGCTGCCCCAGTTGCCGTATGGTCCCTTCCACATATCATAGCCTGCCTTTGAGCTGATGATGAGCTCATCGCGGTATGCTGACAGATGCTCCTTCAGGATAAGCCCGAAGTGCTTCTCTGCGCTGCCGTATTCAGGACCATAGTTGTTTGCCAGGTCAAAGTGAGTGATGCCATGGTCAAAGGCTGTGAAGCACATCTGCTTCATGTTGTCATACGATGAAAAATCACCGAAATTGTGCCATAGACCAAGCGATACAACAGGAAGCTTAAGTCCGCTCCTGCCGCATCTGTTATATCTCATTGTGTCGTATCTCTTTTCGTCTGCTGTGTACATATTTACCTCCCGCATAAATACATGATATTTTACCCGATAAATTATTATACTACAGCAGACTTGAATTTTTCTATTGTTAAATAAAATCCTCCGTCAGCTTTCCATGCTTCTCATAATTTGTCACACGCGCTATCTTGTTTTCATCATCCACAAACACAACCTTCGGATGATGCTCCTTTGCTTCCTCCGGTGTCATCTGCGCATAGCACATGAGTATCACATGGTCACCGACTGCAACCTGTCTGGCGGCTGCGCCGTTTAAGCATATCATGCCTGAGCCCGGCTCTCCGGCGATGGTGTAGGTCTCGAATCTGTTTCCGTTTTCCACATCGACAATCTGTACCATCTCATACTCCAGGATGCCTGCTGCCTCAAGCAGCTTTGTATCTACAGTGATGCTTCCCACGTAGTTTAAGTCAGCCTGCTTGACCACCGCTCTGTGTATTTTGCCCTTAAGCATTGTATAATTCATTGTTTGTACCTCTTTTCAATAATCGTTTCTTGTCCGTCTACGCAATAAAATTGTCAATCAGCCTTGTCTTTCCGATATAGACAGCAATTGCCACGAGTGTTGTTCCCTTAATCTCATCAACCGGTGTAATTGTTTCAAAATCAACCACATCTACATAATCAATTCTTGCAAGCGGCTCCTTGTTTATCTCTGCTGTGATTGCATCCTTTATCGCTTTTGCACTCTTTTCGCCATCCTCTACGAGCTGCTTTCCGATTTTTAAGCTTCTGCTCAGTACAAGCGCTGCCTGTCTTTCATCCTCACTTAAATATGTGTTTCTTGAGCTCTTTGCCAGTCCATCCTCCTCACGGATGATTGGGCAGCCGATGATTTCTGTGTCAACATTTAAATCCTTTACCATACGCTTTATGACCGCAAGCTGCTGTGCATCCTTCTGTCCAAAATATGCACGGTCAGGTGTCACAATGTGAAACAGCTTCAGGACAACTGTCTGCACACCTCTAAAATGGATAGGTCTTGTTTTTCCACAAAGCTCAGTTGTGAGGCCATTCATATCCACATATGAGCAGAAGCCGTCTGCATACATCTCCTCAGGCTCAGGATGGAAAATAATGTCAACGCCCGCATCCTCACAAAGCTTTGCATCCCTGTTTAAATCACGTGGATAGCTGTCTAAATCCTCTGCAGGGCCAAACTGCATTGGATTTACAAAAATACTCACTACAACCTTGTCATTCTCGCGTCTTGCCGCATCGATTAAGCTCTTGTGTCCCTCGTGGAGGTATCCCATTGTAGGTACAAAGCCAACGCTTTTGCCCTCTTTTTTTCCATGCCTTTACTGCTTCTCTTACCTGTTCGATTTGTCCGTATATTAACATTTTATGTCTCCTTATTCTTTTATTTTTCGTAGCTATTTTTTGTAAATATTCTTCAATACTATTTTCGATACTAATACAGCTTGTCAATTATTGTCTCATCCATCTTAAAGGTATGCTCCTCACCAGGGAAGCTTCCCTCCTCAACAGCCTTTTTGTAGGCTGTGAACGCCTCATTCATTTCTTTTCCGACCTGTGCAAACTGCTTTACAAATTTCGGCTTCATGTTTGCATACATGGCAAGCATATCCTGATATACAAGCACCTGGCCGTCGCAGTCTGCTCCCGCTCCGATACCGATTGTAGGTATGCTTATGCTCTCTGTAATTTTTTTTGGCAAGTGCCTTTGGCACGCACTCGAGCACCACTGCAAATGCTCCTGCCTCCTCGACCGCACGGGCCTCGTCAAGAAGCTTCTGCGCTGCCTCTTCACCCTTGCCCTGCACCTTGAAGCCGCCAAATGCATTTACTGACTGTGGTGTAAGCCCTAAATGTGCACATACCGGAATTGACGCATCCACGATAGCCTTTATCTGTGGACATACCTCCTTGCCACCCTCGAGCTTGACTGCCTGCGCATGGCCTTCCTTCACGAGTCGTCCTGCATTGACCACAGCATCATAAACCGATGTCTGATATGACATAAAAGGCATATCTGTGATGAGCAGCGTATCCTTTATGCCTCTTGAAACAGCTGCGCTGTGATGAATCATATCCTCCATAGTCACTGAAAGTGTATCCTCATAGCCAAGCACCACCATGCCGAGAGAATCTCCTACTAAAATTGCATTGATTCCGGCCTCATCTATGAGCTTTGCTGTCGAATAATCATATGCTGTGAGCATCGTGAGCTTCTCGCCCTTTTCCTTTGCCTGTTTAAAAGTTACTACTGTATTTTTCATTGTCCAATCCCTCTGTCTTTCTGCAACAATCCGTTTCTTGTAACTACTTGGAACCATTCACGGTATTGTCAGCCTCTTAGCAATTCCATCATCTGAGTGTAATCCTTATCAGGATTCTTTTTTTGCAGCAATATTTACTAGTTTTGTACCAAGCATTTTGTACAATCTGACATCATCGCTATCGTCATTTTGCATACATGCGATGTGCTTTTTCACTGTTTCAATATCGTTTCTCTCGATTGGCCCGGTCAGTGCGCCGTCACAGCCTGCTTCGAGTACGTTTTCGATATTGCGCATCACAAGCCGGCCTGTAGCTCTTACAGCCTCAGCCCTTGTAAAGCCGCAGTCCTCCAAAAGAGAATAGCCCATGTCAAGGACAGCAATCACCTGATTGCTCAAAATACTAGCCGCTGCATGGTATTTTGCCTTTTTAGCGCCATCAATGCGGCATACCTCATTTCCAATAGAACAAAACAGCCCGGATATTGCTTCAACCGCAGCATCCTGCCCTTCCACTGTGAAAAATGCTTTATTTAATTGCTCATATGATGAAAAATTTGTTACTGAACGGTAACATTGGATGAATTGAACAGCATGATACGCTCATGCTCTCCCTTCCGGAAAATGAATCGGATGATAATGCGCCACTGCAATGACATATAATCTGATTCGTTAGAGACAGCTCTTTTAATTGTTCCCAAACCGGTATAATAAATGAATCCGGTGTGGTGATAAATATAATCTGTGATTGATCCGCCAGTTGCTTTAGCGAATCAAAGCTCTCTGTCCTTGTAAACTCCGCAGCCTCCTTAGCCGCCGCAGAATCCACGTCATAATAGCCTGCAAGCTCTATGTCCTTTGTCCTTAGGTATTTACCTATAGAACAGCCCACTCTGCCTGCGCCGATTATGCCTATTTTCATGCTACCACCTTCTTTCCAAGCCGGTCAGACCATTCCTTATCTCGCAGCTGATATAATCTCCGCCATGTGCCGTATGGCAGCGGTCGATTTACCCTGTGCGCGCCTGTCACTTTGCTGTCTGCTTCATATCTGCTACAGCAATGTGCTTTTGGCTTCCTTGTGTCTGCCGGATATGCTCTGTCATAAGGTGACAACACATCCTCCATGATACAGTTTCCTTCGAATACCGTTCGAAGAAAACTATACCACATTGACTATTATTTAACAATCCCTATTTTACCTCAGTCATTTTGATATACTCATACTGCGGCTTGAAATTCTCTCTGTCACAGAGCTCATAGTAATGCATAAAGATTCTCTCCATGACATTTGGAATCTGATTTTCCTGTGGCTCAAATAGTATGATAAGATACTGCATTGAGCTGTAGCGCGTGCAGACATCCACCTTTCTGATCTTACTGCGGATAGACTGTTCCATGCAGTCAAGTGCCTTCTCAATTTCCTCGATATCTGCAAGCTGCTCCGGCAGAGTGTTCATAGTCACCATGACCAGATAGCAGTTGTGGTTGTGCCTATCTCCTACATTGTTCACGAACTCATAGATTCTTGCAAACTCTCTGTAGTTTAAATCCAACGCACCTGTATAGCTGCCACTCTCCTTTAAAAGCTTTGCCACGTTTCGTAAATCCGCACTCAGATTTGTATTCTCCTTATTGTCAGCTAAGAGCTGCTCATAGAAGAAATATGAACCCTTACAGTTCTGCTTCACATAGTAAAGTGCCTTATCTGCCTTTGTGTAGTCACTTTCAAACATGGCTCCCTTTGTCGTCATGCACAGTCCTGCTGAAAGAGCGGCCTCCTTTATCTCACAGTCTGCTTCCCTTGCGCTCTCGAAGCCCTCAAATATGCGCTTTATAACACTCTCCACGCTTGCCCTGTCAGAATATGGCATAAAGATGAGGAACTCGTCACCTCCAAGCCTGCAGGCTGCAAAGGTCTCATTCTCAGTCTCTTTAGCAAGGAGATTACCTATAAGCTTAAGTGCCCTGTCACCCGCCTTGTGACCATGCACATCATTGACTTTTTTGAGATTATCCATATCTATGAAGGCAAGACAGCCATCATTATCCTGCATCAGGGCTGCTATTACCTGCTGTCCACGACTTCGCATGTAAAGTCCTGTCAGATAATCAACACTATCGGCTTTTTCCTGACTGCTCATGGTCTTCATGACCTCAGATATGAATTTGTCTGCCACTGACTCGATAGCCGCATTATCACGGTAGCCCTGAGCCGCAGGATTATCCTCATCAATCACAACCATGCCATTGTCAAGCATATCAACAAACATACGCGATATCTGCGGGTCAAACTGCGTGCCGCAGTTATCCAAAAGCTCCCTTCGGATTTCTTCATCGGGCAGTGCATTCCTGTAAATCCTGCGCGATTTCATGGCATCATAGCTGTCTGCCACACACACTATACGGGCAGAAAGCGGTATTTCCTCTCCCACCAGTCCGTCAGGATAGCCCTTTCCATCGTAGCGCTCATGATGATTCCTTGCAATATCCACCAGATGGTCTAACAGGGTAATATCCTTTAAGATATCTGCGCCCATCACAGTATGGCTCTTTATGGCGGCAAACTCTTCATCAGTCAGCCTGGTCGGCTTATTTAATATAGTATCAGGCACGCCAATCTTTCCGATATCATGCAGATATGCAGCATTTCTAAGATTTTCCACCTCATGCTCACTCCAGCCAAGCTGCTTTGCTATGAGAGCAGAATACTCTGCGACTCTGTATGAGTGACCTCTCATATAATCGTCCTTTGCCTCAATTGTAGTAGCAAGTGTCTTCATCATCTGAAGGGAAACTCTCTCTGTCTGATTTCTAAGCCTGTCACTCTCTTCCTTCTGTCGCTTGTATTCTATCTCGCTGATTCTTTTTATTGTGACTATGATATTGACAAACAAAATCACAATAAGGCCTGTTCCGATAAAGAAACCTGACATGGTGACAACAAAGTACACAGATGCAGCCTCTATAAGCGCCAGAACAAGTGCCACAATCATGGCAACCATCTCAGGTCTGTAGCCCAAAACCCTGTGTTTAATTATATCAATGATAAATGTTGTGATGACGACCACGCAGCAGACAGCAAGCATTCCCTGTCCTGCCGGCAGAGTCTCTATATAATCGCACACACCAAAAAAGCTGCAGTGATGTGCAGACAATGAAATTCACAGCCAGCAAGCGCCTCTATGCATGTATACACTCTTGTATAACGCCCGCCCTGTATGCTGTCAATATAAATCGAAACAGCAATAGGACTAATCAGAATAACCACAAAGCACATAGCCGCCAAAACAGATGCATTCGGCACCAGCATCTGACGCAGCTTTGATTCACCAAGCATCCATATTGCCCCAAGAAGCATACACCAGCCTACATACTCCATGTCAAAATGTGTCTTGTATACAATACTGAGTGCTATACTGAACATAACAGACACTACAGCAGCAAAAAATGAAAAATGCTATAATCGTCTCTCTTGAGCTGTTATGAAATATATTTGTCCATATATCGCTCTTATCTCCACAGTATACTGTATTTACAACGCCTGAATAGTTGGATGCATGGCTCGTCAGCTCAATGCGCAGCTCTTTGCCGGCATCATCCTCCGACATATTGCAAAATACATATCTGCTCGCGGAATCCTTACCGAAGGGTCTCGTGTCCTTTGTATCATACTCTGCTCTCAGACTGCCATCCACGTAAAATCTGACTGTCTGAAGTGATGCTCTGATTGCCATGACATTTGCATTGAAATCATCAGGCAGAACAGTAGTTATAACCATCGTATCCCCCGGCTTAACATCGTACCTGCCGGGTACTTCAATAGCCTCCCTTTCACCATCGGACTTCTCCCATGTAAAGCTGCCCTCGTAGGTGATATTATTATCACTTACAGACTGGCTTCTCTCACTCGGTAATATGCACTCGGCAATTATAAATCCAACAATCAAAAAGGCCATCATTAAATAAAACAATGACCTCTTTGTCCTACTCACACTGTATCTATCCATAACTTATCCTATTCCGCAAACATAAGGTCTGCTTATAATAGTCAGGTTTTCTAATGTCGCAGATGGGAATTCAGACACACTATGCAGTCTGCTGTTCAACCATGGTGTTGATTTCCTTGCTGATTTTATTTACATACATCATGATTGCTACACCTGCAGCAAAAATCACTACCGTGACAATAATTCCAACTGCTGAAAAGCACAGCTGGCTTAAGTATCCTATAAACGGAGTCTTTGCAATAACCTGCCCTTTAACTACCTTATATGATACACCATTTCCATCACGAAGTGCAATCTCTTTTGCAGAAGAATCATTAGAATCTACATAATAAGAATCAACCCTTCTGGCTGATGAATCAGCTGATTCGATGGCTACTATATTGCCATCCTTATAAGTGGCCTCGTCAATAGTCTTTAAATATACCACACTGCCATACTTTGAGATATTTCCTGTGTGATCTGTGCCCGAAAGATATGTATGATAGCCAAATATCGGTGGAAGCACAACCGGAAGCACTGTAAGAAGTGCCACGATCACAAGCACATAGCCCAGTATTGTAAGCCCTGTCCTTTTACCCTTTTTCTCGTCTACTGTCTGATTGTTGTTAGTGTTTTTACTCATATTAAGCTCCTTTCTGTTCATAAACCCTGTATTACTACAAATGGAGTATTTCCATGTAGTCTGTTGCATCAGCCGCTACAGCAGCCTTTTTCTGCATGGCAAGCGCCTCATCAATGAGATGCGGCATAGCCAGTGTCAGGTTGAGGGCCTCCGCCATATCAGCGTACTCGCTCTCCTTAAATGTATTCGTGTCTGCGGTGTAATATGCGTTGTGCATGGTCTCCTCATAGCCCACTATAAGCATGTTGTTTAAGAAAGCTCTGTGAACCGCATCCACTATCTCACCCTCGTGATTGATATCGAGGTAGAAATCACACTTCTCAAAAAGACTATCCAGCACGGACATCTTCACATTAGGGTAGAGTGACACATTGTCATACTGCCCTGCCGACATAAGCTTCGACGACATCTCTGTGATGGCCGCCACATGAAAATGCATCTGCGGCATGAGTGACGCAAGCTCTGTCAGATGACCTACATTCTCTGAATTGGTACATACGAGTATGTGCGGCCTGTGCTTATTTTCCCTGACGAAGCTGTAGATATATCCAAGCTGCTTCACCTTATCGGAAGGAGCGCCAAGTGCTATAAGCCTGTCGTAGGACTCCCTGCGCGACACAAATACGCGCTTTGCCCTCGTTCCCTGATCATGCAGTATAATCTGCATATTGCCGGGTATTTCATCTCCCACCGGCTCGTGCCAGAAGAGTGCATCGCGAAAGCCGTTTGGCGCAAGCGCCTGTGATGCAAAAAAATCGGATATGACAGCGAGTTGAAATAAACCGCTGTATCCTCCAGCCCTGCGACACCTGATGAAAAACGCTATAAAGTCTGATCTTACTTCTGAAAATCCAGTCCTTAGCCTGCCATCTGACGAGTATATCACCGGTGACAAAGTTTTCCACTATCATCTCCCTGCCCGTCACATCAAAAAAGCTTCCTGAGTGCCTTCTGCCCCTTTTTATTAAAAACCGTGTGACAGAAAATCGCGCCATACCTGTTATAATGCTCTGAAAGCCTGACCTGACCGGCATCATCGAGCCAGTCAACAATCTTAACCTGCCGCCTGTGCGTAGGCTCCGTGAAAAATATCCTCGCTCGCTCCCTGGTACGGTCCATGACCTTCGCAGATGAATTATCGCCCTCTATGCGCCAGTAATCAGGAATCTGTATCTGATTGAAATACAGCGGCTTCCCCGGTAAGCTGTCAGCCTCCCGGTAATCGCCTAAGAAAAATTCCATACACGCTCATCACATCATCCGGCAGGAAACCGTCATCCTCAATGACTGCTGCATGAAAGGCAGCACCGGCATTCTTAAATGACTCAAGGAGATTCCTGCTCTCGCCTGAAAATGTATCAAAGAGCAGTGTGATACCATCTGCCGTGTGTGTTACTTCAACAGCTCTATCCATCTGTGAACCACCTCCTTAGTCAGATATTCTTTGGCCTTCTCATATGAATGTCCTGAAAATGCATCCATGTCATCCTCTGTAAACATCCTCACTATACGCTCAGAAAGAAGCTTTATCTTCTCCTTCTGATCCATCTCATCGGTGATTGGAATCCTGTAGCCGTTTTGCCCATCATCGATAAAGGTCTGGTTGCCATACCTCACATCAAAGCCCACTATAGGAAGCCCTGAGCCTATGGCCTCCATGAGTGTGAGCCCGAAGCCCTCACTCTGTGAAGCTGCCACATATGCATCATAGTGCTTGTATACATCATCTAATTTCTGCTGTCCCATCAAATGCACATAATCGGCACAGCCCAGCCTGCCGATAAGCCCCTTAAGCTTCGCCTCATCGCCACCCTTTCCATATATATCAAGTGAAATGTCAGGCACGCTTTCTTTTGCTTTCACAACGGCCTCCACCAGCCAGTCACAGTGCTTCTCAGTCGCAAGACGCGACGCAGTGATGAGCGAGTGCCTCTTTCTCGGCTCATCCGGGTACTTAAGCTCATCCAGACTGCCCACCGGAATAGTCACCACTTGAGGCTCTTTTCCACAGTACTTCTTAAACTGCTGCCTCATAAGCTCATTCTGCGCATCCGTAGCTGTGATGTAGAAATCTATGTGCTCAGTCTGTGAAAACGAATACTCATAATAGTTGTTCCACAGTATGTAATCATCATCCGTGCCGCCCTCGCTGAAATGGTCCGCATGCACCACTATTCCTACGCGCGCTGGTCCACAGTTTTCGAGGATTGCCTGGCCTATGCCTGTCGTCCTGTCGATGATCACCACATCATCAGCCGTAAGATTAAGCCTCTTTACCATATAGCCGACCAGGTCAGCCTTGGTATAAAGCACCTGCGCTCCGATCCTGTAAAAGGTGCTGTCATCCTCTATGACCTCCTCGTAGCACACCGAGCCATCCTCATTGAAAAATGTCCTGCCGTACAGATGCGCCTTGCCGTCAAGCGGAGCATAGTACTCGCTGAAGGTCCTGCAATAGGTGTAAAAATCCTTCCTGATCAGGCATCCGTTTGAGACAATCTCGACTCTGTGCACTAGATCACTTGTATCATCAACCATGTAGCAGGTATAGAACTGCCGCTCTCCTTAAACTGATACCTGCACGTCTTGCCCTCTCTTGGGAAAAGTTATAATCCTCCTCTGCCATCGTAGCCTCAAGCTCCTTTAGAGTGAATGTAACAGGAGATGATCCTCACATCTGTAAAAAATGTGTACAGCCATATCACTTCCTCATCCAAAAGCCGATATTTCTTGTCATGTGCTCTATATTTTCTGTTGGAAACATATCTGTGAAAACAAACCTTGCCGGAATGTGCGCCCTGCGGAGCAGATTAGCCCTGTAGCTCTGTGCGTACTCCACGCCGCTTGAAGCCCAGCCTATTCCGAGATTGAAGTTATATACCATATGATTCTCCTCGTATCTGTAAAACTATTTAAATTATAATAACCTTTAAGGGTAGATGACATGCAGCCTGCCATCCTTGCCGATTTTCACATCACTAAGCAAAATATTCCTTATGATATTACATTTTACCGCTTTTTTACTGTATCCAAAAAAGCGACTCGAAAAGCCTCATTTTTGGTATTCAAACATAACATTTCTCTGTGCGGATGCTCTTCCCGCTACCGCATACTTGAGCTGCTCAAGGTAGTCAATCAGCTCAACCCAGCCATCATCCACCGCCTTTAGAGTTGCCTCACGGACAAACTGCTCGTAAGCCTCCTCATCGCCTATGTGCTCACGCTGTCTTGAAAGCCCCTGATACACACGAAGCATCAGGTAATCGCTAACAGTGGCGGCGCTTTGCATGTCAGACCTTGACAGGCCGGTATCCAGCTTGTAGGAGATGTTGTCAAGAATGTATCTGTTAAGCATGGATGTGTATTGCTCTGTATTGGTATTTTTATCGTTATCTTTCTTTCTGCCACGGCGCCTGCCATGCTTATTATTACTCTGTATGCAGTCAAAATGATTAACGAAGTCTGAGATATTCCCCTTCGCAATCTCTACTATCTTCTCCTGCCCGACGCTGGCGCCGTCGAGCAGATTTTTTTCTGGTTGCGTAGATTAGGTCTCGCTGGCGCTGGAGGACCTGGTCATACTGAAGTGATTTCTTGCGGTTCATCTCCTCAGACTCCACACTAAGCTTCTGACACTGGTTGACAATACGCTTTATTTTGCGCTTTCCGATACGCTTTTTGCCATCAATATAGCGCTGCAGCTTATCATCATCCTCAGCTCCCACTATGTCATCCTCCAGGCTCACATAGTACTGGCTGAAGCCTGGATCACCCTGTCTGCCGGCACGGCCCCTCGCCTGCCTCTCGGATCTTGAATTGTTCATCCTGCCTATACCTATGACAGCTAAGCCTCCAAGCTCCTTCACTCCGTCTCCGAGCTTTATATCTGTTCCTCTTCCTGCCATCGTTGTAGCAACCGTGACCGCATTCATTTGGCCTGCGCCTGCGATAATCTGTGCCTCCCAGAAAGCATTGCTTGCGTTTAGTACATTGTGCGGGATATTTTTCTCTATCAAAAGCCTTGAAAAAATGATCCGTATCCGTAACGGAATTAAGCACCACAAGCACCGGCTGGCCTGTCTCGTGAAGCCTTATCACATCATCCACTGCTGTCCAGAACTGGTCATGACCGTTTTTAAAGTATCTGTCCTTCCTGTCGACTCTTTTAAGAGGCCTGTTTGTAGGTATTCTCACCACATGCTTGCCGTAGGTCTCAAAAAGCTCATCCTTTGCATCCATGAGTGTGCCGCTCATGCCTGCCATCTTGTCAAACATCATAAACAGATTCTGGAAGGTAACGGATGCCACAGTTCTGTATTCCTGCGATATCTCCACTTTCCTTTGCCTCTATAGCCTGATGCTGACCGCCACGCAGCTTGACACCGTGCATGAGACGGCCTGTCGCTCCGTCAAACAGCTCTACCTCCTTCTTGTCAGTGACAACATAATCCTTTTTGTTCTTCAAAAAGCTTGTGCGCCCGAAGAGAAAGCGTGACATGCCTGTTTATCTCAAAATTCTCTTTACCGTAGAAATTGGATATGCCAAAGAAGCTCTCGGCAAACTTAACACCCTTTGGAGTGAGCCAGACGGCCTTATCCTCCTCTATGTAGTCTATATCCTCCACAAGTGTCGTGACGGAAAAAATCACATACATCGTACAGGTTCGACTGCACTCTCGGCACTCCCGATATGACGAGTGGCATAATTGCAGAGTCTAAAAGCACCGAATCAGCCTCGTCAATTATGACATAGTGGAAATCACAGAGAAATCTGTCATCCTTTTTCTTTACCAGATTGTCAAAAAGGAAATCAAGCCAAGTGCACCATTTGTAGTGTATATGATATCAGCCGAATAAAACTGTCTTTCTCGTCATCATCCTGCTTTTTTGTATCATCCGCATCCGGGTATGAGCAGCTAAGACCCCATGAAATTATAGACCTCTCCCATCTCTGCACCATCTCGCGATGCCAGATACTCGTTTGTGGTCACGAGCATGCAGCTCTTGCCTGTCAGCGCATTCAGATAAAGCGGCATCGTGGCAGATAGAGTCTTTCCCTCACCTGTATTCATCTCAGCGAGATATCCACCGTGAAGAGCTGCTGCCGCTATGATTTGCACATCATACGGTCTCTTTCCAAGCACCCTGTAATCAGCCTCGCAGATAGCTGCAAAAGCCTCCGGCATAAGCGATTCAAGCGATTCCCCATCGCTATACCTGCTCTTAAACTGCTCTGTCAGTGCAGAAAGCTCTTCATCACTTAGACTTTTTTATTTTTTCTCGCCTTTTTCTTACTTTGTTAGAGTCCTCTTTAAGTCTCTCAATTCTTTCCTGCTCTGCATCAAACTCTTCCTCTGAAACCTCTTTAATCACCAGTGATTTGAATGTAAAATCAGCATTTCCACCATTTATCAGCTCTATCCTGTAGCTGTAGGTCCTGATGGACGGCTTGAAAACGCCATTTTTACGCGGACAATAATACTCTGCGCCTGTACATCATACCTGTCAAAAAATATGATACGAAGCATCAGCGCCTCACTCTCACTGTTGTGATAGTCAATATTCACCGCAATGGAATATGCCCGCTCTCCATCGATGAGCGGAAGCGACGGCTCTATCCTATTCCCCTGGAAATTCGTCATAGAATACCATGTGTGAATCACCGTGCCCGGCGGCATGAGGCGGTTTTTATAAGAGACTGAACCATCCTCATTAAATTCAATTTTAGATCCATATACATACGAGTCCGATAGAAATTCCTTCCAGCGGACCTGCCATGTGTCACCATACATAATACTTACCTGTCTTACTATTGTTCACTTAATGTTTGTTTTCCTGTTACTGTTCACACCTGACTGTGTGACCGGCAACGTTTATTTGCTTATCTTGAAAAATCATCATGTAGCAGATTATTGTACTGGCTCTTGAACCATGCCATGACATTTGCTGAATTGTCAGTATGTCTGCCGTGTGAGCCCTTGCCATACACCTCAACACCGCTCGACTTCAGATGCGACAAAATGCTCGGATAACCATCCGGGTCGTAATCATCCTCATACAGATATGAGATGATGAACTTTGTATGTGACCAGTCTGCACTGTCGAATCTGTCCCACATCCTGTTATTGAGCTGCTCTATCGCCTCGTCAGAGAGATTGTCATAATTTTTCATCAGAATATCAAGCGAGGTAGCGAAACCTCCGGCTCTAAGAATTCGCTCGTTTCGTGCTACATTTCCCATGTTGGCAAGTGGCTTTGCAAGAAGCAGTGCATGTGGTGAAAGCTTTGAGCCATAGTAGAGCGAACCGAAGGTTCCCATCGAAGCTCCTGAGAGCACGAGCTCATCCTTTGTAAGGCCAAGCTCATCGAGCTTATCAGTCACATAATCCGTAATCATCTGCTCAAACTCACTGTCTCCCAGATAAAAGGCTCCCCCCGTCACTTCTTGGGTCTGTCACAAGAATAAACGGACATCCGAAGCCTCGCATCATATAGTAGCCCTCAAAGCCCTCCTGAGTCCTGTAGCCTGAGAAATAGACAGCAAGCGGTGGCATTCATATCAACCCTTCTCAAAGTACACGAAAAACTTCCTCTCCCTTAGAAGAGACAAGCCTCTCACCTCCGGGCAGGAAAAATCCGTGTCCACGGCGGGAATGTCTGTCGTGCAATGATATGATATTCAGGCCTGCCGGTGCCCCTTGCAAGTATAGAAACGAAAAACAGGACCCTGATCTGATTCATTATCTATCCTGAAAACATCCTGAAGCTGTTCCTCGTCAAACTCCCAGACCTGCTTAATATCACCAATCGAGCCATAGTAGAACTGAAATAATCTAAGCTTAATCTCTACATCCCCAGTTTTCTCATATTCAAGATACATATCAATACACTGTCCCTCAAAAACCGGGATATTATATCTCCAGTATGCAATCTGCGAAAAATTCTCCCCAAACTCTCCATCTAGAACCAGGTTATAGTTTCCATCACATGCTACCCTTCCTGTAAAGGAATCACTGACAGCAAGCTTGGCAGGATTAAACTTCTCACCATAAGGATTTGGATAGTAATTTCTCACCTCATGAGCCAGAAAATACTGCACATCGCCAGTATACAGATACTGTCCCATTCGTGCCTTGAAATATCTGCTCGTCGCGCTGTTTAGCATCTGCACATTTTCCGTAGCAAAAAGACAGTAGCCCCTTGTAAACTTCGTAAAAGCCTTTTCCTCTGAGAGTGTTATATCCCTGTCAAGAATAACTAAATCCATGAGCTTTCTCGCAGGTCTGTTTGCCGTTAGTTCACTCTCATCAGACTCGTATACTTCAAACTCTATATTGTCCGGAATGCTGTATTTAGTTGTCCAATCGTCATCGCCAACATATAAAACATGAATCTTACTCACTAAAATTTAGCACCTTTCTCCACTTCTTAAGCAGCACCGATGTGGTATATTTCTGACCAAGCTCATAGCACTCCACCAATGCCTGATTCCAGTTTTCAAAGCTGTCCAGATAATAGGTCAGACTCCTTCCGATATCAGAAAAATCATCTATGACCATTCCGTTTTTTTTCCTGAAACAGAAACTGGTCTGCACTCAGGCTGATTCTCGGCACGCCCATTGCTGATAGCTGTAACATAAACAAAAACATCCATCGTGCCTCTCATATCGAGGATGACTCTCTGCTCGTTGATACACTTGCTGATATCACGCTCATCCACACATACATCCACGAAAAATCTCTGCTCCACCGGTTTTTTTCTATATCCCCCAGCTCATTCTCGGCAAATACATCAGCCCCGCTGCCTCCAAAGCCGAGAGCTGCCTCACCATCGCCTGTTACCAAACGGGAATCATAGCCCATACTATCAAGAAGCTTTACCGTATCATTCTTTATAGCATCCTCATGACCCCATGAGGCATCTCTTGTAAAGAAATGAACTCTCGCAAGGTCATTAATGGTCAGATAATCCGCAAGCCCCTTTATAATCTGAGCAAATGCATCCTTAGTCAGTCCATCAACCGGCACGAGGATGTTCTGCACCCGAAGCTGCGAGCTGATACCGAAATCCATCCTGGTATCATATGGTGGAATATCTGTGATATGTAATCTGAACGGCTTGTTATTTACTGCACCCAGATTTGCCATAATAATCTTCGTCGTATAATCAGAATCCGTAATGATATTTTCCGCATGCTCTAAAAAAAGTCCACTGCCAGTGATGTCTGCGTGAAATCAAATCTGTTTTCAAAAAATGTAGCAATAACCCTTTTCCCCTTAAGCACATGCTCTGCAACCCTGATATGAAGCGGATGCATCGCCACGAAAAATGTTGTCATTTTGCCTTGTGAGATTCACATAGCTTGCAAATACCTCTTCAATAACCGCCTCAAGGCTGTCATATTCAGCCTTTGTAAAAGCGTATCTCAACCGGCTCACCTGCTTTGCCGCTCTTAGCATCAGGCACCACATCATAGTCAGGGCACGTTGGATTGACAATCCACATGACCATCATTTTTATACTCACGTATTCTTACCAGATGCCGTTTTCCATCAAAAAAACCTGATACTGCTCTATGCCGTTTTCATATATAACAGTACTGGAAACAAAGCCTCTGTCATCATAATAGTTGCGCCTGCAGATTTTGCCATCCTCAAACATATCTATGGATATCGGATTGCCATCCTCACCAAACTCTACCTGTGCATACTTCACATCGCCCTGCAAAGCGATTATAGAAAAAGGCGAATACACAAACTCCAGCCCCTTCGGCCACTTGATATCGTGATATGACAGCACAGCGACCTTCTTTCTCCTGACCTGTGCTATCGCATCAAAGCATGACCAGTACTTTGAGCGGTACATGCCCTGCCTGTGTAGGAAATGTCTGAAATTTGGCGAGTATCCGAGCACAAGAATCCTGTAAGGTCTGTCCACATTTCTATGAAAAAGAGTAATCTGCTTTATAGTCTCGTCAAACTCTGACTTGAGCCTGCGCATATACCACTGCTGCTCGTTTTCGCACCACATATTCTGTTTATACCATGCCGGTATAAAATATAGCATTATGATTCCTCCTAATTCTTAATTCAAAGCGCCGGGAGCTATATGAAT
>ENA-OQCV01000197-OQCV01000197.1-human-gut-metagenome-genome-assembly--contig:-NODE-197-length-17279-cov-2.751574_pt1 | contig 17279 bp, 24 predicted proteins | sample MGYA00242766_ERZ504592 | MGnify/ENA primary metagenome ERZ504592 (study PRJEB26092, sample SAMD00036315) | human gut metagenome | host: Homo sapiens | study: EMG produced TPA metagenomics assembly of...
AAAAACAAGGATGTCCCCCTATATCGAACTTTGAGGAGCCCAAAAATCATGGAATTCAACCGTATCATCAAGCTGCTGCGCAAGGAACGCGGCATCACCCAGAAGCAGGCCGCCGAGGATCTTGGCGTCTCGCAGGCGCTGCTGTCCCACTACGAAAAAGGCATCCGCGAATGCGGCCTGGACTTTGTGGTGCGCGTGGCAGACTATTATAATGTTTCCTGCGATTATCTTCTGGGCCGCAGTGCAGAGCGCAACGGCATGATGCTCTCGGCAGAAGACCTTCCGAACCCGGACAAGATGAAGGACAACATCTACCACGGCAGCGTGCTGCCCACCATGAACAAAAAGCTGATCTCCAACGGCCTGAACGTGCTGTACGCCAAGATCGGCCAGTGCCACAGCAAGGCCCTTACCACCGAGGTGAGCGCCTACCTGATGATGGCCGTAGCCAAAATGTTCCGCCTGCTGTACTCGGCCGAGCCCCACAACGCCGCCAGTATGTTCAGCATCGATCCCATCCGCTGGCGCGGCTGCTCCGATGCCGTGATGCGCATGTCCGAAGCCAACGTGGAAGCCCTGCTGGACGGACAGGATGTGAACGGCGGCGAGGGCGTAAAGGACCCGGCCTGCCTGACCATGACCACAGAAAGCCTGACCCGTGAGTTCCCGCTTTATACGCCCAGCCTGTTAAATCTGGTCAAAACCAGCGAAACACATGTGAAGGGCCTTACCCACGAAGGGTGATATTCCTGTGAAAAAGCTGTAAATTCAGCCCCCAAACCCTTGCATCTTTCGGGCAGAAAGGGTATAAACAGAATAGAACATTCTGGAATACGGTTTTTCCTATCAAAAGGAGGATTTATTTTATGTCCAACTCCATTTCCCGCCGTACCTTCCTCAAGTGCACTGGCGCATCCGTTGCTGCTCTGGGCGCAGCAAGCCTGCTGGGCGGCTGCCAGCAGAATGGCAGCGCCACCATCGTGGATGTCAAGGTCGGTGATAAGGTCAGCAACTGGAACGGCCTTGGCGTTCAGCTGACCAGCCTGTTCAACATTGATACCGCACCTGCACAGGCCGGTTACGAATACATTGCTGTTCTGGTCACCGTGGTCAACCGCACCAAGAACCAGACCTTCAACATCGGCGCACAGAATCTGGCCGAGATCAATGCTGCTTATCCCGTGCCCCCGCAGGAGAACGTGGATGCAAACTTCCACGCACTGGCAGCAGCTTCTACCGATTTCTCTGCTTCCTGCGACGGCCAGAGCGTGGAGTGCGGTGCCAACATCTCGCTGTACAACTCCAACTCTCAGACCTTCTCGGATTCCACCAATCTGCCCCCGCAGGGTACCGGCTATCTGCAGCTGATGCTGATGGTCCCCAAGGGCTGGCAGCAGCTGAGCGTTACTTACATGCCCACCTTTGCAGCAGATAAGACCATGACCTTCGTCATGACCGCTGCAGACGTGACCCGCGCCTGATACGCGGCCCGCACAGGACGAAATTTCGTCGCAAAACAACGTCACAGCTCAAAATTTCATCATTTTATTTTGCCAAAAGGCATTGACATCCGGCCCGGTTTCGCCTATCTTATAGGTAATGCCGCAAGGCCGTACTGATCTGCCTTTTTAAAGGAGGAACGAACATGTCCTATACATTCTCCCGCCGTGACTTTATGAAATATACCGCTCTTACCGCTGTTGCCATTGCAGGTTCCGGCATGCTGACCGGCTGCTCCAACCCGAACCGTCCTACCGGTGTGCCTGGCAGCACCCTGAAGCCGGGCGACGGCATCTGTGAAGCCACTCTGCTGAACAGTGCTGGCAAAGAACCGAGTTATAATTCTGCTACCCAGACCCTGACCTGCAACTTCAAGATCGTCACCAAGATCGAACTGCTGGAGATCACTGACAGCCATTTCCAGGTCGATGTTACGACTGATGCGGGCACGAAGCACTATTATTATAATACCACTCCTAAGCCCAGTCTGGGCGATACCGCTAACCCCAAAGCTCTCAAGGACAGCGTCACCGAGGCCACTCTGACTCTCAAACTGAATCTCTCCGGTGCTACCAAAGTAGCTGTGCTGTATACTCCCAAGCATGGCGCTACTGGTGAACCCAATGATTCCTACAATGATATCTACGGCACTTGGGATATCACCGAGGCTATCAAGGGTTCGCTCTGACCTGATTTTACTTTTGCATTAAAGACCCGCGCCATATGGTGCGGGTCTTTTTGGCGTATACGGGCCATTTGTATCCAAGTTTTGGGCGATATCATGTAAAATGCACAAAGTTTTTTAGTGGATTTATGCCTTGTGCACAGGTTTCTTTTCCGGTACAATAGGGTTATAAAAATGTGCAGGAGCATCGCAGCGATGCGGTGCTTTTTGCATTTGAGGGGCAACCCGGAAAACCTGAAAAGGAGTGTTGTTTCGATGATCAATATGGTAAAGCTTCCCACCAAAAAATGTAACCTGTTCCTGCGCGTAGCAAAGGGCCACTTTGCTACCAGCCACAGCCATATCAACTATTACATCGATGTCACCACCCAGAAGTCCCGCCTTTCCGAGGCCAAGGCCGTGGCAAAGGAGCTGGTGGCCGCTTACCAGCACAGCACCATTGTGGACACCGTGCTCTGTCTGGACGGCACGCAGGTGATCGGCACCTGCCTTGCCAACGAGCTGACCAAGGACGGCTTTGCCAACATGAACGCCCACCAGACCATTTATGTGATCACCCCGGAGTACACCACCGGCAGCCAGATCATCCTGCGCGACAATCTGGCCCCCGATGGTCAAGGGCAAGCATGTGCTCATTCTGTCCGCTTCCATCACCACCGGCTACACCGTGCAGGCCGCTGTGGAGGCCGTGAACTACTACGGCGGCACCGTGGCAGGCCTTTCCGCTATTTTTGCCACCACCCATGAGTGCATGGGCTATGAAGTCACCTCCATCTTTGACCCCGCCAGCCTGCCGGACTACGCCAGCTTTGACAGCCGCGACTGCCCCCTGTGCAAGGCCGGCCAGCACATCGATGCGCTGGTGAACAGCTTTGGCTATTCGGCGCTGTAACCCCTTTCAGTCTGCTCACTTTGTTCGCATCCAGCTCCCCCAAAAGGGGGAGCTTTCTTTGTGCTTCCCGTAAAATGCAAAAAGCTCTCCCTTTCGGGAGAGCTGGCATCGCACAGCGATAACTGAGAGGGTTATTTTTTCGGGAACACAAAGGGCTCGTGCAGGTACACCGCCACCAGATATGCCGTCATGAAGAACCAGATGATGGGCTCGCACAGGATGACCGCATTGTACTGGAATTTCGGGATGAACACCAGCACAAAGATCACCTTGCCCACCAGCTCGATCACGCTGGAGAACAGCGGCAGCACCTTCTGGCCAAGGCTCTGCAGCGCGTAGCGGGTGCACAGCAGCACCCCCAGCACCGCATAGAACGGTGCGTTCCACAGCAGGTACCGCGCACCGTTTTCCAGCACGATGGGTTCCGAAGAGCCGGAGATCAGCTGCACCATCCACTGAGCACCAAAGTTCATCAGCACCACGGCGGCGACCATCACCACCACCGAGTACAGATACATCTGCCGCATTCCCCTGCGCACACGGTCGGGCTGGTTTGCGCCGCGGTTCTGGGAAACGAAGGTGGAACCGGCGTTCGCCATGGAGATGCTCTGGCTGAACAGCTCCCAGTAGAGATGACTGCCCACGGCGAAATGCTTTTTCTCCGGGATGAGGATGCACACCCTTGCCAGCACGTACAGAACACACAGCACCACCGAGATGCCCTGTGCAATGACCGTTGCCACCGCTGCGCCCCGCACGCCCATGCCAACCCCGGCAATGAACCACAGGTCCAGCCCCACGTTCAGCACCGAGCTGATGAGCAGGAACACCAGCGGCATTACGCTGTTGCCAATGGCGCGCAGCAGGCCTGCGCACAGGTTATACATAAACATGACCACAACGCCAAGGTCGATCACGATGATGTAGCTGTAGGCATCTTCCAGAATTTCTGCCGGGGTATCCAGCAGCTGCAGCAGGGCATGCAGGCCGAAAAAGCCTGCCGTTGTAATGACCAGCGAGGCGATCAGGCCAATGACGACCGACCCCACCACCGTGCGCTTGAGCAGGTCTTCGTCCTGCGCGCCGTAGGAGCGCGCTGCAACGATGGCAAGGCCATTGCCGATACCAATGCCAAAGCCGACTAAAAGCTCGTAGATCGAGCCGCAGGAGCCAATGGCGGCAAGGGCTGTATCGCCCAGCACATTGCCCACGATCATGGTATCCACCGTGTTGTAGAGCTGCTGGAACAGATTGGAAATCAGAATGGGCAGCATGAACAGCAGCAGGCTTTTTAAAATAGGCCCGTGCATCAGGTCTACGTTCATGTTGAAGAAGCTTTTCTTTTGGGGCTGCGCGTGGGTCATAGGGTTCCTCCAAAATTATAACTTTTAAGATATCTGTACACAAAACAAAACATCTGCAATCCCTTCCCGATTTATAAAAAAACAGGAAAAGGCATTGCAGATGATCGATCTTTTTGCGGGCCTGAACTCCTTCAGACAAATCCTCCGGATTTGCCAGCTCCCTCAAAGAGGGAGCCTTTGGCATGACGGTAAAGTTTCTGGTTTTGCCAATGCCTTCCTCTCAGAGGGAGGTGTCACCGAAGGTGACGGAAGGAGTCCGTGCCATAAAATTACAGCTCCTGCGTCTCGAAGCCGCTGCCGGTAAGCACCTGCACGCTGGTAAAGCCTGCAGCCTTGATGGCGGCGGCAGCTTCGTCAAAGCCGTAGGTCAGGCTGTTGATATCATGAGAATCAGAAGTGATGATGACCTTGCCGCCCATCTTCTGCCACTCGCCCAGCAGCCACGGGCCGGGGTAGAAGTCCTTGCGGTAGCCGCGGTACACGCCGCCGGTGTTCACTTCCAGCAGGCAGTCGTTTGCCTTTGCGGCCTGCAGGGCCTTGAGGGCAGCGGCCTTGTAGCGGGGCGACTCTTCGTCGAAGAACTCGCCGTTGGCATTCAGCTTCTTGATGAGGTCGATGTGGGCCAGAATATCCGGCTTGAGGGCAGCCACCTTTTCCACCTCGGCAAAGTAGGCTTCCACAGCGGAAAGCGGGTCTGCGTCAAAATCATCGTTGATGCAGTCCCACAGGTCCTGCGGGCGGAAATCGATCTCGTAATACTTGCCGGTGTTCTTGCCGTACAGGTGGTGTGCGCTGCCGATCCAGTAATCGTAGCCGGTGCGCTTGTCCTCGCTGAGGATGTCCCACTCGATGCCGCACAGGATATCCACCTTGCCCCTGTATTCGGCTTGAGCTTTGCGATGGTGGCCTTGTACTGGGCGGTGCGGCTGGGGCTCATGCAGTATTCGCGGTCGCGCTGGGTGTAGCTATGGCCGGTGAAGCCCAGCGTGGTCAAGCCCTGCGCACACGCAGCACTTGCCATATCCTGCAAGGTATTTTTGCCATCGCACATGGTGGAGTGGCAATGGACACTGGACTTCTTATAATCTGCCATAGATAATTCACTGCATCCTTTCCTGTTTGACCTTGTGGTCAATGACGTGACGTTTTTCCAGTTCACGGGTCACATCCTCCACCGTGATGCCGGCGCTGACCATCAGCACCAGAACATGGTAGGCAAGATCGCTGATCTCGTAAACGGTCTCTTCCTTATCCTCTTTTTCGCCCGCAATGATGACCTCGGTGCACTCTTCGCCCACCTTTTTCAGGATCTTCTCCTTGCCCTTCTCGAACAGGTAGGTGGTGTAGCTGCCCTCCTTGGGGCTATCCTTGCGGCCCTTGATGAGCTGGTACAGGCCCTGCCAGCTGAACTGCTTCAGCTCCGGCGAGACGTATACTTCGTTGAAGAAGCAGCTCTCGGCGCCGGTGTGGCAGGCGGGGCCGGATTTGACCACTTCCACCACCAGAGCATCGGCATCGCAGTCGGCGGTGATGGACACCACCCGCTGCACGTTGCCGCTGGTCTCGCCCTTACGCCAGATCTCCTGACGGCTGCGGCTCCAGAACACAGTGCGGCCCTCGGCAATGGTGAGCGCCAGCGTCTCGGCGTTCATGTACGCGAGGGTGAGCACCTCTTTGGTGTAGTGGTCCTGCACGATGGCAGGGATCAGGCCCTTTTCATCAAATTTCAGATTCATAACGGTTCTCCCTCCCCGGATGGGGATATTACTAGTTTAGCGTATTCGGTGCGCAAACGCAAGAGTTTGCGGGTTGTTTTTGTGGAAATCCAGTTTCGCGTTACGGCTTCTCCCCGCGCCGGGGAGAAATACCCCGGCGTTACAGCCGCATCTCCACGCCGTTTGCGTTGAGGTATTCTTTCAGGTCGCGGATGGTCAGCAGCTTCTGGTGGAAGATGCCCGCCGCAAGGCCTGCGTCGATGCCCTTGTGGTGGAACAGCTCCAGAAAGTCTTCCTTTTTGCCTGCGCCGCCGCTGGCAATGATGGGCACGTTCACCCGCGCCGCAACTGCATCCAGCATCTCAAAGGTCGAAGCCGCTGCGCACGCCGTCGGTATCGATGCTGTTCAGGCAGATCTCGCCCGCGCCGTGGTCCACGCACCAGCTGATCCAGTCCAGTGCATCCCGGCCGGTGTCCTCGCGCCCGCCCTTGGCGAACACCCGGAACTGGCCGTCTACACGCTTCACATCGGCAGAGAGCACCACACACTGGTTGCCGTAGCGCTGTGCTGCCGCCGGGATGAGGTCGGGATTTTTAGAGTGCGCCCGAGTTGACGCTGACCTTGTCCGCGCCGCACTTGAGCACCCGGTCAAAATCTTCCAGCGTGTTGATGCCGCCGCCCACCGTGAGCGGGATAAAAATTTCGCTGGCGACGCGGGTCAGGATATCCGTAAACAGCGCCCGGCCCTCGAAGCTGGCGGTGATATCGTAGAACACCAGCTCGTCGGCACCGGCAGCGTTGTACATGCGGGCCATTTCCACCGGGTCGGCCACGTCCCGGATGCCTTCAAAGTTCGTGCCCTTGACCACGCGGCCATTGCGCACATCAAGGCAGGGAATAATGCCGTTTGGTGATCATGTCATTTTCCCTCCGTTCACTCCTGTACCAGCTGCACGCAGCGCGCAAGGTCCAGTGCGCCGGTGTACAGGCTCTTGCCTAAAAATGGCAGCGGCAGTGCCCATTTTTTTGCAGTTCCAGAAGCTCTGCTTCGGACGAGATGCCGCCGCTAGCCGTAAAGGCCACGCCGGGCACCTCTTTGGCAAGCGTGCGGTACAGGCCGAGGTTCGTGCCCCTCATGGCACCGTCGCAGGCAATGTCCGTGTAGATGATGGCGGTGCATCCGGCATCTGCCAGCCGCTTGCAGAAGTCCACACCCGGCTCGGCGCTCACTTCCTTCCAGCCATGGATGGCCACATAGCCGTCCTTTGCGTCCACGCCCACGGCAATTTTATTGCCGTATTTCTGCAGCATCCGGGCGGTAAAGGCAAAATCCGTCACCGCCACGCTGCCAAGGATGCAGCGGCCCACGCCGAGGGAAAGATATGTTTCAATGCGTTCCTCGGTGCGGATGCCGCCGCCCACCTCAATGTATAAGCCGCCCTGTTTTGCCAGCGCGGCAATGGTATCGTAGTTGGAAAGGGTGCCGTCCTTTGCGCCGTCCAGATCGACGACGTGCAGATTTTTGGCCCCCGCTGCAAGGAACTCCCGCGCCTGTGCACAGGGATCCTCGCCGTAGACGGTCATGCGGCTGTAGTCGCCCTGCGTCAGGCGCACCACCTTGCCGCCCCGCAGGTCAATGGCTGGAAATAATTGCATTTAAATCTCCTTCAGAAACGAACCCTCTCAGGCTCGCATTCGCTCGCCAGCTCTCCCGAAGGGAGAGCTTTTTACATTTTACGGTTCACTCTTCAGAATCACTCTTTAGAAGCTCCCCCTTCGAGGAAAGACTTCCCCCGCTCCGGGGGAAGATGTCACCGTAGGTGACAAAAAGAGGAATCTGGCAACGCCGCAGGCGTTGACTGAGAGGGTTATAGCTCCGCAAACGCCTTCAAGATCCGTAGTCCGGTATCCCCGCTCTTTTCCGGGTGGAACTGGGTGCCATACACCCTGCCCGCCCGCACCGCGCCGGTGACGGGAATGGAATAGTCGCTCACAGCCAGTGTACTCTCCGTACAGTTCTTGCCGTAGTAGCTGTGGACGTAATAGACGTATTCGCCCTCACGGATGTACTTGAACAGCGGGTCGTCCTTTACAATGTGCAAGGCGTTCCAGCCGATCTGCGGCACCTTCAGGCTCTTGTCCGCAAGGTCGGGCTCCAGCGGGCAGACCTCGCCCTTCACAAAGCCGAGGCCTTCGTGCTCACCGTACTCGTAGCTCTTTTCAAACAGCAGCTGCATGCCAAGGCAGATGCCCAGCAGCGGCTTCCTTTCGGCTTCTTCTTTCATGACCGGTACAAGGCCCGTCGCCTCCAGCTTGGCCATGGCATCGGCAAAAGCGCCCACGCCCGGCAGGATCAGCCGGTCGGCTTTGCGGATGGTGTCCGCGTCGGCGGTGACGACCGCTTCCAGCCCCAGCTGCTTCAGGCTGGACTTCAGGCTGAACAGGTTGCCCACGCCATAATCGATAATTGCGATCATACCAGCAGTCCTTTCGTGGAAGGAATTTCGTCCTTGTGGGCTTCGTCGATCTTCACGGCCGCGCCCAGTGCATGGCCTGCGCCCTTGAAGCAGGCCTCGAGGATGTGGTGTGTATTTTCTCCCGCAAATTGTACAAAGTGGATCGTGGCGGGCACGCTGCGGGCAAAGCCCAGCCAGAATTCCTTAGCGCACTCCACGTCAAAATCGCCCACCTTTTCGGTGTTGCAATGGACGTCCCAGTTCAGAGTACAGCGGCCCGAGAGATCGACGGCACACAGGATCAGTGCTTCATCCATGGGCAGATAAAAAGCTGCCGTAGCGCTGGATGCCACGCATATCGCCCAGCGCCGCGCAAGGCACTGACCCAGTGCAATGCCCACATCCTCGGTGGTGTGGTGGTAGTCCACCTGCACATCGCCGTGGCAGGTGAGCACCAGATCGAACCGGCCATGGCGGGCGAACAGCTCCAGCATGTGGTTCAGAAAGCCGCACCCGGTGTCCACCTCGTAGCGGCCGGTGCCGTCCAAATCAAGGGTAAGGTCGATCTGGGTCTCATTGGTGTTGCGTTCCAGCGAGATCATTCGGTTCGGCATGGTTCATTCCTCCATGATCTTATCCAGCGTTTCCATAAACGTCTGCATCTGTTCCGGCGTGCCAATGGTGATGCGCAGCCAGTTCTGGATGCGGGGCGCGTCAAAATGGCGCACCAGAATGCCGTTTTTCTTCAACTCTTTGTAGAGCGTCTCGCCGTCTTTTCCTGTCGGTACTTGCAAACAGGAAGTTGGAGCGGCTGTCCAGCACGGCAAATCCGCGCTGTTCCAGCTGTTGTTTTGTCCATGCGCGGGTGTCCACGATGGCGGCGCGGGTCCTGTCAAAATAAGCGGTATCTTCCAGCGCGGCCTGCCCGGCCTTCAGGGTCAGGCGGTTGATGTTGTAGGGGTTCAGGCTGAACTTGACCCGGTTCAGGTCGGCAATGAGCTTTGCATTGCCCATGGCAAGACCCAGACGCGCACCGGCCAGCTGCCGGGACTTGGAAAAGGTCTGCACCACCAGCAGGTTCTCGTACTGGTCGATGAGGGGCACGCAGCTCTCGCCGCCAAAGTCCACATAGGCCTCGTCCACGATGACCACATTGTTCGGGTTTGCCTTTAAGATGCCCTCAATTTCCGCCCGGGGCAGTGCAATGCCGGTGGGGGCGTTGGGGTTTGCAAGGACGATGGTCTGGTTCAGGCCGTAGTAGTCCTTCGGGTCAAGGGTGAAATCCTCTTTCAGCGGGATGATGTGGCTGGGAATGTGCATCAGCCCACACCACACGCCGTAGCAGCCGTAGGTGATGTCGGCATAGGCCAGCGGGTGGTCTGCGTCGCAGAAGGCACGCAGCGCAAAGAAGAGGTTCTCGTCGCTGCCATTGCCGGGCATGATCTGCTCCGGCTGCAAACCGAAGTGGGCTGCGGCCGCCTTGAGCAGGTCGGCACAGGCGGGGTCGGAGTAAAGGCGCAGCTTTTCCACCTCGTGCTCGCTCACGGCGGCGATCACCGCCGGGGAGGGCAGATAGGGGCTTTCGTTGGTGTTCAGTTTGATGTACTGCTGATCCTGCGGCTGCTCACCCGGGGTGTAGGGGGTGACAGCGGCCAGCGTGGGAGAAAGAAAACGACTCATAATGGTTCCTCCGGCTTATTCTGTTATGGTGAACGGCCTTGCCCTCTCAGGCCGCTTCGCGTCCAGCTCTCCCAAAGGGAGAGCCTCTGGCGAAACCGAAAACTTTGTGTGGACTGCCAAGGGCTCTCCCGTTTGGGAGAGCTGGCAAATCCAAAGGATTTGACTGAGAGGGCGAGCCGCCTTTATTTCTCATACCGGATGGTCACGCTGCGGGCGTGGGCGTGCAGGCCCTCGCGCTCGGCAAAATCGGCGATGCGGGGGGCTACTTCGCCCAGCGCTTCCCGGGTGTAGTAGAGGAAGCTGGACTTCTTTACAAAGTCGTCTACGCCCAAGGGGCTGGAGAAGCGGGCGGTGCCGCTGGTGGGCAGGGTGTGGTTGGGGCCTGCAAAGTAATCGCCCAGCGCTTCCGGCACGTTGCGGCCAAGGAAGATGCTGCCTGCGTTTTTGATCTCGTTCAGCACGCCGAAGGGATCCTCCACGCACACTTCCAGATGTTCCGGTGCAATGATGTTGCAGGCTTCAATGGCCTTGTGCAGGTCGGTGCAGAGGATGATCTTGCCGTTGTCGTCCACGCTGGCGCGGGCGATGGCGGCACGGGGCAGCTGCGGGATCTGCACCTCCAGCTCCGCCTGCACGGCCTTGGCCAGCTCCGGGCTGTCGGTGACGAGGACCGGGCTTGCCAGTTTGTCGTGCTCGGCCTGACTCAGCAGGTCCGCCGCCACCCATGCGGGGTTGCAGCCGCCGTCGGCCAGCACCAGAATTTCGCTGGGGCCGGCGATCATATCGATGCCCACCTTGCCGAACACCTTGCGCTTGGCGGTGGCAACGTAGATGTTGCCGGGGCCAACGATCTTATCCACCGCGGGGATGCTCTGGGTGCCGTAGGCGAGAGCCGCCACAGCCTGTGCGCCGCCGGTCTTGAAGATCTTGGTCACGCCTGCGGTGGCAGCGGCGGCAAGGATGACCGGGTTCACCCTGCCGTCCTTTCCGGCGGGGGTGGTCATGACGATTTCGGACACGCCTGCCACCTTTGCCGGGATCACGTCCATGAGCACGGTGGAGGGATAGGCCGCCGTGCCGCCGGGCACATAGACACCGGCCTTTTCAATGGGGGGTATATTTCTGGCCCAGCACGATGCCGGGCTTATCGTTCACCACAAAATTCTTGTGCACCTGCTGGCGGTGGAAGCTCTCGATGTTGGCGGCGGCTTCGCGCAGCGTTTCGAGGAAGTAGGGGTCCATGCCCGCAAAGGCTTCGTCGATCTCCTCCTGCGTCACCTGCAGGGCATCGATCTTCGCGCCGTCAAATTTCAGCGCATAATCCTTCAGGGCTTCATCGCCCCGGGCGCGCACATCGGCAATGATGCCGTCCACCACATCCTCCACGTTTTTTTGCCGCGCGGATATCGCGGTTCAGGATCTCTTCGAGCTTCAGCTCGTCAAAGTTATACAGCTTGATCATTTTGCTTCCTCCTTGTTCTGCAGTTCCGCCCGCAGCTTTTCCAGCATGGTGTCCATTTCGGCGTGCTTGAACTGGTAGCTGGCCTTGTTGGCAATGAACCTGGCCGAGATGGGCATGAACTCGGTGACCACCTTCAGGCCGTTCTCCCGCAGGGTGGTGCCGGTCTCCACGATATCCACGATGACGTCCGAAAGGCCCAGAATGGGGGCCAGCTCAATGGAGCCGTTCAGCTTGATGATATCGATGTCCCGCCCCATGGATGCGTAGTAGCTCTTTGCAATGTTGACGAATTTGGTGGCCACCCGCACCGGGCGGCTGGGGTCGTCCTTGTAATCGGCCGGGGCTGCAACGCACATGCGGCATTTGCCAAGGCCGGTGTCCAGCAGCTCGTACACATCGGCAGAAGCCTCTGTGAGGATGTCCTTTCCCACGATGCCCACATCGGCGGCACCGTGCTCCACATAGATGGCAACATCGCTGGGCTTGACGAGGAAGTAGCGGATGCCGGCCTCCGGGTTTTCCACCACCAGCTTGCGGGTTGCGTTGTAGTCCTCCGGGCAGCCGTAGCCGATGCCCGCCAGCAGGTTATACACCTTATCGCCCAGACGGCCCTTGGGCAGAGCCACGTTCAGCATCACCCTGTCAGTGCTGTTCTTCTGCACCGGCGGCAGCGGGGCGCTCAGGCGGTCCAGCTCGTCCAGATAGACCGCAAAGCCGATGGCACCGGCACCGGGGGTGAACTTCTGCATCAGCAGGTCGTAGCGGCCGCCCTTGAGCAGGGGGCGGGGCAGGGCTTTCAGATAGCCCTGAAACACAAGGCCGTTGTAGTATTCCATCTCACCGGCCAGCGTCATGTCCAGCCGGATCACGCCGCCCGCCTTTTCCAGCGGCACAGCCAGCGCTTCCAGCTCGGCCACCGCTGCGCGCATGGCATCGTTTTTGCACAGGGCTGCAGCCTTTTCCATCGTTTCGGCATAGGTACCGGAAAGATCCAGCACGCTGCACAGGGTATCGGCGGCATCGGCAAAACCGGCAGCTCCGGCGGCGGCCCGCAGCTCGTGGGCGTTTTTCTCCCGCAGCTTTTCCAGCAGCTTTGCGCGGGCGGCATCCGGCACGCCCAGCGCGTCGAACAGGCCGAACAGGTAGCCCATGTGGCTCACTTCCAGCACCCACTCGGCCCCCAGCGCATCCAGCGACCGCGCCGCCAGACACACCGCCTGCTGCACCTGTGCTTCGCCCACCGCGCCCAGCATCTCAAGGCCCATCTGGCTGATCTCTTTAAAGGTGTGGCTCTCGGCGGAAGGGCGGTAGACATTCTCGTGATAGTAGTAGCACAGGGTCTCTCCGGGGGGCGGGCTGCGCCGTCTTGGCAATGGAGAGGGTCACGTCCGGCTTGAGGGCCAGCAGACGGCCATCCAGATCGGTAAAGGTGATGACCTGCTCGGACGACAAAAAGCTGCGGTTCTCCTGATACAGGCCGTACTCCTCAAACCGGCCCATATGATACTTGCGGCAGCCCGCCGCTTCGTACAAGGCGCGCAGCGCAAAGGAGGCGCGCTCCTTGGGCTGCAGGTTTGCAATGCTGAATTCCATTGTCGGTTCCCCATTTCTTACTTGAGTTTATTTACTTTATCTAGGTAAAGTTGTAAAGTAGGAAAGTGACGGTGTTTTCAACTCAATGATACGATTTTTCTGTGCGATTGTACAGGGAAAAGAAGAAAAGGAGCCGTTGCATGGCGCAACAGCTCCTTTTCAGCACACATATTTACCCAAGCAGCTCCAGCACACTGGCCTTCGGGCGGGCACCCACGGCCTGACGCACCAGCTTGCCCTGCTCAAACACCAGCAGGGTGGGGATGCTCATCACGCCGAACTGGCCTGCCAGCTCCGGCTGCTCGTCCACGTTCACCTTGCCCACCTTCACATCGGTGCGCTCCTCGGCCACCTCGTCCACAACGGGACTGAGCATCCGGCAGGGGCCGCACCAGCTGGCCCAGAAGTCCAGCAGGACGGGCTTTTCGCTCTGCAGCACTTCCTGCGCAAAGTTTTCTTTCGTGATGGTAATGACTGCCATATTTTTACCTCCTGAAGGGTGTTTGTAATTTCACTGACAGCATCAGTATACCCCGTCGGAGTGTGTTTTTCCGTGACCGGGTCACACAGGGGCGCAAAAAAGCCCGAAGCAGGAAGAAAGAATACTGCTCCGGGCAGGGAAACGCTTATTTCAGTGTTCTGTCAGCAGGGTATCAGACACCGGCCACGCAGTTCTTGCCGGCGATGTAGCCGTAGTAGACGCACAGGCTGTGGCTGATGCCGCGCATGCAGATGGGGTATTCCACTGCGTAGCGGCTGCCCTGCACATTGCCGCAGACATACAGGCCCTTGATGATGTCGCGCTTGGGGCTGGCGGGGTCCTCCTCGGTGAAGGTGTGGCAGTTCTCGTCGCTCTCCAGGCCGCCCACGCACAGCCAGCATGGAAGTGGTGCCCCCACTGGCATGCATAGTACGGGGGATTCTCCAGCGCGAACATCCGGCTTGCGGGCTTGCCGAAGTCATCGTCGGAACCGGCCTTGGCCAGCTCGTTGTAGCGCTCGACGGAAGCCAGTGCATTATCCAGTGCATCGCCCTCAAAGCCGCACTGGGTCAGCAGGTCTTCCAGTGTATCGGCCTTGAACTGGTAAGCCTCGGCCTTTGCGCTGATCTTGGTGTACTGACGGTCGGTGTAGTTGGGGTTGGACTCATCCTCATCCTCGGGGATGATGTAGCACAGGCCGCCGTGGTTTGCGGGCATGTAGGGCACCTCTTCGCCCCACTTGGAGTCGTACAGCTGGAAGGAGGTGCACTCGGGCTGCAGCTCGATCTGGGTTTTCCAGCTGCTGGCCGGGGATGCACTCGTTCATGAAACGGTCGCCGCGCTTGTTGATCTGCAGGAAGGGGGTCACGCCCATGCCGCTGCCCATGTGGTGGGTCATCGGTGCGTGGAAATCCTGCACCTTTGCGCCGATCCATGCGCCCATGCGCAGGCCGTCGCCGGTCTCCACGGTCTTGCCCTCCACGTCAACGCCCAGCATACCCATGGCACCCATGTTGGCGATCTTCTTCTCCACGATCTCGGGAGCAAAATGCTTCATGATCTTCTCGTCGCCGGAGTTGTCGCCGGTAGCCAGGATCACGCCCTTGGAAGCGTTGAGCTGGATGTACTTGTTGTCATTCTGTGCGTCGCGGATGATCACGCCGGTCACGCGGCCGTCGCTGTTCTTCAGCAGCTTGGTGCCGAAGCAGCCGAAGAAGGTCTGTGCACCGTTCTCAACGGCCTTGTTCAGGTTGGCTTCCACTATAAAGCCCTGCTGATCCTTGCGGGAAGAGCGGAACTCCATGCTGGAAGGGAAGGTGGGGAACTCTTCGTTGCGGTAATCGTAGTGCTCGGGCTGAGGCCATGCCAGCGGCACCAGAATACCCTTGTCGAACTGCTCCTGGGTCACGGCCTCACGGGTGGAGTCGCAGATGGTCAGCTCGGGGTAAGCCTCGATGAACCAGTCCATGACCTCGTGTGCATGGGAAGCCCACTTTTTCAGGATGGAGCGCTTGTTGCGGTAGGTGCACTCGCGCATCAGGCGGTCGACCACAACATCCTCGTCCACGATGTTCTCACGGCCCCAGCGCTTGTTCAGGCTGCCGTTCAGCAGGGCATACTCGCCGCTGCGGCAGTTGAAGGAAGAGCTCTTTTCCACGATGGCAACTTTTGCGCCCTCCTCGGCAGCCGCACGGGCAGCGCAGACGCCGGACAGACCGGCGCCGATGATGACCACATCAAAGTCCTGGGTCTCACTGGCCTGCACGTCCGGCTCTTCGCCCAGCCAGTCATCGCCGGTATCCCCGGCGGTATCTGCAGCAGGCTCTTCGGAAGCAACGCCCATAGCCTGCTCGATGCAGCTGGCGGCAGCCTTCTTGACCGCGTTGGTGGTGACGGTGGCGCCGGAAACATTGTCGATCTCAGCGTTCTGTGCCGCCATGATGGCATCCTGCAGGGTGGGAGCAGCCACGCCGCCGATGCTCTCGGTCTCGTTGGAAGCATCGATGACCACCTCGGTGATGGCGGTCTCGCTGAAGGTCATGGTCACCTTCACCTCACCGATGCCGGTGGCCGTGCCGGTGTAGGTACCGGCGGTGTAGATGGCATCGCCGGTAGCGGCGGTGCTGGAAGAAGCTGCGGAGTTGCAGGCAGCCAGTGCACCGGCGGTGACGCCGCTCATGGCGGCAGCGGCGGCGACCTTCAAAAAGCCTTTGCGGGAGATCTTTTCCATTTGGATTTCCTCTTTCTTCTCATCAATTTCTCTTCGTCTCTGCGGGAGTTTTTCCCGCGCCGCACTTAGTATAAAATATAACGAAGTAAAAGGGAAACAAAAAAAGTTTTGTCATCCCAATAAAAAGTGTTTATAACTGTCTCTCGCCATGCTATACTGAGAGCAGACGGATCTTCCCCTGCACAGAAAGGAGCTTTTTTGCGGATGAACGACCACCAGCTGCTGTGTTTTCTCACCGTGAGCCGGACCCTGAATTTTACCACAGCCGCCCGGGAACTGTACTGCACTCAGCCCGCCCTCAGCTACCAGATCCGCAGTCTGGAAAAGGAGCTTGATCTGGCCCTGTTTGAGCGCAGCACCACCCGCGTGGCTCTGACCGAAGCAGGCCGGGCCTTTGTGTCGCAGGCGGAGGGGATCTATCGCAGCATCCTGAACGCCCGCACCGCACTGAAGGGCTTTGCCCGGCGGCGCACACTGACCCTGCGCCTGCCGCCGGTGCTGCTGCAGCGGGATCCCATTTATCCCATCCTGATGGCACGGCTGCACGCCGCGCTGCCGGGATATGAGTTTGCTGTGGACACTCGGCCCGTGTCACGCAATCCCCACGAAATGCTCTGCAGCGAGGCAGACGCAGCCCTCTATCTGCCCTTTGGGCCGCTGCAGCCGGAGATCGAGCGCACCCCCCATCCTGCACAACACCTTTTACCTGATCGTATCGCCGGAGCACCCGCTCACAGGGCGCAGCACTCTGGCACTGGCCGATCTTGCCGGGCAGCAGCTGTTTTATGAGCCGCTGTATCAGGAAATGGTGGATCTTGCCGTTGTTCAGCCCGGCCTGCCGTTTTCCGCACCAAGCTGGCACATGGTGGAAAACTACGAATGTGTTTACAACGATCTGCTTGCCGGGCGCGGCATGTTTTTGTGCCCGATGAAATACCCGGCCTTTCCGGCGGCATGGTACCTGCCGCTGCAGCTGCCGTTGCCGGACACCTGTCTGCTGACCCTGCGGGACGACCCGCGTCCCGAGATCCAACGGCTGCGGGAGGTATTTACCGCTGTATACGCCAGCCGCGCAAAGCTGCTGGGAGAGGCGTAAAAAGCAGCGCCGGAACGGCAAAATCGTTCCGGCGCTGCTTGTTTCAGAAGAGATCAGGCTTCTTCCGGCACATCATCAAAACCGATGAACCAGAGGATCGCAAAGGTGGCCACAAAGGCGAAAT
>ENA-OQCV01000198-OQCV01000198.1-human-gut-metagenome-genome-assembly--contig:-NODE-198-length-17275-cov-5.590040_pt1 | contig 17275 bp, 18 predicted proteins | sample MGYA00242766_ERZ504592 | MGnify/ENA primary metagenome ERZ504592 (study PRJEB26092, sample SAMD00036315) | human gut metagenome | host: Homo sapiens | study: EMG produced TPA metagenomics assembly of...
ACCCGGTTCAGATCTCCATGCACTCCAACCTGATCTACTCTGCATTTGATCCACGTTTCAACGTTGTTTCTCTTCCATTCGTCTATGATTCTTACGACGATGCAGATGCAAAATTCGATGGCGAAGCTGGTGAAAAACTGAAAGAAATCCTTGGACGAATACGGACTCCGACTGCATGGGTATCGCAGAAAACGGTTTCCGCGAGATCACAAATAGCAAACATGAAATCAAATCTGTAGATGATATGAAGAACCTGAAGGTTCGTGTAGCAGGTTCCAACCTTCTGATGGAATGCTACAAGAGATGGGGTGCTGATGCCACCAACATGAACTGGTCAGAGACTTACACAGCACTTCAGCAGAACACGGTTGAAGGTGAGGAAAATCCACTTCCTGCTATCGACGCAGCAAGCGTTCAGGAGGTTCAGCCTTACTGCTCCATGTGGGATGCAATTTATGACTGTCTGTTCTTCTGCATCAATCAGGATATCTATGACGGCCTCACACCACAACAGCAGGCAGTTGTTGATGAATGCGGTCAGAAGGCAGTTGAATACGAACGTTACATCAACCGTTCCAGCGACAATGAGATTAAAGAACGCTGGGAATCCAAAAACGGCGTAACCTTCACAGAGAAAGCTGATATGGATATCGATTCCTTCAAAAAAGCTGTAGACGGCGTAGACGACTGGTTCGTAAATGAGCTGAAGAGCCAGGGCTACGAAGACGGCCAGGATCTGGTTGATCTGTTTACCAAATAATCCTTACGGTTATAAAACTCCATAAAAATAAAAAGGAAGTAAGCATCCCCCGTCCAAAGTGAGATGCTTACTTTCTTTTTAACATTATAATTAATCACAGAGGACAACCGGAACACGCTTCCAATCATCTTCTAAGTAGATTATACAATGGGGCACCTATTTCTTCAAGTTCCCTTTTTATAATTCAGATTTTATACAGAACAATAAGTACTTGAGTCATTTCTTTCATCATGTTATACTGAACAAGTATAATTGAACAGACCCGGATGCGAAGTTTCGACCCCTGCCCTCCAGTTTCACGAAAGGAGGGTGATGCCAGATGAATACAATGGAAGTTCTTACTTTACTGTTAGTAATCTTTACGGCATTGACTTACATAGATCAACATAAAAAGAAATAAGCATCCCACCGCCCAAAGTTGGATGCTTAATTTCTTTACTCATTAATTATACCGAGGGCAACCGGAACACGCTTCCGGTCATCTTCTAAGTAGATTATACAATGGGGCACCTGATTTTTCAAGTGCCCTTTTTTATAAAGTAAAATGGACATTCGCAATCCGCTTCGCTACTTGCTCATGAACGCGGTCACTTCGCGACCTGCGTTCAAATCTCAGATCTTCAGGTAAGACTTGATTTTCTCCTCCTGCAGTTCTTCCCCGATCACGATCAGAACCTCCTGCCCTACATGAAGCGGACGGATTGTAATTTCATTCTTCGTAGCATTTAATTCAATCCACTGCCATCTATCGCACTCTGCCCATGCAGATAGTCCAGAACCGTCTTCGCTGTCACTGTCTACTCTCATAAATCCCTTCATTCGGAACACACGCCCGCATTCAGAATCAGACAGAATCTTCTCAGCTGCTTCCCGCAGCTCCTTCTCAGTCATCTTCACATTCATAAAGTACAGAGAAGTAAAGGCATCCTCTGCCTCAAACTCTGGTTTCCTGCAGCTTGCCATCACATATCCACAGGATGCGATTCTGTCAAAGTCCTCTTTCGACATCTCATCCCAATTCTTGTGAATAACATTAGCAGTATCCACACCATTCATTTCACAATGAAATCTCCTGCTGCAATGAACCTTCTCCAACGCCTGATTCACATGCTTAATCGTACCCTGGATTTCCTCGGGTGATGCGTCCTGGCTCTTGCTCATCACAATGCATCCGGCATCTGCCACCTCAGAAGCCAGAATGAAATCCGCCTCCTCTGACAGATCACGCTCCAGCTTAGAATCCACAATTGCAATCACATTCCCAATCTGATACCAACGATTTAACGGCTCCTCATGAAGAATATCAAAGAACTCATCCACATCAAAAATCCCAGACGGCTCCACGATCACACGGTCATAACCGCACATACCCATAGCAATCAGTTTCGTCTTAAATCTCCTCCTGTGGCAGTCCTTATCACACCCTCCTGAGATCATCTCCAGCTCACAGTTCTCTCCCATCAGATCCTGAAGCAACATCATATCCACATTCACAGCCCCGTAATCATTCTCCAGAATTCCAATATTATTACCAGCATCCATCAGATACTGCGCATACTTCCTGATAAACGTCGTCTTCCCTGAACCAAGAAAACCAGTGATCAGATCTATCTTTACCATCGTATATCTCTCCCTTGCTGCTGCATAATTTTTCTTTTTATCCGTAAACCGGAACTTCATCATCTGTGATCCACATACCTGTACGATCATAGCATTATAACGCAGAAAACGCAACGCCCGCAAAGAAAGACCACAATTATTCATGTTCTGAAATAATTGCAGTCTTTCTGATAGTTCCTTATGACAATTCCAGCTTACCGGTATAAAGCTGATAATAAGTTCCTTTTAACTTAATGAGGTCTTCATGGTCGCCTCTTTCAATGATCTTTCCATGATCCAGTACGATGATGGCATCGCTGTTTCTGATGGTTGAAAGTCGATGGGCGATCACAAATACAGTACGGCCTTTCATCAGGTTATCCATACCTTTTTGTACAATACTCTCTGTACGGGTATCAATACTTGAGGTTGCTTCATCCAGGATCAGTACAGGCGGATTGGCTACTGCTGCTCTTGCAATGGAGAGAAGCTGGCGCTGTCCCTGGGACAGTTCCTCACCGTCTCCGCTTAACATGGTATCATATCCTTTTGGAAGCATTTTGATAAACTGGTCTGCATGAGCCAGTCTTGCTGCCTCGTATACTTCCTCATCTGTAGCATCCAGTTTACCGTAGCGGATGTTTTCTTTAATAGTTCCTGTAAACAGGTGAGTATCCTGAAGTACGATTCCCAGAGAACGTCTCAGGTCATCCTTCTTAATCTTGGTAATGTTGATTCCATCGTAACGGATTTTACCTTCCTGAATATCATAGAAACGGTTGATCAGATTTGTGATCGTTGTCTTTCCTGCACCTGTGGAACCTACGAAAGCAAGTTTCTGTCCCGGCTTGGCGAAGAGGCTGATGTCTTTCAGAATAACTTTGTCCGGGTTATATCCGAATGTAACATCTTCGAATCGGACATCTCCTGTCAGTTCTGTATAAGTAACGGAACCATCTGCAGAATGTGGATGTTTCCATGCCCACATGCCTGTTCTCTCTTTGCATTCTGTGATATTGCCGTTGGCATCCTTTCTTGCATTAACAAGTTCTACGTAACCTTCATCCTCTTCCGGCTTCTCGTCAATGAGCCTGAAGATACGTTCTGCACCTGCAAGTGCCATAACAATGGCATTAAACTGCTGTGCCACCTGCATGAATGGCTGGGTAAAGCTCTTGGTGAACTGTAAATAGGAAGCCATAACACCGAGGGTGATGCCGCCCACACCTGTTACAGAGAGAAGTCCCCCAAGTACTGCTGTCAGTACGAACTGCAGGTTACCGATGTTACCGATCACAGGTCCCATCATGTTTCCGTATTTATTGGCGTTTGCAGAACTCTCGAAGAGTGCTTCGTTGAGTTTGTCGAATTCTTCTTTTGATTTATCTTCGTGGTTGAAAACTTTTACCACACGCTGACCATTCATTCGTTCTTCCACGAAACCGGTCACATCTGCCAGAGATACCTGCTGACGGATGAAATATTTGCCACTGTTGGAACCAATCTTACTGGTAACCTTCAGCATAATAAAAATAATCACAACTGCCAGAATTGTAAGCAGCGGACTTAACAATAACATGGAAATAAAGGTAACCACGATCGTAAACAGCGCCATCAGCGCCTGCGGGATCGCCTGGCTGATCATCTGTCGCAGGGTATCTGTATCGTTGGTATAGAGGCTCATGACAGATCCGTTTGTATTCTGGTCGAAATAGCGGATCGGAAGAGTCTGCATATGCTCGAACATATCATCACGGACACTTTTAAGCACACCCTGACCGATATAAACCATCATTCGGGTATAAATAAATGTGGCAATCACACCAAGTGCAAAAATACAGCCAAGGACTGCAAGTGCCTTATAGAGTTCTGCAAAGTTCGGATCTGTCTGTCCGATCAGCGGGATGATAAAGTCATCCAGCAGAAATTTCAGGGACAGGGATACTGCAATACTTGCTGCGGAACTGATAAAGATGCAGATAAATACGATGATAAACTGTATCTTATGGGTTCCTGTCATATATTTCAGAAGTCTTTTGGCAGTTTGGATGGTGTTCTGATCTAATTTTTTCCTTCTTATTCATCGTCTCCGCCTCCTTTGACCTGTGATTCATATACTTCTCTGTAAATATCATTTGTCTTCAGCAGTTCTTCTGAAGTACCCACACCTGCGATCTTACCGTCATCCAGTACGATGATCTGATCTGCATCTTCAATAGAAGAAACTCGCTGTGCGATAATAATCTTTGTTGTGTTCGGGATCTCCTCGCGGAAAGCCTTACGTATCAGGGCATCTGTTCTTGTATCTACTGCACTGGTAGAGTCATCCAGGATCAGGATCTTCGGTTTCTTGAGAAGAGCCCTTGCAATACACAGACGCTGCTTCTGACCGCCGGATACGTTGTTACCGCCCTGAACGATCATTGTATCGTAACCATCCGGGAACTCACTGACGAATCCATCTGCCTGGGCCAGCTTACAGACCCTCCGAACTTCTTCCTCACTGGCATGTTCATCACCCCAGCGAATATTGTCATAGATGCTTCCTGAGAACAGCACAATTTTTTTGAAGTACCATGGAAACCTGGTCACGAAGTACTTCCAGATTGTAGTTGCGTACATCCACGCCTCCCACCTGGACATTACCCTTTGTGACATCATAGAGTCTGGGGATCAGCTGCACCAGGGTAGACTTTGCACTTCCGGTTCCGCCGATGATACCTACTGTCTGACCGGATTTAATATGAAGATTTACATCCTTCAGGGAAAGATTTCCTCCCTCTCCTGCATAGCTGAAATCTACATGATTAAAGTCAATGGAACCATCTGCCACATTCTTTACTGCATCAGCTTTATCCTGCATCTCAGGAACTTCATCCAGAACCTCTACAATACGGTCTGTGGATGCTTCTGCTATCATGATCATAACAAACACGAAAGTTACCATGTTCAGGGACATGAGAATCTGAAGTGCGTAGACAATGATACTTGTCAGCTCACCGGTTTCCATGCCACCGAGAACAATACCTCTTCCGCCAATTGCAACAATGATAATGATTACAGTATACATGACAAACATCATAACCGGTGAGTTCCATGCAACGATTTTCTCTGCTTTAGTAAACAGATTATAAACATATCTGGAAATTCCATGGAATTTCTCAATCTCATAGTCCTCTCTTACGAAAGCCTTAACTACACGTGAGGCATTTACATTCTCCTGAACGGAATTGTTCAGGTTGTCATATTCATCAAAGACCTTGATGAAATGCGGATGTGCCATTTTTCGCAATAAAGATTAGTGTACCGCCAAGGACAGGAACAACTATCAGGAAAAGCACTGCGATCGGTTTGTTGATCGTCAGTGTCATAATCCATGACAGGATGATCATAAACGGTGCCCTGGCAAGAAGGCGAATACTCATCATGTATGCCTGCTGTACATTTGTGATATCAGTGGTCAGTCGTGTGACCAGACCTGATGTTGAAAAGTGGTCGATATTTTTAAAGGAAAAATCCTGCACCTTATAAAAAATATCGTGTCGTAAATTCTTCGCATATCCTGCTGCTGCAACTGCCGCCATATTTCCGGCCTGTACGCCGAAGAACAGGGAAAGCATTGCCATTGCAACAAGGATGACTCCACGCTGGATGATATAGCTCATATCTCCGTTTGCAATACCTACGTCGATAATCTTCGCCATCTCCAGAGGAATCAGAACTTCCATCAGTACTTCCAGGATTACAAGGACCGGAGCCAGTACAGACTGCTTCTTGTATTCCCGGACTGAACGTAAAAGTTTCTTATTCATCTTCGTCAATGTCCTCCTTATGTCTCGTTATTTCTGTTAAAAAATCATTCCTGCTATCGCAGGATTTTTTCCGGTTTTCATACATCTGCCAGAGAACCTGTTTGCACAGTTCCACATCCTCCTTCGGAATTCCCCGGAGCATTTTGGCTTCGCCTTCTTCAATACTCTTTAAGATTGCAGGACGGATCTTCTCTGCTTTCTCTGTGGGAATGATCTGTTTCAGGCGTGCATCCTGTTTCGCACTCTCTCTGTAAATGTAACCGTTCTTCTCCATCAGCTTCAGGATCCCTGTCACTGTAGGTTTCCTGATCTGGAATTCCTCTTCAATATCTTTCTGATAGAGATCTCTGTGCATGGTTTCCAGAAGGATAAATTTCAGCACATGCTTCTGCATGGTCGTCAGATCATCATTCTCCATCACCTCTGCCGGATTATGCCGTTTCATTGTATGGGATAAAATATGTATCAGCCTGCCTACATGCATCTCATTCAGCTTCTGTTTCATTTCCTCGTCTATCTCGCCGCACCTCCTAAAATCAGTACCCATACTATTGCAAAGCCATATAATAGTTAGGTTGCTATCCATTAGTTGCCTAACTATTATATGGCTTTAGTTTTTTTATGTCAATACTCGTTTTTATTTCTCCTTTTGAACTACTCAAAAATTGTTACTGTTCACTCCGTTCTCAGTAACACGCTTCGCAAACTTAATTTATGCTAATCGCATAAATTCGCGCGGTATATCTCGGGTTTTCTGTGACCTTCGCTCACAAAAAACACCTCGCGGGATATTACCAGTGAACCAATGTCATTAACTTAGCAATTTGCCAATACTGCATTGATGAAAATATCAGCAGAAGGATTTGATTATGATAAAAAATGGGATATTGATGGATCAAGATACAACGTCTTACTAAAATTTAGGTATAACAAAAAGACAAAATCAATATTTAACATTGAAATTTGTCTAAAGATGAAATATAGTAATATATGAGTTAATGCTAATGTCTATAACAAAAACTCATCGGAAGTTTAAACCTATGCTGGCGGGCAAAGGTTCTTCCAGGTCTGATCGGCTCAATATTTTGAGCGATCAGACTTTCTACATTTATCTTTGTTATCCCATCGTGAATCCTTAAGAAATCCCTGCATGTTTTAAGTGCGGATGAATAATTCGCCTGATATTCATAAGCACGATCTTCCCGATCAATAGTTACATTTATGATTATGCTGGAACTGAAATTATATAGAATAACTCTTGCCCATACTTCCTGCACAATATAATCATATTTTTTTAGAGTGAAACGCTTTCAGACACAGGGAAATATTTTTAAATCCCGGAAAGAGTTTTTCCTCCTGCCATCTCAGATGATAAAGAGCTTTGAAATCTTCAGCTTTAAACTCTTCTTCTGGAAGATTCGTAGCAATGTTTTCATAAGAGCCATCATCAAGCTGTACGCGTAACAAACGTAAAGTAAGGTCATATTCTGTTCTTTGATCATTGAGATAATCCATCGGAGCATTCTGATAAATGTACCGGTATGAAAAGAATAGTTCAGGCCTGGAATATTTGCTTACAGCTTTAGACCTTGTCAGTATAAGAGAGATATCTTCATCAAAAGCTGGCAGGGTATCAACCGGGTATCCCATCATTCCGGAAGCCCTTTTATCGTTACATCGGATAAGGAAGTACTGCCCCTTTTCAATCACATGGGCAAAGTTGTTGTAAGAAGTATAACCTCTGTCCCCAAAGAAAATGACTTTGGAGTGTTCAGGGATATCTGCAGAATCAACCATGGAACAAAAAGCAGAATACTCATTCCGCTTTCGGGCAGGCTGGACTAAAATATCAGTAAAACGCTTATCAAGTAAAGAAAACATAGCATTGATATGGATCTGGTTAAATCCTCTGGTAGATTTACCATTTGGTTCAAAATAGGTATCCTTATCTTCAGGGTTAAGAAAAATATCACAGGAAGAACCATCACAGGCCCAGAATTCATATTTACCGTTATATAGTTTTTTAGGAAGTTTCCTGTTAAAAGCAAGAAGAAGATTCCGAAAAGCATCCTCCCTGATCTTTTTACGCTGTCTGTAAAAAAGCCGCTTTGGAAGGTGCATCGATAGTACGTCCGAAAAAAACGGTACAGTTCTTCCCTGATACAGTCAGCTTCCATAGTCAGAAACATCAGCATATAATCTTTAAAACCGAGTTTTCTGTTTCTGATAAAATCAACTCCGGGTTTGACAGCATAATTTTTCTGGTGATTTTGGAAAGATCATTGATAGCAGCAAGTAAAATAGCTTTGATAGAATCTGAATAATTCATAAATAAATACTCCTTTGATTAAGTAATTAAAAATAACAGTGCCTAATCAAAGGGCGTTATTACTGATTGATCAGTAATAACGCCGCATATTGAGGAGTATTTGTCAAGTAATATTTTAGAAAATATCAAGTAGGTATCAGAGAGATCATTGCCCGTTTAACAAGCAACAATCTCTTAAGTTAATGACATTGCCAGTGAACAGTAACCAAAAATTAAATTTGCAAGGACTCTCAGAATATGTTAGAATGATTTCACTAAATAAAGCATTAAAGGATTTTCAAAAATAAAGAGGTTTTACACAAAGGAGGATTTCTATTATGTATATTACATGTCTTGACGTAGAGGGCGTACTGGTACCTGAAATCTGGATCGCATTTGCAGAAGCAAGCGGAATTCCGGAGCTGAAGAAAACCACACGTGATGAGCCGGACTATGATAAGCTGATGAACTGGAGACTTGGTATTCTGAAAGAGCATGGTCTCGGACTGAAAGAGATCCAGGATGTGATCGCAAAAATTGATCCGCTTCCGGGCGCAAAGGAATTCCTGGATGAACTTCGTTCTTTCTCTCAGGTAATTCTGATCAGCGATACTTTCACACAGTTTGCAGCACCGCTCATGGAGAAGCTTGGCAGACCTACCTTATTCTGCAACACTCTTGAAGTTGCAGACAACGGTGAGATCACAGGCTTTAAGATGAGAGTGGAACAATCCAAGTTAACTACTGTAAAAGCTTTACAGTCTATCGGATTCGATACCATTGCAAGCGGTGATTCCTACAATGACCTGGGTATGATCCAGGCAAGCAAGGCAGGATTTCTCTTCCGCAGTACAGACAAGATCAAGGCAGATTATCCGGAGATCCCGGCATACGAAGAATATGACGAACTGCTGGCCGCGATTAAGAATGCAATGAAATAACCTCAAACAGATAAAAAATCTGCAGATAAGATACCTGATTGTATCTCCTGCAGATTTTTCTAATTATTAGATATTACTTATTTTAATTTCATTGTCGCTGTTTTTCCAAAGATATTCTGACTTTTAATGCAATTGACTTAATGTAATCATAGTGGTATTTTTTTGAGGATTAAACATTTCCACTAAATTACAATACATCTGATAAAGTTCCACATATTTTTCTACCATTGTGGGATTCGGTTTGTAAACAATATCTTTCAAATGGCTCATGTTTGCAACTGCTTCCTGAATCGTCTCATATCCACCTAGATCTTTACCCGCAGCAACAGATGCATATATGGCAGCTCCAAGTGCAGCCGTTTGTTCTGTGCCTGATATGTGGATTTCGCAATTCAAAACGTCTGCATAAATCTGCATTAAAAGGGAATTTTTCTCTGCAATTCCACCGCTGGCTATTATAGTATGAATTTTGACTCCTGATTCTGCAAATAACTGCATAATCTTTTTTGTACCAAATGCAGTAGATTCAATGAGAGCACGATAAATTTCTTCTGGTTTGGTAAGTAAGGTACAACCCACAAGCACCCCCGACAATCGTCCATCTACGTATGGAGTTTTGTTTCCATTCCACCAGTCTAATGCAAGCAGTCCATGTCCACCTGGTGAAAGTTTTTCGGCTTTTCTGGTTAACCATGAATGTAAATCCATACCTTGTTGATCTGCCATTTGTTTATATTCCCAGGATACACAATTATCAACAAACCATCCCAACATATCTCCAACAGCCGCAAGTCCTGATTCTAATGCATATTGTTTCGGTAAAATTGCGCCTTTTATTCCACTTACAACACCATTTTTACTATATCCATTCTCAGATAAAGCCAGCATTACACTGGAAGTACCAAGCACCATCATCATCTGATCAGATTTGCTTACACCACTGCCAGGCATTCCTGCATGAGAATCAATTACTGCTGTTGCTATTGGTATACCTGCACAAAGTCCCAACTCTTTTGCCCAGTCTTCTGTCAGATATCCCACTGGCTGTCCTGCCAGTGTAATATCATCTCCCAATTTATCTTCTGTCAGATTTTCCAGTTTGGGTGACAACTGCAACAAGAAATCTTTTGAAGGATATCCTGTTTCCGGCGTCCACATTGCCTTATACCCTGCCAAATTTCCAGATCTCTTACGACCATTCGTTAAAATCTGTGTAAGCCAGTCCCCAACTTCAAGAAAACTTGCTGCCTCATCATAAAGTTCAGGATCCTCTTCTACAATCTGTAAAATTTTAGGAAGAAGAAGTTCAGAGGATATTTTTCCTCCAAATTGAATGTTGTCAATTTCGCCTCTCTTTTTTAACAATTCATTTATTTCATCTGCCTGTTTCTGAGCTCCATGATGTTTCCATAATTTTACCCATGCATGGGGTCTTGAAACGTTTTTACTAATAAACATAATGGAACATTATTTTCATCTACCGGTAGCATAGTACAGGAAGTAAAATCCAATCCTATTCCTATAATATCTTTTGAAGAAACTCCCGATTGTGCTACTGCCTCTGGAATAATATATTTTTAAAACATCTATATAATCCTTTGGATTCTGTAAAGCCCATCCTGTACCTGTAAGTTCTGTTCCATCCGGAAGATATTCACTCATGACTCCATGATCATATCCCTTTACTGCAGAAGCCAGAACTGTACCATCTTTGCAGTCAGCTATAATAGCCCGTCCTGATAATGTTCCATAATCTAATCCGATTACGTATTTTCTTTCCATCTGCAAGTTTCCTTATTATCCAATCTTAATTACTGATTTAACAATGTTCGCTTTATCTTTCACACTCTGAATCATTGCATTTTCAATGTCATCAAAATCCCAGACATTTGATACAATCCCCTTTACATTTATGCTTCCAGCTGCAACTGCTTCAATTGCAACAGGATAAATATGACGATAACGGAAAACAGTTTTAAATGTCAGTTCTTTATCCAACGCAAGACTCATAGGTAAAGTTTCTTCTCCTGACGCAGAATAACCAACAAGTACAATTGTAGAACCAGGTTTTGCGAAATTAATTGCCTGTCTTGTAGTAATTTCTGTTCCTGCTGTTTCTATTGTTAAATCAGCTCCTGCTCCTCCTGTCAAACGGAAAATTTCTTTCACCGTATCTTTTTCTTTTCCATTTATAACGTCCGTTGCACCAAGTTCAAGTGCCTTCTGAAGTCGCTTTTCCTGAACATCTACAGCAATAATTCTTGTTACTCCCATAGCTTTTAATGACATAATGGAAACAAGTCCAATACATCCTGCACCTGTAACAACTGCTGTCTGTCCCAGATGTGCATTACCCTGTCTTGCTGCATGCATACCAACAGCCAATGGTTCAATAAGAGCCGCTTCCATTGTATCCATGTTATCAGGAATCTTAAAGCAAAGTGCTGCTTCATGTGCTACATATTCCTGAAATACACCATCTATTGGCGGAGTTGCAAAGAATATAACATCCGGACAAAGGTTATATCTTCCTGTTTTACAGAACTCACAATGTCCACATGTCTTTCCTGGTTCCAAAGCAACCTTATCACCAACTTTTAAATGAGTCACGTTTTTTCCAACTTCTACAACAGTACCACCAGCCTCATGTCCAAGAACAAATGGTGGATGAACAATGTTTCTTCCAATTCCACCTGCTTCAAAATAATGAAGATCTGAACCACACACACCTACATGTTCAATTTTAACTAAAACCTCGTCATCCTTTGGCTGAGGAATTGGTCTTTCTGTAAAATCCATTTTCATTACGTCTGTCATAATTGCTACTTTCATGTTTCCTTCCATTTGTCTTTTCCTCCTCTTAACTTGAATATTTAGTATAAATTTATGCAATTGCTTTTGTCTTCTGAAGATTCATCTGCTGAATGCAGTCAGCACCTACTGCCAGAAGAAGAATAATTCCTTTGATTACCATCTGCATATATGAGCTGATGTTCATAAGAACCATACCATTGCTTAATACACCAATAATCAGAACACCAGCAATGACATTTGACATTTTTCCCGATCCACCGTTTACGCTGACACCTCCAAGCACTACACATGTAATAACATCAAATTCATATCCAACACCGGCATTTGGCTGCGCAGTATTAGCACGTGCAAGCATTACCAAACCTGCAATACCTGCAAAAAGTCCTGATAGGGAATATACCAGACATTTTACAACTTTTATTTTAATACCAGAAAGAAGTGCTGCCTCTTCATTTCCGCCAAGTGCGTAGAAATAACGTCCAAAATATGTTTTATTCAGAATAAATGTACCAATTGCAAAAATAACAACCATAACAATTACCGGAACCGGAATAGGTCCTACATATCCCTGACCAAGTTTCAGAAAAGACTCTGGCATACGTGAAATTGGAACACCTCCACAGATAATGTATGCATATCCGGCAAAAATAGTCTGAGACGCAAAAGTTACAATTAATGCTGGCATACGAAGCTCTGCAATAATAATACCATTGAGAAATCCTATAAAAGTACTGATTATTAATGAGAGCAATACAGCCAAAACAACGTTCATTCCCATATTTACCATAAAATATGCACAAACAATGTTAACAAAAGAAATAATCGATCCGGTTGCAAGGTCAATTCCACCAAGCAGGATAACATATGTCATGCCTACTGATGCAATGCCAAAGATGGACACCTGTTTTGCAACATTCAGCAAGTTTTTCACTGTAAGAAAGTTTGGATTAATAATTGTAAAGAAAATGACCATAAGTACAAGAAAGGCATAAATAGCTCTACCTTTAATTTTATCTATAACAGATTTCATCTTTTATTCCCCCTTTTCTATAGAAGCAAGTTGCATAATACGCTCCTGATCGAATTCACTTTTATTTAGTTCACCTGTCATATTTCCTTCAGCCAGAATAAGAATCCTGTCAGACATACCCATCAATTCTTCCATTTCTGAAGAAATCATAAGCACTGTCTTTCCCTGTTCTACCAAATGATTAATTAATGTATAAATTTCCTGTTTTGCACCTATATCAATACCACGAGTCGGTTCATCAAAAATCAACAATTCTGAATCTGCAGCCAACCACTTTGCCAATATAACTTTTTGCTGATTGCCACCACTGAGATTCTTTACCAACTGATCCAGTGTCGGTGTTTTTATGGAAATCTCTTTTCGATATGTCTGTGCAATTTCTTCTTCTTTCTTCTCATTGATTACAGTACCTTTGGAAATTCTCTGATAAATCGGCATATTAATATTACATCGGATACTCATTCCAAGAAGAGCACCTTCTTTCTTACGATCTTCTGGGACCAGACCAATTCCAAGTTCGATAGCATCCTTTGGAGTTTTAGGTGAAATTTCCTTTCCTTTAAAAATAAATTTTCCAGCTGTTTTTTGTCTCATTCCAAACATTAATTCTGCAAATTCTGTTCGTCCGGCACCTACCAATCCACCAAGTCCCAGCACTTCACCTCTATGTATTTTAAAAGAAATATTTTTATCCCCATTTCCTGATACATTTACTGCCTCAAATATAACTTCGTCCTTTACACATATCTCATCACGTTTCGGATATACTTCCGTCAACTGACGGCCTACCATATATTTTACCAATTCATCTTTATTCGTTTCGTCTGTATTAAGAGTTGTCACATACTGTCCATCACGAAGAATGGTAATTCTATCTGCCAAACGGAAAATCTCATCAAGACGATGTGAAATATAAATGATACTTACTCCACCAGCTTTTAACTTATCGACAATAGCAAACATTGCCTCCACTTCCGCGCTTGTCAATGGTGCGGATGGCTCATCCATAATCAGAAGTTTTGCATTCTGAGAAACAGCTTTCGCAATTTCTACCATCTGCTGATATCCGACACTCAGAGTTTTTACCAATGTTTTAGGATTAATCTTAATATTAAGAGAATCCAATATTTTTTTGATTCTTTCTCCATTGCTTTCAAATCTATAACCATTCCTTTACGGATCGCTCTTCCAAGGAAAATATTCTCTGCCACTGAAAGATCTCCAACAAGATTAAATTCCTGATAAATAACTCCTATTCCGTTTTGTTCTGATGTCTGCGGTGTCATTCCTGTAAATGATTTTCCGTTAATCACAATTTCTCCCTGTGTAGGAGTAATTGCCCCACTACATGTTTTTATCAGAGTAGACTTTCCAGCTCCGTTTTCACCAACCAGAGCAAGAATTTCGCCTCTTCTCACCTCAAGGGAAACATCATTTAAAGCAACTACACCTGGATAAAGTTTTGTAATATGTTTTAATTCCAAAATATTATCAGACATATTCTTCCCCCCTTTTTATAATCGTTTTAGTCCACCGTATTTTTGAGAATAAAAGTGCGGCAGATGTCGACTGTTACTTATCTACACATCTAGCCGCACCAACAATAGCAACTTTTCTGTTTCGTAAAAATTATTTAGTAATCATTTCTTCAAGATTCTCTGGAGTAACCGGAATAAGATCTCTGTATACTTCATGATCCAGTTTTTCTCCTGCTGCATAGCGCATAGAGAGATCATAAATAACATCACCACAAACAAATGCGTTACCTGTAATAGCTACTACACAACGATCAAATTCACCATTCTGCATAGATGCAATTGCCTCATCAGTAAGGTCTGTTGAAAAGATTCCGATATCATCTGGAACTTCACTTCCATAAGTGCCTTTTAACGCTTCGTTTGCTCCGGTAGCACCACCACCACCAATACAACATACTACTTTAACATCCGGATGTGCCTGCAGGATAGTTTCCATTGCATTTAAACCTTCGGTGGTATCAATTGCAGGCTGATTTGCAACAACTTCTGCGTTAGGTGCTTTTTCTTTTAATGCGTCCAGAATTCCGTTTTCTCTTTCCAACAGGATTGGTGTCTGTGGATATCCAAGTACAACTACTTCGCAGCCTTTATCTCCAAACTTTTCATTAATAAAATCTGCTGCCTGAGTTCCAATTTCAACACCCAGATCATAATTCTCAATTACCCAGTTGAAACTTGAATTTTCCATTTTTCATCCCAGCATACTACTTCGATATCTGAATCAAGAGCTTCTTTACAAACCTCCTCAATTGCATCCGGATCTACGGGTTGAACAATAATAACATCCATTCCTGATGTGATAAAGTTCTCAATCTGGTCAATCTGTGTGTTTGCATTTTCCTTACATTCAACTACAGTAACTTCATTTCCATCTTCCTTCGCATCTTTTGTGATTTCTTCCATCTGCTGAGCCCAAACCTGATTACTCATGGTCTGAACTGCACATCCGATTTTAAGTCCTGATGGATGTTCAACTGTTGTTTCCTCTTCTGCTGCGCATACAGAAAATGGTGCTCCTAATGCCATAACTGCTGCTAACCCTAATACTACTAATTTTTTCATGTTAAAAACCTCCCTTTTTTATCTTTATAGCCGTAGCTAAAAGTTACATTGTAATATTTGTTCCTTTTCCTTCTTCTCCATTTGGAAGAATAACATATTTACCTTTTGCTCTGAGTTCTCGGGACGCAAGAATTTCCGGTAATTTTTCCAGTGGTTCAAATCCTGCCAGCATAGTAGTTACATCAATGGCATGCGCATTGATCAACTCTGCCGCTCTTCCCATATCATACGGACTGCAGAAAGAACCTTTTATTGTAATTTCTCTCTGAAAGAGATTATACGTCTTCAACGAAATTGTTGCATCAAGAGCAGTTACTGCAAATAATACAACCGTTCCCTGCCTGTCAACAATTTCCATTGCTTCCTCAGATGTACTCTTAAGCCCACAGGTTTCAATAACTACCTGAATATGCTCTAACTTATGTTCTTTTAATACATCTGCTACTTTGTTTTCCATCGGATTGATCGTAAGTGTTGCCCCAAGTTTTTCCGCCATTTTTCTTTTTTCTTCTGACGGTTCTATAACAATAACCCTTGCAGCTCCTCGCATTCTTGCCAACTGCATTAACAGTATTCCAATTGCACCAGCGCCGTATACAACAACATTGTCCCCAACTTTGATATCACTTCGATCTGCTCCATTAATACAACATGCAAGTGGTTCTGCCATTGCTCCCTCTACAAAAGTAACATCTTCACCCAGCAAATGAATCAATCTGGATGGTACAACACAATATTGCGAAAATCCACCATCACGATTTGTGCCAATAGCCCCCATATTCTCACAATGACTCATCATGCCATTTGCACAATAATAACAGTCATTACAGTTATCTGCCGGATCTGCACAAACTTTATCTCCAACTTTACATTCTACGACATCCTTTCCGATTTTAACCACCACACCGGAAAATTCATGTCCCTGTATAAGTGGTGGAATTGAAGATGTTGAACCTTGATCTCCAAAGAAAATGTGAACATCTGATCCGCAAACTCCACAGGCCATTATCTTAATCAAAACTTCATCTGCTGCAGGTTCTGGAATTTCTCTTTCATCAATAGTCATATTACATTTCCCATTAAATACTGCACACTTCATATTCCCCTCCTTTAGTTAATTGTTTTAACTATAATTGTTAATTCTTTTAACTTTATCTCTCTGCTTATGTCTGTATAATACATTTTTCAGCGTAAAAAGTCAATGTTTTATATGTACAAAAGTTCACTGATTAAACTATGCATTTTTCACAATATATACTTTTTCACATATTTTGTACAACATATAATCACGACCACCGGCTTAGCCGGTGGTTTGCTTTGACCCTATAAGGGTCTATTACCGGCACTGGAGTCTAAAGACTCATCGAAATAGGTTCGCCAAGCGCAACATCATTTACCTACAAAGCCCTTT
>ENA-OQCV01000199-OQCV01000199.1-human-gut-metagenome-genome-assembly--contig:-NODE-199-length-17275-cov-2.295545_pt1 | contig 17275 bp, 20 predicted proteins | sample MGYA00242766_ERZ504592 | MGnify/ENA primary metagenome ERZ504592 (study PRJEB26092, sample SAMD00036315) | human gut metagenome | host: Homo sapiens | study: EMG produced TPA metagenomics assembly of...
ACGTTATTGCCCCAGTATAGAAACCAAGATTGTGACTTTCCCCGACAAACCGCAGCACCAGCTTTTCCTGGAGCCCGAAGGGGAAACAACCCAAGAGCTCTACTTGAATGGATTCTCTTCTTCATTGCCCATGAACATCCAGATTGCAGCATTGTAAAAAGATACCGGCGTTCAGAGACCTCGTCATCTACCGCCCGGGCTATGCCATCGAATACGACTTCTTTGACCCCACCAACTGAAACATACGCTGGAAACGAAGAATATAAAGAATCTGTTCTTTGCCGGACAAGTAAACGGAACGACCGGCTACGAAGAAGCTGCCGGACAAGGAATCATTGCAGGTATCAACGCGCATATCAACTGCCACGGCGGAGAACCGTTCACCCTTGCAAGGGATGAAGCATATATCGGCGTTTTAATCGATGACTTGGTAACAAAAGGTGTGGACGAGCCTTACCGTATGTTTACTTCCCGTGCCGAATATCGCATCCTGCTCCGTATGGATGATGCGGACATGCGACTCACGGAAAAAGCCTGGAAGCTGGGACTCGCCAAGGAAGAGCGGTACAAGCTGCTGACAGAAAAACGTGAAGCCGTGAACCGGATTATAGACTTCGCGCGGAATTACTCGATGAAACCGGCATTAATCAATCCGGTATTGGAGCAGCTCGGCACAACTCCACTGCGCCAGGGATGCAAATTGATAGATTTGATAAACCGTCCGCAGATACGATTGAGAACATTGCCGAACACGTCAGTGCCTTTAAACGAGAACTGGATAAAACATCCGATAGAAAGGAAGAAATTGTAGAAGCTGCAGAAATACTCATCAAGTACGAGGGATACATCGGACGCGAACGGATTATTGCGGATAAATTGGCAAGATTGGAAAGCATCAAGATAAAAGGCAAGTTTGACTATAATTCCATTCAATCCCTTTCCACCGAAGCCAGACAGAAGCTGATGAAGATAGATCCGGAAACAATAGCCCAAGCGAGTCGGATTCCGGGAGTATCTCCAAGCGACATCAACGTGCTACTGGTACTTTGCGGACGATAGGGCGCAAAGTTCCACGTGAAACAAAGAATTCAATAAACGTATTAAATAAACTGATTATGAGCAAAGAAACTCTTACCAAAAGCATCCGAGAAATACCCGACTTCCCCATTCCGGGAATTCTATTCTACGATGTAACTACCTTGTTCAAGGAACCTGGCGCCTTGCAGGAACTCTCGGACACACTATACGAGATGTATAAGGACAAAGGCATCACCAAAGTAGTGGGTATAGAATCAAGAGGATTCATTATGGGCCCCATTCTCGCCACCAGACTAAGGGCAGGCTTCGTACCTATCCGCAAGCCGGGAAAGCTTCCTGCAGAAACCATTGAAGAAAGCTATGATAAAGAATATGGCAAAGACACCGTGCAGATGCACAAAGATGCCATCAATGAAGACGATGTAGTATTGCTACACGACGACTTGCTGGCAACCGGTGGAACAATGGAAGCCGCCTGCAAACTGGTGAAACAGATGAACCCCAAGAAAGTGTATGTAAACTTCATCATCGAGCTGAAAGAGCTTCATGGCAAGGATGTGTTTGGAGATGATGTGGAAGTGGAGGCTGTGCTGTCGCTTTAGCCATTTCATATTTCACCACAGATTACACAGATTAACACAGATTATTTATCCACCACAAAACACAGTTTTATCGAAGAGAAATCTGCGCTAATCTGTGTAATCTGTGGTGAAACGTCAGTATTATGGAAGAACTCAGAACTAACGACTACCTCAAAGGGATTGTATCCAACCTTCCCGAAAGTCCCGGTATTTACCAATATCTGAATACCGAAGGGACTATTATATATGTAGGAAAGGCAAAGAATCTGAAGCGAAGAGTGTCTTCCTACTTCAACCGGGAGCACGAACCGGGAAAGACGAGGGTGCTGGTCAGCAAGATTGCAGATATCCGATATATCGTGGTGAATACGGAAGAAGACGCGCTATTGCTGGAAAACAATCTTATCAAGAAATACAAGCCTCGCTACAACGTACTGTTGAAAGACGACAAGACGTATCCCAGCATCTGCGTGCAGAACGAATACTTTCCACGTGTATTCAGAACCCGGAAGATAATCCGTAACGGTTCCTCCTATTATGGCCCTTACAGCCATATACCTTCCATGTACGCATTACTCGACCTCATCAAGCATCTGTACCCTTTGCGTACATGCCACCTGAACCTCTCTCCGGAAAACATACGTGCCGGAAAGTTCAATGTTTGCCTGGAATACCACATCAAGAACTGTGCAGGACCTTGCATCGGGAAGCAAAGCCAGGAAGAGTATCTGAAAAACATCGCTGAAATCAAGGAAATACTCAAAGGGAATACCCAGGAGATAGAACGGATGCTTTTCCAGCAAATGCAGGAACTGGCAGCCGAAATGAAGTTTGAAGAAGCACAGAAGATAAAGAAGAAATACCTGCTGCTGGAAAACTACCGGGCGAAATCGGAAGTGGTAAGCAACGTGCTGCACAATATCGACGTGTTCTCCATCGAAGAAGACAGCGATGAAAAGTCCGCTTTCGTCAACTACCTGCACATTACGAACGGTGCCATCAACCAGGCTTTCACCTTTGAATACAAGAAACGATTGAATGAGAGCAAAGAAGAACTGCTCTCTCTCGGCATCATCGAAATGCGGGAAAGATACAAGAGCCTTTCTCGTGAAATCATCGTGCCTTTTGAACTGGATATGGAGCTGAAAGATGTCGTCTTTACCATCCCGCAACGGGGAGACAAAAAGAAACTGCTGGAACTCTCCATCCTCAATGTGAAGCAGTACAAAGCCGACCGCCTGAAGCAAGCCGAAAAGCTGAATCCGGAGCAACGGACCGTGCGCCTGCTGAAAGAGATACAGCAAGAGCTGCACCTGGACCGCCTGCCCATGCAGATAGAATGTTTCGACAACTCCAACATCCAGGGTTCCGACCCCGTGGCCGGGTGCGTGGTCTTCGTCAAGGGGAAACCTTCCAAGAAGGATTACCGCAAGTACAATATCAAGACCGTAGAGGGACCGGATGACTATGCCTCCATGAAAGAGGTCGTAAAACGGCGCTATCAGCGCGCTATAGAAGAGAAAGCACCCCTGCCCGACCTTCTTATCACCGACGGTGGAAAAGGGCAAATGAGCGCCGTAAAAGAGGTGATAGACGAGCTTGGCCTGAACATCCCCATCGCCGGACTTGCCAAAGATGGCAAACATCGCACTTCCGAGCTATTGTATGGCTACCCTCCCCAGACCATCGGATTGAAACAGAACATCCCCCCTCTTCCGACTGCTGACGCAGATTCAAGATGAAGTGCACCGCTTCGCCATTACCTTCCACCGCGACAAGCGCAGCAAACGGCAGATTGCCTCCGCACTGGACGAGATAAAAGGTATCGGTGAAAAGACGAAAAGCGCGTTGCTCAAGGAGTTCAAAAGCGTGAAGCGTATCCGCGAAGCATCTGCCGAGGAGCTTGCCGCCGTGGTGGGAGAAGCGAAAGCCAAAATCATCCAGACCTATTTCTCAGAGAAATAATGACTGATAAATCAGCCTGCAAAGCCATGCACACAACGAATTAATTCGTAACTTTGTCCCCTCAAAAAGACAAAAACAACATGAGAGTAGTGATACAACGTGCCGGACACGCTTCCGTCACCATCAACGGAACCTGCAAAGCCTCCATTGGAAAGGGCCTCATGATACTCGTAGGCATCGAAGAATCCGATGGAAAAGAAGATATTTGACTGGCTTTTGCAAGAAGATAGTCAACCTGCGCATTTTTCGATGACGAAAACGGCGTAATGAACAAATCCATTCTTGAAGCAGACGGAGAGATACTGGTTTATCAGCCAGTTCACCCTCCACGCCTCCACCAAGAAAGGCAACCGTCCCTCCTACATACGGGCAGCACGGCCGGAAATATCCGTCCCACTGTACGAACAATTCTGCCGGGAACTGAGTTTAGCATTAGGTAAAGAAATAGGTACCGGCGAATTTGGTGCCGATATGAAAGTAGAACTGATGAACGATGGTCCCGTGACCATCTGTATAGATACAAAAAAACAAGGAATAATGACGTTAGAAGAAGCACAGAAACAAGTGGATTCCTGGATAAAGGAATACGGAGTGCGCTATTTCAGCGAACTCACCAATATGGCGATACTGACCGAAGAAGTGGGCGAACTCGCCCGCGTCATGGCACGCAAGTATGGCGACCAATCCTTCAAGAAAGGAGAAAAAGACAATCTCGACGATGAGATGGCAGATGTTCTTTGGGTACTTCTCTGCCTTGCGAACCAGACCGGAGTGAACCTGACAGACGCCTTCTGCCGCAACTTCGAGAAGAAAACCAGACGTGACCAGACAAGACATATCAATAATCCTAAATTGAAAGACCATGGAGAAGAATGAGCCTACCCAGAGTAAGTATGACGCCGCCCTGGCTAAGTACAACACCCAACTGGATGATGCAGAAATAGCTGCACAAGCTGCCAGAATCATTGCAGAGAAGGTACCGGCAAACAATACACCGGAGGTAAAGAAATTCCTGTTCAACTGCATCGACCTTACCACCCTGAAGAGTGAAGACAGCGATGAAAGCGTCATGAAATTCACCCAGAAAGTGAATAAATTCGACGAAGAGTTCCCCGACCTGAAGAATGTGGCAGCCATCTGTGTATACCCCAATTTTGCAGAAGTCGTAAAAGACACGCTGGAAGTGGAGGATGTAAAAATAGCTTGTGTATCAGCAGGTTTCCCCTCCTCCCAGACTTTCATTGAAGTGAAAGTGGCAGAAACTGCCATGGCACTGATGGAAGGCGCCGATGAAATAGACATCGTTATTTCGGTGGGCAAGTTCCTGGCTGGAGACTATGAAGGCATGTGCGAGGAGATACAAGAACTCAAAGCAACCTGCAAAGAGCACCACATGAAGGTAATCCTCGAAACCGGAGCTTTGAAGACGGCTTCGAACATCAAAAAAGCATCCATCCTTTCCATGTATTCGGGTGCCGATTTCATCAAGACTTCCACCGGCAAGCAGCAGCCTGCCGCCACGCCGGAGGCCGCCTTGGTTATGTGCCAGGCCATCAAGGAATATCACGAGCTGACGGGTATCAAGGTAGGCTTTAAGCCCGCAGGAGGAATCAACTGCGTGAACGATGCACTGATTTATTACACCATCGTCAAGGAAGTGCTCGGCGAAGAATGGCTGAACAACGAGCTGTTCCGTCTGGGAACCAGTCGTCTTGCCAACCTGCTGCTTTCGGAAATCAAGGGTGAAGAGATGAAATTCTTCTAAGAGAAAGCTGTATTTACCTATAAATAAAGCCTGATGGAATCCACTCCATCAGGCTTTTTCATATTATCAACCGAAAACAGTTCTGTTATTTTTGCCCGTTCCACCACATAGTCCAGATACCCGGTAAGCGCCGCTTTTACCTCCGTATCGGGCAAAGAAGCCAGCAAAGAAAGGGCCTTTCCCTTATAATCATACATCACTTGCGAAGCATACTCTATGCCACCATACTGCTTGGTAAATTCGATTAAATCGGGCTATTTCGCCTAGGCGTTGCCTCCCCATTCTTTATCTTTACGGCAATTTCTTCCGCTGTTTTATCCTTCACGGTATTGAGCACATGAAGCGCAGGTAGAGTCAACTTCCCCTCCACCATATCATTTCCGGTAGGTTTGCCTATTTCCTTGCTCTCGGAGTAATCGAAAATTCATCCTTTATCTGAAAAACAAAGCCCGATATATTCACCGAACAGACGCGCAGATTCCGCCTTTTCATCGCTGGCTCCCACCGAGAGAGCGCCCGCCTTCGTACAAGCTGCAAAGAGCACGGCCGTCTTCTTGCGGATAACGTCGAAATAGACTTCCTCGGAGAAATGGAGATTGCTGACGTTGGAAAGCTGCAGAAGTTCACCATCTGCCAAATCCTGCCCCAGGCAGGAGACGATGTCGATAATGTCATGGTTACGGGTCATGCCCACTTGCACCAACGCTGTTGCAAGCAGATAATCGCCTGCCAGTACGGCTACTTTATTATTGAAAATGGCATTAACGGAGAGTTGTCCACGGCGTTCAGTACTTTCGTCCACTACATCATCGTGCACAAGGCTGGCATTATGAAGAAGTTCCAACGCAACCGCAGCATGCAGGGTTGCAGGACATACCTTGCCAAAAAGCTTCGCAGCCAGAAGCACCAGAATGGGGCGCATCATCTTCCCGTTCTTCTGCCGGATATGCGCAATTACGCTGTTCAGCAAAAGGTTGGACTGGAGAGGGTACTTTCAAAAAAGCTTCTTGAAGTCCTCCAATTCCTCAGAAATCGGAGATTTTATCAATGATGAGTTGTCCATGCATCGCTATTTGCCTACAAAAATAGTAATAAAACGGTTAATACGGTAATTTTTTTGTACTTTTACCATGAAGAAAAGGATTAAATGTATGAATTCAATCGATAAACTGATTTTTGCTCGATGCCTATGCACTGATATATCGAGCCTATTACGCGTTCATCAAGAACCCGAGAATCAATTCAAAAGGATTCAACACTTCGGCCATTCTGGGCTTTGTAAACACCCTGGAAGAAGTGCTCAAAAAAAGGAGAATCCCACACACATAGGAGTAGCCTTCGACCCGTCGGCCCACCTTCCGCCACGAGGCCTACGAGCAATACAAGGCACAGCGCGAGGAGACACCCGAGGCCATCCGCCTTTCCGTACCTATTATAAAGGACATCATCCGCGCCTACCGCATTCCCATCCTCGAAGTATCCGGCTACGAAGCCGACGACGTGATAGGCACGCTCGCCACCGAAGCCGGACGGCAGGGCATCACCACCTATATGATGACTCCCGACAAGGACTACGGGCAACTGGTATCGGACCGCGTCTTCATGTACCGCCCCAAGCACACTGGTGGATTCGAAGTGATGGGTACCGAAGAAGTAAAAACCGAAGTTCAACATACAGACCACCGAGCAGGTCATCGACATGCTGGGACTGATGGGCGATGCTTCCGACAACATCCCCGGCTGTCCGGGTGTGGGCGAGAAAACCGCACAGAAACTGATTGCCGAATTCGGCAGTATCGAAAACCTGCTGGAACATACCGACCAGCTGAAAGGCGCACTGAAAACGAAAGTGGAAACCAACCGCGAGATGATAACCTTCTCCAAATTCCTTGCCACCATCAAAACAGATGTTCCCATTCAGCTCGACATGGATTCGCTCGTCCGCGAAGAACCGAACGAAGAGGAACTCCGCAAGATTTTCGAGGAGTTGGAATTTCCGCACACTCATCGACCGGGTACTCAAAAAGGGAGCGGCAATTCGTCCTCCCCTACTCCAACCTCTCCGGTACCCGACCTCTTTGCCGGGACTCTGTTTGCCCAGCCGCAAACCTCCACTCCCGAAAACAGCGCCCCGATTCAAGGCGATTTGTTTGCAAATTTTGCGGGCGAGGGGACGGGCGTTTCTGAAAATTCAAACCTGACGCGGTTAGAAATGCTCGATGTAGACTACCAACTCATTGATACAGAAGATAAAAGAGCAGAAATTATTCAAAAGTTACTTACAAGCGAAATTCTCTCAATAGATACCGAGACTACCGGAACCGAGCCAATGGACGCCGAACTTGTAGGAATGAGCTTCAGCGATGCCGAAAACCGTGCATACTACGTACCCGTTCCCGCCGAACGAGAGGAAGTCTTAAAAATTGTAAACGAGTTCCGTCCCCTCTTCGAAAACGAGAAATCCATGAAGGTGGGACAAAATATCAAGTACGATATGATTATCCTCCAAAATTACGGCGTCCAGGTGAAAGGCAAACTTTTCGACACCATGCTTGCCCACTACGTGCTTCAACCCGAACTGCGACACAACATGGACTATCTGGCGGAAATCTACCTGCACTACCAGACCATCCACATCGATGAGCTAATTGGAGCGCGAGGCAAAAACCAAAAGAACATGCGCGACCTTCCACCCGAAGATGTCTACCGTTATGCCTGCGAGGATGCGGACGTCACCCTCAAACTGAAAAACGTGCTGGAAAAGGAACTGAAGGAGCAAGGTGCCGAACATCTGTTCTACGAAATAGAGATGCCGCTCGTCCCCGTACTTGTTAATATAGAGAGCAACGGAGTGCTGCTCGACACGGAAGCCTTGAAGCAATCGTCCCAACACTTCACCGTCCGTACTGCAGGAGATTGAGAAGGAAATCTACGAGATGGCTGGCGAGACATTCAATATCAGCTCCGCCAAGCAGGTAGGCGAAGTGCTGTTCGACAAGCTGAAAATCGTGGAGAAAGCGAAAAAGACCAAGACCGGACAATACGTCACCTCCGAAGAGGTGCTGCAAAGCTACCGCAGCAAGCACGACATCATCGGGAAGATACTGGAATACCGCGGACTGAAGAAACTGCTGAGCACCTATATAGATGCCCTGCCCCAGCTCATCAACCCACGTACGGGCCGCATACACACCTCCTTCAACCAGGCGGTAACCGCTACCGGACGCCTCAGCTCCAGCAATCCCAACCTGCAGAACATCCCCATCCGCGACGAAGACGGAAAGGAAATCCGCAAGGCGTTCATCCCCGACACCGGCTGCGAGTTCTTCTCTGCCGACTACTCGCAGATAGAGCTGCGCATCATGGCACACCTCAGCGAAGATAAGAACATGATAGACGCCTTCCTCAGCGGACACGACATCCACGCCGCCACCGCTGCCAAGATATATAAGATAGATATAAACGACGTAACCGCCGACATGCGCCGCAAGGCGAAAAACGGCAAACTTCGGCATCATCTACGGCATCTCCGTCTTCGGGCTTGCCGAACGCATAGGGCGTTTCTCGCCAGGAAGCCAAAGAGCTGATAGACGGCTACTTTGAAACCTACCCACAAGTGAAGGAGTATATGGACAAAAGCATCCAGGTGGCACGCGAGCAGGGCTACGTGGAAACCATCTTCCACCGCAAGCGCTTCCTGCCGGACATCAACTCAAGAAACGGGGTGGTACGGGGCTATGCCGAACGGAATGCCATCAACGCCCCCATCCAGGGAAGTGCCGCCGACATCATAAAAGTAGCGATGGCACACATCTATCAGCGCTTCCAAGCTTACAATCTGAAAGCAAAGATGATTTTACAGGTCCATGACGAACTAAATTTCAGTGTTCCAGAGGCTGAAAAGGAACTTGTACAGAAAATCGTAATCGAAGAGATGGAGCAGGCATATCGCATGCACGTACCTCTGAAAGCCGATTGTGGGTGGGGAAACAACTGGTTGCAGGCACACTAAACCACCCAATAACTTTATTTAACTTACAATCAGAAAGCAACAGAAGCAATCCTTTCGAAATACAGTTTGCTCATCAGAATATCCGGCAACCTCACTGCCGGATATTTTTATTCACCAATCTTACCAAAAGAAAGCATACCGAAGCCCTCACTACTGACATATTGATAAAATTTAATCCGATATTTATATTTATGTCAATTTAATACGTACCTTTGCAGCAAAATCAATGACATATTGATAGAAAATAGAAAGTTAAACTAAAAAGACATAAAACCATGAAAGCAAAAGTATCTTTAAAAACAGTGATTGTTTCAGCACTTCTCTTAGTTTGCGGATTAAATGCCTCAGCCGACAATAAGAGCAACCTCATTTACAATTCGGAAGAAGTAAATGGCATGAAGGTGGCAGAGACCGTATACAAGATGGACGGAAACACGCTTGCCAACTATATGAAGTACAATTATAAGTACGACGACCAGAACCGCATGACGGAAAGCGAAGCCCTGAAATGGAACAGCACCAAGAATACATGGGGCAAGGACATGTGCATCCGCTATGCATACCAAGGCAAGACGATGACTACCACATACTACAAATGGAACAACAAGAAAGGCGAATACATACTGGTTCCCGAGATGACAGTAATCATGGACAACCCTAACATGTAATTGACAAACTCTCTCTTAAAGTAAGAAATCTTATTCCTAACAACAATAACCGAAACCTTTCATAAAGAGCCGGAATGATTCGCACATTCCGGCTCTTTTATTATATCTTCGCCTCCTAAAAAGGAATGCCACATGATACCCGAGACCCTCATTACCTACATCGAAACAGCAATCATTCCCCGGTACAAGGAGTTTGACAAGGCACACAACCTCTCACACGTCCGCACCGTCATCGAAGAAAGCCTTGACCCTCGCCCGGCAATATCCCGAAGCGGACGAACGCCTGGCATACGTCATTGCCGCCTACCATGACACGGGACTGTGCCGCGACCGCGCCACCCACCACCTTGTCTCCGGCGAGATACTGATGGCGGACTCCACCCTGCGGCAATGGTTCTCCGACACGGAAATCCTCCTCATGAAAGAAGCCGTAGAGGACCACCGGGCCTCTACAGACCACGAACCTCGTAGCATCTACGGCAAGATTGTTGCCGAAGCGGACCGTATCATCGACCCGGACATCACCCTGCGCCGCACCGTGCAGTACGGATTGAAACAGAATCCTGCCGCCGACAAGGAGTGGCACTACCAGCGGTTCCATCAGCATCTCATGGCAAAAGTATGCACCCGGCGGTTATCTGAAGCTCTGGTTTCCCGAGGGCAAGAATGCGGAACAGCTGAAGAAGCTCCAAGCCATTATCGCAGACGAAGGACAGCTGCGGCAAGTTTTCAACCGAATATTCGAGGAGGAAAAGTAATAGCGGATATCAATGAAGCATATGCCCCATTCATTTCCGACTATGGAAACGGTTTGTTTCCTATAATGGAACAGAGTGTTCTCTATAAGGAAACAAAGTGTTTCCTATAACGGAACAAATCGTTTTATCCCGTCGAAACAAGTCGTTTCATACAAGAGAAACAATCTGTTCCGACGGGGTGTAACAAAGTGTTCAGTACTGTGAACTAATACAATAGCTCTATTTAGAAGGTCTCACAAGATAAGTATCCGCCTCCATAAGTATAAAGACTTATGGGCGTGCCAACATGAGGAAATCATAAAACTCACAGATGGACTGGCCTTCGGTTTCTGATTCGAAGACAAAGAAGAGCGGCTGCTTTCCCTTATGCAGCTTTGCCGGAATAGAGAGCGGAGCATAAAACTCCCTGCAAGTGCTGCCAGCCTTCACATCCACAAGTCCTATCTCTACACCGCCTTTTGTTGTCCAAGGGCTACCCAGCATGATGCGGATGCGTCCGTCGGTATCTTCAGCCTTCAACCTTAACTGCATCTGCAAAGACTTATCTCGCGGAACGGCATTCATATTCAGGTATTTATATCCTACAATCGACCCACTTGTGTTATTCACCACCGGAGCGAACGGGATTTTGTGGTTGTTATCGCCGGCATAGGGATTATTATCCCGGTACACAGGCCGGATGTAAGACCCCGTGTAGACATAATGGGGATAGACCTCTTTGATTCCTCCGGGATTGGTGTGCCAACAAGCCAGTCCGGCCGAGATGCGCTGCATAGGATTGAGTCCCTTCAAGAAGGAAACCCTCAGAGTTGAATTCCCCGCGTGAAATCACGACCTTCCCGCCTTTTCCCTTTTCCACCTTTACATCAATGGCCGACACCATAGCTTGGCGTGCATAGCAATCGGTACCTATCTGGCGATGATAGAACACGTACCATTGCTCACCTATCTTGCAGATACTGCCATGCGTATTTCCACCGGGCATGGCCGAAGCTATCACATTGCCTTTTTCACATATTCGCGCGCCCGCGCATCGATGATTGTCCCACCATAGGTCCACGGGCCCAAGGGATGCTCGCTGTAGGCATAGGCCAACGTATAGTTGCTGGCGTTTGGCAGGCCATCTTCACCCTCAGCGGTAGTACGGCTATAGATAAACACATACTTATCCTCAATCTTGCGGATAGAAGATGCCTCAAAGAAGCGGAATATACCTTCCTGCCGATAGCCCGAAATCATGTTCTCCACCACTTCGGTACCGGGCTTTACCGTGCACATGGTAGCAGGGTCCAACTCCGCGCCATGCGAAATGCCAAATCCCCAATAACCATACACGCGTCCATCATCGTCAACAAACACTGCGGGGTCGAATCCCAAGCAACCGAAAGTCTCACGAGGACGTTCCTTGTTCCAATTGCATACTGTAAACGGACCATCGGGACGGTCGCTTTTGGCAATCATGGAATTGCGCCCGCCACCTTGATTATTCGGAAAGAGGTAATAAGTTTTCTTACCATCGGCATCGGTAGTTACTGTCACGTCAGGGGCAAAAATGCACGTCGTCGGTCCCATCAGCATTCAGTTTATACAGCTCGGGCGACTCATTGACTTTAAATATCACGCCGTCATATCTCCAACGGGTCAAGTCCTCTACGGGTGCCGACCACACCACTTGGTCACGTCCACAATACATCCACTTGAGATTATCGTGCGAGCCATAAATATAGACACGGTACTTGCCGGGGCAGTCAGGATCCTCAAACACATAGGGCTCACCGTCAGGAATAAACTCCCAAAGCGGCAGATAAGGATTCTGTGCAGATAATGTAAAAGACAGACCGATGAGACATGAGAAAATCATCAGAATTTTTCTTACTTTGTTTTTCATAATTGCATTGATTTATAGAATGATACTTAAATTATAATTGCGACAAAACTATCAATTTATCGTTTCATCGTCATGCTTTTAATGCAAATTAACACGTTCAATACGAATTTCTAAATACCGTTCCGGCGGCTCTCCCATCTCCTCCTTTCTTCGTTGGTGTATGCAAAAAATCGCTATTTTTCAGTAAGTTGTCCGGTTTGCACTATCTTTGCTTAAAAAAATGCGAAGATAGGCTGCACCTCAGCATAAAAAATGAACGAGTTCATTTTATTCTGCATCGGATTTGCACTATCATTTGCATCCAATTAACTGAACAATAACTGAAAAAACAAGATAACACTATGGCATTAAAAGCTGGTATCGTGGGACCTTCCCAACGTAGGGAAAATCCACTCTTTTCAACTGCTTGAGCAGCGCAAAGGCACAAGCGGCAAACTTCCCGTTCTGTACAATCGACGCCCAAATGGGACAAGTGTCCGTACCCGACGAACGACTGACGAAGCTCGCCGAGCTGGTTCACCCGGGGCGTATCGTACCTGCCGTGTGCGACATCGTAGACATTGCCGGACTGGTGAAGGGCGCCAGCAAAGGTGAAGGACTCGGCAACCAGTTCTTGGGCAACATCCGCGAGTGCGACGCCATCATTCACGTGCTGCGCTGCTTCGACAACGGCAACATCGTCCACGTGGACGGTTCGGTGAACCCCGTGCGCGACAAGGAAATCATCGACACAGAGCTGCAACTGAAGGACCTCGACACGGTGGAAAACCGCATCAAGCGTGTAGAGAAGATTGCCAAAGTGGGTGGCGACAAGGCGGCAAAGATAGAGTACGAACTCCTGCTCCGCTACAAGGATGCCCTGGAACAAGGACAAAGCGCCCGCACCGTCATTCCGCAGAACGACGACGAGGAACAATGCGCCAAGCAGATGTTCCTGCTTACTACCAAGCCTGTGCTCTACGTCTGCAACGTGGATGACGTCAGTGCCGCCAGCGGCAACCAGTACGTAGAGCAGGTGCGTGAAGCCATCAAGGGCGAGGATGCGGAACTCATCATCATCTCCGCCCAGACCGAGGCCGACATCGCCGAACTGGAGACATACGAAGAAAAGCAGATGTTCCTCGAAGACCTGGGACTGAAAGAAAGCGGCTGCAACCGTTTGATTAAAACTATCTACAGCCTGCTGAACCTCGAAACCTTCATCACTGCCGGAGAGATGGAAGTAAAGGCATGGACCTATCGCAAGGGATGGAAAGCGCCGCAATGCGCCGGCGTTATCCATACGGATTTCGAGAAAGGGTTTATCCGGGCAGAGGTCATCAAGTATGAGGATTATATCAAGTATGGTAGCGAAGCAGCCGTGCGCGAAGCCGGAAAGTTGGGTGTGGAAGGTAAGGAATACGTGGTGCAGGATGGGGACATCATGCACTTCAGGTTCAATGTGTAATGATATTCATTCCAGATGGCAATGTACTTTCTTTGTACATTGCCATTTTCTAATAAACTCCATACAATAACAATATGAAACAGATTATCTTCCTTTTATTCTTATTGTCCTGTACTGCCGTTTATGCACAACAGCAAGACTCAGTAACCATTCACGGACGGGTGACTGATTACAACGGACAGCCGATAGACAGTGCCAGTGTCTGGTGGCAAAACCCGCAGTTCAATGACATCATAGAAGCCATAACCGACAAAGACGGGCATTACACGGCCCGTATACCCAAAGGGAAATATCAAAGTGCAGCCTCTATTTATCTGCCCTCCTATGCGCACATTGCCATGAAAAGCGGGCTGCCCGAGACTGAACACCGCCTGGAGTTCTGGGCCTGGGATTTCATCGCCGACCGCGACACTACACTCGACATACGTTATCATCGTATGGAAGCTTATGGCCTGCGTGCTTTCTACATCCCCGGAGCCATGCCTACTTATCAGATATACGTCCGTCCCATGAGCTTGACACGTACCTACCAATGGATGAAAGAAACAAAGCCCGAGTCATTGGTACACGGTGAAAACCTGAGTGACATTGAGCAACAAGAACAAAACAAAGAAGCCAGAGAATGCCAGATGGCTCCCCGCCCCGGGCAACTGAAAGTCACCGTCTGGATAGACGGTGAGAAAGTCCCCGTGCTGATGAAGCAGGAAATAAAAGAATATTTCGACAGCAACGAATATGGCAACGCCTATCTATTGACAGTAGACATGCCCAAGCATCCCAAAAAAGACCTTCCCTACCGTATCTTCAAAGTAGAGCTGGAAGACATGGAAAACGGTGACCGGGGCGAAGGGCTTTACTATATGGAAAAGGAAAACTACGTTCAATAAACCATACACAACAAATGGCAAACAGTAATCTGAAATACCTCATAGCAGGTACCGGCGGCGTAGGCGGAAGCATCGCCGCCTTTCTTTCATTATCCGGCAAAGACGTCACTTGCATTGCACGTGGCGAACACCTTGCCGCCATACGCGGGAACGGTCTGCAACTGCACTCCGATTTGAAAGGTGAACATTGTCTGAAAGTGGCGGCATTTACCGCAGAAGAATTCCAAGGCAAAGCGGATGTTATCTTCGTCTGCGTCAAAGGTTATTCCGTAGACTCCATTACGGAACTCATCAAACGTGCCTCACACGAGCGTACAGTGGTAATCCCCATCCTGAATGTTTACGGAACCGGTCCCCGTATCCAGCGGTTGGTCCCCGGCGTCACGGTGCTCGACGGCTGCATCTACATCGTAGGATTCGTATCCGGACGGGGAGAAATCACGCAGATGGGAAAGATTTTCCGGCTCGTCTACGGAGCACACCGCAGCACGATTGTTTCCCGTGAAACATTGGAAGCCGTGCAACGCGATTTGCAGGAAAGCGGCATCAAAGCCGAAATCTCCGACGACATCGACCGGGACACATTCGTCAAGTGGTCCTTCATTTCTGCTATGGCCGTCACCGGAGCCTATTACGACGTACCTATGGGCGAAGTCCAGAAACCGGGCAAAGTGCGCGACACCTTTATCGGACTGTCACAAGAGAGTGCAGCTTTGGGCAGGAAGTTGGGTATAGAATTCAAGGAAGACATCGTGCAGTATAACCTCAAAGTAATAGACAAACTCGCCCCTGAAAGTACCGCCTCCATGCAGAAAGATATGGCCAAAGGGCATCAGAGCGAAGTACAAGGCTTGTTGTTCGACATGATTACGGCTGCAGAGGAACAAGGGATTGAGGTGCCGACGTATAGGATGGTGGCGGAGAAATTCAAATAAACTGCCACGATGAACTGCCAAACGAGATAATTTCATACCTTTGTCCCGAACAACCCCGTAATTCAGTAATTTAATTCTTCATAAATATGTTATCACTACTCACCATCAACTGGAATCCCGACCCCGAACTGTTCAAGTTCTTCGGCATATCCATCCGCTACTACGGACTGTTATGGATTATCGGTCTTGCTCTTGCCTACTTCATCGTGCAACGCCAGTATAGCGACCGCAGAATAGACGAAAAGAAATTCGAACCTCTCTTCTTCTATTGCTTCTTCGGCATACTGATAGGCGCACGACTGGGCCACTGCATATTTTACGACTGGGCCTACTACCAGGACCACTTCGTTGAAATGATTCTCCCCATCAAGCAGACCGCCGCAGGATGGAAGATGACGGGCTACACCGGCCTTGCCAGCCACGGCGGCACGCTGGGCCTGATTATCGCCCTCTGGATGTACTGCCGCAAGACGAAGATGCACTACATGGACGTGCTCGACATGATAGCTGTTGCCACTCCCATCACCGCCTGCTGCATCCGCCTTGCCAACCTGATGAACTCCGAAATCATCGGCAAACCGACCGACGTGCCCTGGGCATTCATCTTTGAACGGGAAGACATGTTGCCCCGCCATCCGGCACAGCTCTACGAAGCCATCGCCTACTTCATTTTCTTCCTGGGGATGGTCTGGCTATACAAACGCGGACAGAAGAAACAAGAGACCAAGCTCGAAACAGACTTCAGCACCACCAAGCGGAAATCAACCGCCGTGCAGGCCGAAGCCTCCCTGCCCTATCACCGCGGTTTCTTCTTCGGACTCTGCCTGACGGAGAATTTTCACCTTCCGCTTCTTCATCGAGTTCCTGAAAGAAAACCAGGTGAACTTTGAGGACAGCATGACGCTGAACATGGGCCAGTGGCTCAGTATCCCGTTTGTGATTATCGGGGTGTATTTCATGTGTTTCTACGGGAAGAAAGCTTCCAAATAAACATTTCAGCCCCACATAAGCAACATACCTGCCCCTTTCATCCGTGCAGATTTCTCTACTTTTACGGCATCGAAACAGTAACCGTAAATCATATATTTATCATGAAAGAGAGACAACTGATGAAAGGGGCAGCTTTTATGCTGCTGGCAGCAACTGCCACCCTGCCTGCGCATGCCCAACTGAAAACAAATGCCGGCGTGCAATACCTGCTTTCCCAGTCGAAAGACATGAGCCAGGATTTTCTGGACCTCAGCAACACCTATTTCTTTGCCGACAGCCTGGTATCGTTCGACACCTCTACCGGTAAAGGGACTGTCCAGTGGAAACGCCAGCAACTGATG